>Ga0208951_1000395_pt1 | contig 20030 bp, 23 predicted proteins | sample GreLakmeMI27MSRF_FD_187702 | JGI IMG/M metagenome (GOLD analysis project Ga0208951, IMG submission 187702) | Freshwater lentic microbial communities from great Laurentian Lakes, MI, USA - Great Lakes metaG MI27MSRF (SPAdes) | ecosystem: Environmental > Aquatic > Freshwater > Lake | place: Great...
AGGGCCACCGCCGTGGCACTCCAGCAACTCGATCAGCTCTTGGTTGCCTGGGTGGCATCGCTTGGCAACATCCAGCGCCGTGCTCCCGTTATTTGTGACAGCAGCAGGGTCTGCGCCGGCAGCGAGGAGCGCGGTACAGCAGTAGCGCTGACCACCGAGCACCGCCATGTAAAGCGGAGTGCGCCTCTTTGAGTCGCGCGCGTCAATCTCCGCGGCGCTCATCTTCTGATTGTCAGGGCGCCCGATGAGCAGCGTCACACAGGCAAGGTGACCTTCTTGAGCCGCCATGTGGAGGCAGGAGAACGAATTGCTGTTGTGTGCTGTTCGTGAGGCCCCCGCAGCCAGCAAAGCCTTCACCATGGCGTGATGCCCACCATGACATGCGAGGCGTAATGGCGTGCTGTTGTACGGACCGTCCGGGTCAGCCGGGGCGCGTGGCTTGATATCGCGCACGTCGATGTCGTCCGCGAAGTGTGGCAGCAGGAGCTTGAAGATCTCAGAGTGGTTGCACATGATGCTGGTATGCAGAGCATTCATGCCATCGGCACTGAAGATGCGCAAGTCCGTGTGCGGAATTAGCTCGCGTGCGCAAGCGATCTTGCCGAGGCTGACTGCGCCTTGGAGAGGCGTGTTTCCCAAGTTGTCAAGGCTGTTGGCGTCAGCACCACCCTCCAGCAAAAGGCGCACCACATCGATCGATCCATGATTAGCGGCTACGTGCAGCACTGACTGACCAGGCTTGACGGTGTTGGGAGAGAGGCCGTCGGCAAGCATGAGTCGCACCAGCGTGGCGTGGTTGTTGATCGCGCTGTTCCAGAGCCAGATCACTTTCTCTGCGTGTGGAGTGCGGCGCAGTTCAGCTGCGAACAGGGCCGCCTCGCGAGGAGAGGCGGCACAGCGAGCGTTGAGCGCGGCGTCCTCGGCACGCTGAGCAGCCAGGGCAGCCTCAGACATACTTATTGAGCGGTGCGGGGCTTCCAAAGGCGTCGCGGCGCAAGGCGCAGGGCGTGCGCAAAGTGGAGAGTGTCTCGTCGCAGCCCAAGGGTTGGCGCTCAGTTCAGCGCGTGCCCACAGCGCAGAGCAGCGAGCACCACAGCAGCCCTACGGCACCCAGAGGTGGCCGCGGGAGAGCGCGGGCGGAGGCGCAGGTGGGTGAGGCGCAGAAGAGAGAAAGTGCGCTCACGCTGCCTCGCTCAGTGAACACAAGCGCGCTTACAGGCACAGACTGCGCAGAGCCAGCGAAGGCCGCGAGACAGGCTTGCGGAGGGAGCGAGGCGCGAATGACGTACGGCGCAACGGCGGGCGATTTTGTTGCCTCCAGCTCCTAGCTCGCACACCGCCCACAGTGCGAGGGGCGCTCCCCACGGTCGAGACAGTGGCGCAGTGTGCCGTAAAAGGCGTCATGAATGATTGCATTTGACGCGCCGCTGGTGCATTCCCCCGTGAGAGTCCCTCCTCAGCCCCCGAGTCCCGTCCGAGCAGCGGCGTTGTGCCTGAGCGCTCAGGATAGCGGGCCAGGCGCGCGCTAAACCGCTGCGCCGTCTGCACAGGCTCCTGCTGGCCGTCCTCTAGCGCGCACCGCGTGCCTGAGAGCCAGGGCGGCGTGAAGAAGGACCAAGTGCCGAGGGCTGTCACGTCGTTCCCAGGGCGGCTGCGTTGAGGCGCCTGCTCTCCGCCGGCGTCGCTGCCAGGCATGTGCGCCACGTTTCCATCCCACTGCCAGGCGGCGAAGCAGACGCCCAACCCAAGCAGAAATGCGCGCGCAGCCTCCGGCAGGCTCTGGGGCACCACCTCGCGCTCAACCTCCGCCATCCGCGGCACCGCCTTGAGGCGTAGGGAGCTGAAGTGGCGCTGCATCGGCGCCGCAGAGGGGCGGAGCTTCTGGTTGAAGTGAAGTGACAGAGAAAGTGAAGTGACTGGGGGTACCGGTTGTGCAACCTTGGAGCTCCCCCCCAACCGGCCGCTAAAGCACCCGCGCCCCGCCAGAGTTGAAGCTCAGGCGCGTGCATCCCTTGAGCCCCGTAGGTGCAGGCACCTCTGCGGGCGTCATCGACAGGCGGGCAACCGGCATGGGCGACACGAAACCCACCGACGCGGTCGGCGTGACATCCATGGGCGTGAACAGCACCGGTTGATGCGCCTCCGGCTGTGGCGGCGCGGCCAGTGCGAGCATTGCCTCTGGCGCTTCGACGCGTGCGTGTGGGTGCGCGGCGGGTCGCCGCCTTCGCGCGGCGCGGTGGCGCCCGGGGGCGGGTGGGTGCTGATCTGCCAGGCCGGCCTCACGGGCAAGCAGCATCGCGGCGTGTACGTAGCGGGGTGAAGGGGAACGAAGCACCTAGAAAGCACAGGAGTGTTGATGAGCGTTTGAGTGTCAGCACTGCCACGTGGCAGTACGGCAGCAGCTACGCACCGCCAGCACCGCGTCGCGCTCGTCTCGTTGTGGCTCGGGCGTACAGAAGTTGAAGTGGACCGAGATTGCGGCGGCTGCCGCTTGGCGTAGACGCCGGCTTGTGGCCAGCAGAGGCTGCAGCTCGTTGTGGCGGAGGAGGCAGACGATCTTCATCTGCAGAGCGGGAGGCGCGTGAGGGCGCGGAGGTACGACCAGGCCAGGGCTGTCAAGAGCCCGCAGCCGGGCGCACGGGGCGCGTCCGCCAAGCGCGTGTGAGCGCAGCGCCGGGCGCCACGGTGCGTGGCGCAGCCAGGGATTCAAAGCCACCGGCTGGGGTGCGTCCCGCGGGCCGGGCCGGCACGCACCAGCAAGTCCGTGGGCAAGTTCACCAGGTTCAGCTCTTCGCCCGGCTCCGGCTCCGGTTGCGGGCCCAGCAGCTTGGCGGCCTCGCTGACGATACGTCTGCAGCGAGATGCGTGGGCGCGTGAGGGCAAGTGGTTCACAACGCGCGTGTTAGGGCGGGAGGGCACACACCGCTTGCGCTGGCGCAGGAAGGCGGCCATGTCCTCCAGCCCGCTCACGTGCCCTCCACCCAGCAGCGGCGCGGCTCCGGGCGTGTGGTCGTCGCCGGTGGTGCGCTTGCGAACGTTGACGGTGCGCTGTGCGCCCACGCAGCGTTGCCAGGCGCTCGCCACGCCGCCCGGGCGCACGAACGATCGCTTCTGCACGCCAGACGAAGCCACTGCCGGGCGCGGGCGTGGAGGTAGCGGCGCGGGGCAGCGAGCGCGAGGCTCCGCCACCGACAGGGCCTCGCGACTACACGCCTCCTCGCCAGCCTCTGCGCGGCCGCGCACTGCATCCACGGTCAGGTGCAACGACGCGTGCAGACGCTCTGAGATTGCGTCCATCACAGGGAAGGCGGAGGAACGTCGAATGCCTTGCTGCTGCCTGCCTTCGTCCGACAATTCAGTGCCGTAGCGCTCCGTCTGTGCGTGAGTGGACGGGGAGGAGGAGCGCTCAGGGCAGCTGCTCTGGTGCCTGAGCCCGCGATGCCCTCGGCGGCTCGCGTGCTCACCATCCAGTCGCACACCGTGAGAGGCTATGTGGGCAACAAAGCAGCTGTCTTTCCGCTGCAGCTCCTGGGTGCGTGCGGCTGGCGCTCACATCCCCTATGTGAGGAGGCGTGGAAGGCGTCCGCCTTTCGGCCGCAATGCCGCATGCCCTCTCACTCGCGCTGCAGGCATCGAGGTGGACGCCATCAACAGCGTGCAGTTTAGCAACCACACGGGGTACCCGACGTTCAGAGGCGACCGCCTTGACGGCGCGCAGCTGGGGGCGTTGCTTGAGGGCCTCTCAGCCAACGGGTTAGTGGCTGGCGCCTACAGCCATCTGCTGACGGGCTACATCGGCAGCCTGAGCTTCCTCACCGCCGTGGCGTCTGTGGCCGGCGCGTGACGTGGCTGCGACGGCAGCGCATGTCAGCTCACCGTGCCTCGCCCGCCCTTGCAGCCACGCTGCGAGAGGGCAACCCGGAGTTGGTCTACGTCTGCGACCCCGTGCTGGGGGACGCGGGCAAGCTGTACGTGCCCGCGGAGCTGGTGGAGGCGTACCGTACCGGTGCGTTGCGCAGCCATCTGCCACCTCTGCCTGATCTCCTCTGACACGTCTGTGCTCTCGCCCGTAGCCATTGTCCCCCTGGCAAACGTGGTGACGCCCAACCAGTTTGAGGCAGAGCTCCTCACCGGGCGACCAGTGCGCACGGAGGCTGACGCGCTTGCCGCATGTGACGCGCTGCATGCCATGGGGCCAAGCACGGTTGTGATCACGTCCATGGAGATTGAGGGGGATCAAGGCTTCTTGAGTCTCTATGGGAGCACCACTCTGGCACAAGAAGACGGCGCTCCATCACGCTTTCGCCTGCGCGTGCCCAAGCTTGGCAGCTATTTCACAGGGGCTGGCGACTTGACTGCTGCGCTGCTGTTGGCGCGCACAGCGTCGTGCCCTGGCAACCTGGCGCGTGCCACTGAGCAGGCTGTGGCGTCGGTGCAGGGGGTGCTGCTGCGCACTGCTGAGGCAGCAAGTGCCGGCACCAAGCCTTCGCCGGAGAGCGTGGAGCTGCGGCTGGTGCAGAGCGCGGCAGACGTGACGCAGCCGGTGATTGTGCACCGGGCAGAGACTCTGCAGTGAGCAGCGGCAGAGCGCTTCGCTCGTTGGTTCGCGCAGTGGTTACAACAGCCGACGAGCTGAGGTTGTGAGTTGTTTAGTTAAAAGATACATCTTTCCAGAGAGGCGCGCGCGCGCGGGGCGTGTGTGGCGTGCGCCCCCAGTCCCCAGTAGTCCATCGTCCCGAGAGGTTAGTTTTCCCCAATCCAGTGCAGCAGGCAGGGGGGCCGTCCCGCCATGCGTGTGCGCAGCGCAGCTCCGTGCGCGTCCGTGTGCGTGTTTCAGCGCCATGTGCAGTCGGGCAGGCCCCCCTCGGGCGGCACGAGGGAGGAGACGCACTTGAACTTGTGCTGGCTGTACTTTTCGCGCACCGCGGGCAGCGTGGCGCGCTTGGCGCCCGCGAACAGCTCCACCAGGGCGGTGCAGCAGTCGCGCAGCTCTGGCGCCTGGTAGCCGGCGTAGTGGGCCAGAGTGGGACCCCAGGGGGTGCGGCGCAGCGTCCACTGGCTCACCAGCACGCAGCTGGCGGCGACGCAGGAGGGCATGAAGCGCAGGAAGGCGTAGTCCAGCAGGCTCAGCTCAGCCAGGAAGCAGGCCAGGAACTCAGCCTTGTGGTCAGCCTCGGCGGCGCGCAGGAAGCGACGCAGGAAGCTCTTGGTGGTGGGCGTCGTCAGCTCGAAGCTCAGCACGTCCAGCACCTTGCGCTCCATGGCCAGCACTTGCTCCCGGGTGTACGTGTTGTCGGTGATGTAGCAGAACTCGTCAACCTGGGGCGCGTAGATCTCCTCGTACTTGGCCGCGATGAGCATGCACGTCACGCCGACCAGCTGCAGCTGCGCGCGCTGCACCACGTGCGCGGAGAGGCAGCGGTCGATGTAGGCCACGGAGAGGAAGAGCGTGTCGGGCACCAGCTTGTATTCCTCCGCAACCTCCACCAGCCAGTCCACCAGGATGCCGCGCATGGTGGCGTTGATGTCCACCTGCACCGTCTCCATGTAGCGCGTGCTTGGGCGGTGCTTGCCCTCAGCCGCGCGCAGGTTGCGGTAAATGTCCGACACGTATTGGCAGCAAAACAGCGGATCGTCTGCGTGCGCAGCGTCCACGTCTTTCCACGCGCTGCTGCTCGGCGCAGACGCACAGCTGGCGCCACCGGGCGCTGCAGCTGCGCTGCCAGGCCCTGGGCCTGGGGCCTCAACCTCCATCGCCACTGCAGTGTCCGCGGCGCTCGGACGCAGAGCCTCGAGCGCCATCACAGCCTGTGGCGCGGAACAGGCGCGCGTGAGCTTGCGCACGGCGCGCAGGCGCGAGAGCGTTGTTTTGCCGCTCAGGGTTGCCCGCCCTTGACCGCACGCGCGCGCCGCGCAGCTCCACCGCGCACCGGCTTGTCCATGGACTGCGCGCGTCGGCGGGTGAGCGCGCCGGTGGGCGCATCGCCGTCGACGGGCGCGTCCAGCTCCACCGGCTGCGAGAGGGCGCACAGGAGGGCGGGAGCGCTGTCAGCGCCTCAAAGCCCGTGCGCAGTTGGCTCCACCGGCGCGCCAGGCGGGGAGCATGTGGCTGCGGCGAGGCCGGTGGGCGCGGCGAGCGCGGGTGGGGGAGGCAAGGGGCAGAGGGAGGCAGGAGGGCTGGCTGGCTCCTGGGCCGTCTCCCGGCGCCAGGGTACGCCCGAAGCACGGCCGACCTGGGCGAGCGCGTGGCCGAGTGCTCGCTGCGGCGGCTTGCGGGCGCGGAGGGGCGCGGTGCGCTGGCGGGCGCGCGGGGCGAGGCGCCCAGCTTTCAAAACGGGGGGAAAGCATACCTTGGCTCTCGCCGCCGCCGCACGCGCCGCCGCCGCGCTGCCGTTGGTGAGATCGCACAAGGCCGCACGTTTCTTGGCGCCAGCGGCGCGGCGGCCGCCGCTGCCGCACACCGTCTGCGGGGGCGAGGGAGCGAGCTCAGCTGTCGCCTAAACCTACTGCCCGGACTCCTCCCCGCGCCGCGCAAGGCGCCCCTGCGCCCGCGCCGCGCCCGCGCGGCCGCGAGCCTCGCGCGCCAGCGGCGCGGCGCGACGCCAGGCGGCAGGCGCAGCGCCGCAAAAGAAAAGGCGACAAAACCAGGAGGAGTCGCACCTTCACAGCCTCCGCCGCCGCAGCAGCGCCGCCCAGCTGCGCCGCTTGGCTGCGTGTCACCCGGCCCTCCCCGTAGATCCCCTCCGCCGCTCGCCGCGTGCTCGCCATCTGGGGCACCCCTAGGCGCTGCGCGGCACGCTCCTAACCACCTCGAGCGCAGCAGGCCGGGCCGCACGTGTAGGCCGCGGCGACCACTCGGCAGCGGCGACAAGCGGTGGGCGGGGGCAGCGCAGGATATCGCAGGCGGGACCACCTGGTGGTTCAGGCGCGCGCAGTACGACGCCATGTCAGCAAGTGTCCAAGTGACATGCCACGTCACTCGCTCCTCGCACCCTCCGCAAGCCTGTCTCACACCATCTGCTGGCTCGGCGTAGCCTGTGCCTGTGTGCGCCCGTGTGTTCACAGAGCGAGGTAGCGTGAGTGCACTGACGCTCCTGGGCCTCCACCGCCTGCGCCTCCGCCTTTTGCGTATCGCAGCAGCCTGTGGCTGCCGTAGGGCTGCTGAGGTGCTCGCTGCTCTTCGCTGTGGGCGCAGGCTGCACGGGCTGAACTTAGCGCCTACCCTCCGCCTCGCGCACGCCCTCGCGCCCTGCTACGCTGCAACGCGACGCCTGTGGGAGCAACTCTCCGCTCAACACGGATGTCCGGGGCTGCCATGGCTGCTCAGCGTGCCGAGGACGCCGCGCTCAACGCTCGCTGTGCCGCCTCTCCTCGAGAGGCTGCCCTGTTCGCAGCCACGCTGCGCACCACTCCACACGCAGAGAAAGTGAAGTGGCTCTTCAACAACACGATCAACAACTACGCCGCGCTGGTCCGACTCCTGCTCGCCGACGGCCTCTCTCCCAACACCAACAAGGATGGTAAGTCGCTGTTGTACGCAGCCGCTAGTCATGGATCAATCGACGTGGTGCGCCTCTTGATGGAGGCTGGAGCTGACGCCAACAGCCTTTCCAACTTGGGAAACACGCCTCTTTAAGGCGCAGTCACCGTGGGCATGCTCGCTTGCGCACGCAAGCTCATTCCGCACACGGACCTGCGCATCTTCAGTGCCGATGGCATGAATGTACTGCATGCCAGCATCATCGGCAACAACCTCGAGATCTTCAAGCTGCTGCTGCCTCACTTTGCAGACAACATCGACGTGCGCACCATCAAGCCCACGCCCCCCGGCTGACCCTGACGGTCCGTACAACCACACGCCATTACAGCTCGCATGTCAGGGTGGACATCACGCCATGATAAAGGCCTTGCTGGCTGCGGGGGCCTCGCGGACGGCGCACGACAGCGACTTGTTCTCCTGCCTCCACATGGCGGCTCAAGAAGGTCACCTGGCCTGTGTGACGCTGCTCATCGGGCGCCCTGACAATCAGAAGATGAGAGTCGCGGAGATTGACGCGCGCGACTCAAAGAGGCGCACTCCGCTTTACATGGCGGCGCTCGGTGGTCAGCGCTACTGCTGTGCCGCGCTCCTCGCTGCCGGCGCAGACCCTGCTGCTGTCACAAATAACGGGAACACGGCGCTGGATGTTGCCAAGCGATGCCACCCAGGCAACCAGGAGCTGATCGAGTTGCTGGAGTGCCTCGGCGGTGGCCCTGCGCCGCTCCTGTGCGCCGGCTGCGGCGCCTCCGACAAGCGCCTGCGCGCCTGCTCGGCATGTGGATCCGCGTCCTTCTGCAGCGCAGCGTGCCTGGCTCAGGCGTGGACCACGGGCACGCACAAGGCGGAGTGCCAGCGCATCCAGGCGGCCAACGAGGAGAAGACTCGCAGCCTCATCACATTTCACAAGCCAACAGACGCCACGCCTGCGCCCTAAATAGACACCGCGTGCAATGAACAGCAGTCGCCTGGCCTACTTCTTTCTCTTCATCCGCCGCAGAGCAGCACAGTATGGTGGTCGTACGTTTCAGTGCCACGTCATTCGCGCCTCGCTCCCTCCGCAAGCCTATCTCACGGCATCTGCTGCCCCTGCGCAGCCTGTGCCTGTGAGCGCCCTTGTGTCACTGAGCCAGACCGCGTGAGCGCACTCTCGCTGCTGGGCCACCCTCCATCGCCTGCGCCTCCGCCTGCGCTCTTTTGCCGCAGCCTGTGGGCGCTGAACGCTCTCCCGGGTGCTCGTCACTCTTCGCTGTGGGCGAAGAGGCTGCACAAGCCTCCACCCGGCTGTTCGCCTTCTTCTGAGCCTCTGCCACGACCGGCGCGGAAACCAAGCCATGCCGCGCGAGATAATCACCGTCCAGGCGCGTCACGCTCGCCTGCCGCAGCCGCTTGGCGCGCCCTGGACTCACGCTGTCAGCCGCCCATCTTGATTGTCTTTCGCCTTCAGGTCGGCCAGTGTGGCAACCAAGTGGGTTGCCGCTTCTGGGAGCTGGCGCTGCGCGAGCACGCGGCGCACAACAGCGGCGGGCGGTTCGACGAGGCGCTGTCCAGCTTCTTCCAAAACGTAGACGCGCGCACCACGCCCCCCACACCGCTGCCCGTGGGCGACGGGCGGGGCCACATCCGGACGCTCAAGGCGCGCGCAGCCACAGCGAGTCACTCGTCACTTGTTGTTGACGGGCGTTGAGGCGGCGTTTCATAGGCGCGCGCAGTGTTGGTAGACATGGAAGAAGGGGTGCTGAACGAGCTGCTCCGGGGCCCTCTAGGCGCGTGCACGCGTGCGCACGTGTCACTGAGCGCTGAACGCGCTCGAACAGCGGACGTGTTCGACCCGGCGCAGCTGCTCGCCTCCACGTCCGGCAGCGGCAACAACTGGGCCTGCGGCTTCGCCCACTACGGACCCACCTACCGCGAGGCGCTGCTGGAGCAGGTGCGTCGAGCGGCGGAGGCCACCGACTCGCTGCAGTCCTTCCTGCTCATGCACTCGCTGGGCGGCGGAACCGGCTCTGGCCTGGGCTCGTACCTGCTGGGCGAGTTAGCGGACAACTACCCCTCCGTCTTTAGGTTTGCAGCATCCATCTTTCCATCGGAAGACGATGACGTGGTAACCAGTCCGTACAACAGCACGCTTGCGGCTGCGTCGCTGATGGAGCACGCTGACGTTGTGCTGCCCATGGACAACGGCGCGCTGGGCGATGTCTGCGCAGCCTCAGCCGCCAGGCTGGCGAAAGCTGGACGCAGCGGCGGGATGGGTGGGGCTGGGAAGGATGGGAAACCCTTTGACGCCATGAACGGAGTGGCGGCATCAGCGCTGTTGCACCTGACGAGCTCTGTTCGTTTCCAGGGCCCTCTGAATGTGGACCTCAACGAGATCAGCATGAACCTCGTGCCCTTTCCGCGGCTTCACTTTTTGCTGAGCTCTCTCGCGCCCTTGGCGCCCTCGCCAGACCTGGCATCCAGAGGCGCCGCTGCGGGCGCCTGCGTGCCCAGCCGCACCGTGGATGCGTTGTTCGGCGACGCGTTTTCGCGCGAGGCGCAGCTGCTGCGCTGCGACCCGCGACGCAGCACCTACCTGGCGGCGGCGCTGCTCTTCCGGGGCCCGGTGGCGCTCTCAGACGTGCGCCGCAACTGCGCCCGGCTGGGCGCAAGCCTGCACATGGTGCCCTGGAACGCAGAGGGTTTCAAGATCGGCCTCTGCGCCGCGCCGCCGCCGGGCGTGCCCGCCAGCCTGTTCAGCCTGGCCAACAGCACGGCGGTGGGGCAGACGTTCAGGGACATGCACGCGCGCTTCGCCAAGCTGCGCAGCCGCAACTTTTATCTGCACCACTACACCGAATACCTGGAGGTTGGCGACATGGACCACGCGGCACAGCAGGTGGCCAGCCTGGCGGAGGAATACGCGGAGATTGAGGCCCGGGCGGGTCCAGGGCTGCACAGGGCAGGCGCAGGCGACAGCTGGCGACCGGTTGGCGTGCGCTAGGCGTGCCTGTGCTTTTCCACACGTGCGTGGCCGTGGCTTATTGAAAAATGGATGAGTTGTCCCGCCGCGTCCGCGCGCAGCGCGAGTGCTGCGCGCGCCCTTCGAATCCCTCCCCTAGTCTGCCCCCCGAAGCGCTGGGCGCCCCTCCTGTTCAGCCCCTGCAAACCGCGTGGCAGTCAGAGGCGCGTCGCGCAGCGCACAGCACGCACGCCCAGCACGCACTGTGCGTAGCGTCGCGTCCACTCCAGAGCCGTCTTGTCATGCTTCTCCCTGTCCGCCAAGTACTCCTGCGCTATCGCTCCAACCAGAGGGTCCTCTGACACACAAAGCCTCAGTGCCATGCTTGCATGAGCAGTGCGACGGCGCGCACGCACTCGGGTTGCAGTCGGTGAGCAGGCTACAGATGGAGAGCAACACCTTGCTGATGGTCAGGGCGGGAGACCACTGATCCTTCAGGATGTCCAGGCAGATTTGGCCGTTGGCGTTGACGTTGCAGTGATAGATGCGAGTCTTGAAGACCACCTGAGGCGGGGCGGGCGGGCGTGTGAGCAAACAGGCGTGGAGAGCGGAGCGCGTGGAGAGGCTGGGGCGGCGCCGTAGCCGCGCCCGCGCCCGCGCGCCGACCGGGCCACGCCGGGTCGCGTTCGAGGCGCGGAGCGGGCGGGCGGGCGCTGCTGGGCCGTGTTGGGCGTGCCAAGAGGTCCGCCAGAGCCAGGGTTGCGCTTCTGTGGGCGCCTGCGCGCCTTCGGGGGCTTGAAAGGGTAGTCCGGCGGGAAGTGGATGTCAAGGAAGAACACGCCGCCAGAGTAGGGCGAGCCTGGGCGCCACGCCACGCGCCGCCCATCAGTCGGCCTGGGCACCACACTCCCGGCCCACCGCGCCGCGACGCCGGCACTGCCACACGCACCTCCCGGACCCATGATGGTGCTCGTCCACTCATACAGGTTGTCTCCCTTGGGACCGGCGCTGCAGTTGGTGGGCGGGTCCAGAGAGATTTCAGCCAACTCCTTCTGGATGCGCTTCGCGCTGCTGGACAGCGGCTTACTCATGGAGCCAATATGGCAGCGACACGCGCTGGGCGGGCGGGCGGGCGGGCTCTTCTGTTCGAACCATGTTTGACGCACGCGGCAGGAGGGACTCCACGTCTTAGACGCACGTCCCTCCGCCGTATATGCGGCGCTCGTCGCGAGTGGCCGGTCTGAGGACTCTGGTAGCTCCGCCAGCACGTGCAGAGTCAGCCCTCAGCCCGAAGGCGCCCCTGCCCAGGCCGGCAGTGCGGCGTTCTGGCCGCCGCTGCTCCACAGCCCAGGAGGGGCCCGCCCCGGCCGCAGTGCCTGCCAAGCGCCGTCGCTCCCCACCCCCGAACCTCTCCTGCGCCGCCGGACGCAGCTTCGAGGCCAAGTGGTGGGCGCAGGGCCTGGACCGCGTGGCGGGCGTGGATGAGGCTGGGCGCGGCCCTCTCGCAGGCCCAGTGGTCGCGGCAGCCTGTATCATCCCTGCTGACGTGGTCATTGCCGGCGTCAACGACTCCAAGCTGCTGGACCATAGCCAGCGCGAGGCGGTGTACCTTGAGTTGGTCTCTCACCCGCGCGTGGAGTGGGCAGTGTCTGTCCAAGACCACACGGTGGTTGACAGCATTAACATTTTGCAGGCGACACTGCGCGCAATGGAGTGTGCCGTGGCGGGGCTGCCCAGGGCGCCCGACCGGGTACTCATCGACGGAAACACAATGCCGCCTGCTTTGGCGCATAACGGGGAGACGATTGTTGGAGGCGACGCAAAGTCCTTTGCCATTGGAGCAGCCTCGGTGCTCGCCAAGGTGACTCGCGACCGGCTGATGGTGCAGCTGCACGAGTCGTGGCCGGTGTACAACTTTGCGAAACACAAGGTGTGTGTTTGCAGAGCATACTCACCCCTCTGCTCTCTCACCACCCATTCGCTCAAGGGATATGGCACGCCAGAGCACCTGGCGCTCATCCACCAGCATGGCCCATGCCCCATCCACAGACGCACCTTTGCGCCTGTCAAACACATGGTGTGAGCGCTGCTGTGAAACGTCATACATACGTATTTATGAAAGACTAGACTCTCACATGTCGTCAGTTGCCATGCGGCCGCGAGCCTTGCTGCTGCGCCGCGGTGCCTCCTCTTCTTCCTCGTCCCTGCGCCGTTGCGGCGGCGGGCGGCGGCGGGGCTCGGGCGCGGCCACAGGCGGCGGCGGCGGCGGCGGCTTGCCCCAGGACATGATGCCAAACGGGTCGGGAAGCCCTGGGATGCCAAAGGGGGCTGGCGGTGGAGGCGGCGGCGGCGCCGCCACCGGCTCCGGTGGCGGCCGCGGGCGCGAGCGTCGCGGCGGCGTGAGCGAGCCGCTGTTCTCGGCTGTGGGGCGGCGAGGCTTGGCGGCGCTCTTGCTCACCTCGTGGCGCGACCGCGCCCCCTCAGCCATCATGGCCTGCCCCGCCAGCCCCGATTTGGGCAATGACGCGGTGGAGCTGCGGCGCCCCTTGGCACCCGACGAGGGCTCCTCCCCCTTCTTCTGGCCCTCCGCCCCCTTCTTTTCAGCCCCGCCTTCCTCCTCTTCCTCCTCCTCCCCGCCGCCGCCAGCCGCCAGCGCAGACAGCGCGCCCAGCAGCGTGGCCACCAGGCCCAGGCCCAGGATGCAGAAGAGGAAGTGGAAGGCGTCGCCGGCGGGCGTGGTTGGGATGTAGTCGCCAAAGCCGATTGTGGTGAGGGTCACCACCCCAAAGTACATGCTCTCCACGTAGGTCCACCCCTCAGCCTTGGAGAAGTAGAACATGCCCAGCGCCAGCCAGCCAACCACCAGCAGGCTGCACACCTTGGCGCGGTCCGTGGCGCGCAGCTCCTGCATCTCTTCCTTGTCAACCTTCAGGTAGATGGCGGTGAAAGAGCCGTGGCTGATCTCGTGGCTTTCGAAGGCGTCGAACTCCTTGACAGCGGCCACAAAGTCCTTCGCGTCAATCTCGTGGCCCTGCGCCTTCATGCAGGCGAGGCGTGCGTCGTCGTAGTCCAGGATGCCGTCGCCGGACTTGTTCGCCTCCGCGTAAGCGCGCCGGATGCGGCAAGACAGCAAGCTGTAGAGCACCCACTCGCCCATCTCCAGAAGCGTGCCCGCAACCTTGCCCAGCGCCACGCCGCCCACCGGGATGGCGATCTGCGCGGCCGCTTCGCGTCAGCGCTTTGCGCAAGCGAGCCACGGCGGAGCGTCCACGCACCAGCGCGTAGAAGATTGTGAAGATCTGGCCCCCTGAAGTCTTGGGAGCAAACGTGCCATAACCGATGGTGCTCACGATGGTGAAGGCAAACAGGTACAGGGTGTTGCTGTTGGGCGCCCAGAGGTCACGCAGGGTTGTGGGGTCCGCCATGTAGTTGGAAATCAGGTCAACGTACATGGACGTCCCGTTGCCGGGGTTCAGGTCTGCGCATGCGCCGGTCACGCTGCCCACGCACGCCAAAGTCTCGTTCAGCTGCAGCATGAACGACTGCGAGCGGTACCAAAGTCAGAGCAAGGGTCAGAGCAGGGTGGCAAAGGGGGGGAGACGCACATAGTAGTTTGCGTTCAGGTTCAGCGCCTGTGACACGCAGCGGGTTATCAGCACTCCATGTCAGGGTGGAGCTGCGCGCTTAGACGCGCACTGTATTTCGCTCCAAGGCATAGTAGATGATGCCGCCAACCCCCGTCAGAACGATGAGCACCCAGGCGCTGGTAAACATGCTGCGTACCATGCCGCATTGTCAGCGCGCTGCATGGGGCGTGCGAGCACGCGAGCAAGCAAAGCGCACGTGTAAAGCATCTTGCCGCCTGGAGAAAGGCCGTCGTGCCAGCGCTCGAATGCGCTCCCCTGGCGCTCGCAGCAGTGTCAGTCGGCCAGGCTGTGCGCCTGCGTTGCGCGTCCGACGCGCCTGCTTCTCCGGCTGCGGCTCCTCCTCCTCCTCTTCAGGCTCGGGCGTGGGTGGGGGCCGGGGCTTGCCAGCGCCCTTGCCCCGGCGCGGCGGCGGCGCCTCCTCGACCTCTTCATCATACTCCGAGGGGGGCGGGAGGGGCTTCTTTGAGCGCCGGGGCGGCGGAGCCCTCTCTTCCTCCTCCTCCTCCTCCTCTCGAGCAGCCCGGCGGGGCATCTCGCTCCAGCCACAGCCACAGGTCGCGGCTGCGGGGTGGGGCGCGCGCTGGCGTCAGAGCTATGGCGTGAGAGAGGTGGAGGAGGCCCAACACCCACAGGGGTTGTTGTCTCCTGCCTCAGCAGCTCAGAGGCACTCCGCAAGCGTCAGCCGGGCAGTACGCCGCGCGACACTCCCCCAGAGCGTCGCCCCTCGTGCCGACGGCGGGGAGGAGCGTGCGCTTCGGGTGGCATGGAGCAGGCAAGAGCGGGTGGGGTAGCGCTCTCCTGCCAAGAACCAGATCGGGCTCGCACCTCTCCTGCGTGGCGGCACGCCCGGACACACACCAGACGCGCAGCAGATGGTAATAAGGGGTCGGGGGAGTGAGTCGCGAATGACGTGGCACCGTCGCACGCTCGCACCGAACGCTCGCTAACGACGAGGATGAAAGGGATGAAGCAAGCCAGGCAGCCGCTGTTGGTTGCACGCACTGTCTAGGGCGGCGCAGGTATGTCTCAATCAGTCGTGGATTTTGATGCAGCTGCGAGTCTCCTCCTCAATCTCCGCCTGGCACTCCGCCTTGTGCGTGCCCGTGGTCCACGCCTCAGCCGGACACGCTGCGCTGCAGAAGGACGCGGACTCACATGCCGAGCAGGCGCGGAGGCGCTTGTCGGAGGCGCCGCAGCCGGCGCACAGGAGCGGCGCAGGGCCACCGCCGCGGCACTCCAGTAACTCGATCAGCTCCTGGTTGCCAGGGTGGCACTCCTTCGCAACATCCAGCGCCGTGAGCCCCTCAGGTATGGCGGCAGCCGGATCCGCGCCGGCAGCGAGGAGTGCGGCGCAGCAGTAGCGGTGACCATCGAGCGCGGCCACGAAGAGCGGAGTGCGCCCGTGAACATCCCGGGCGTCAATCTCCGCAGGGCTCATCTTCTGGTTCTCAGGGCGCCCGATGAGCAGCGTCACACAGGCAAGGTGCCCGTCCTGAGCGGCGATGTGGAGGCAGGAGAACGAATTGCTGTTGTGCGCTGTCCGCGAGGCCCCCGCAGCCAGGAGGGACTTCACCATGGCGTGGTATCCACCCTGACAGGCGAGCTGTAATGGCGTGCCGTTGTACGGACCGTCAGGGTCAGCCGGGGGGCGTGACTTGATGGTGCGCACGTCGATGTCGTCCGCAAAGTAAGGCAGCAGCAGCTTGAAGATCTCGGGCTGGTTGGCGATGATGCTATTATGCAGCGCATTGTGGCCAGAGGCGTTGAGGATGCGCAAGTCCGTGTGCGGAATGAGCTCGCGTGTGCAGGCGAGTTGGCCGTGGAGGACTGCGGCTTGGAGAGGCGTGTTTCCAAAACTGTTGCAGCTGTTGGCCTCGGCTCCAGCCTCCATCAAGAGGTGCACCACGTCGATCGATCCATGACCAGCGGCTACGCGCAGCAGCGAATTACCAGCGGGGATCGTGTTGGGAGAGAGGCCGTCGGCAAGCATGAGTCGCGCCAGCGCGGCGTGGTTGGCAATCGCGCTGTTGACGAGCCAGTTCACTTTCTCAGCGCGCGGGGTGCGGCGCAGCTTGGCTGCGAAGAGGGCAGCCTCGCGAGGAGAGGCGGCGCAGCGAGCGTTGAGCGCGGCGTACTCGGCACGCTCAGCAGCTATTACAGCCTCGGACATTCTTTTTGAGCGGTGCGTTACTCGCACAGGCGTCGCAGGGCAGCGCAGCAGGGCGCGAGGGCGTGCGCGAGGCGGACAAGGGTTGGCGCTCAGTTCAGCCCCGGTGTAGCCTGCGCCCACAGCGAAGTACAGCGAGCACCCGGACGAGCGTTCAGCACCCACAGGCGGCCGCGGGAGAGCGCGGGCGGAGGCGCAGGCGGTGGAGGCCCAAAAGCGAGAGTGCGCTCAGGCCTGCCTCGCTCTATGAACACAAGGGCGCGTACAAGCACAGGCTGCACAAAGCCAGCAGATGCTGCGAGACAGGCTTACGGAGGGAGCGAGGCGCGAGTGACGTGGCACCGAAACGTACGACCACCAGCCACCACGCTCGGCGTCAAATGAAGGGTAAGCAGGCCAGGCGGCCGCTGTTGGTTGCACGCAGTGCCTAGGGCGGCGCAGGCATGCCCGTGACGGGTACAAGAATGGTGCGGCTGCGAGCCGTCTCCTCGTTGGCTGCCTGGATGCGCTGGCACTCCGCCTTGTGCGTGCCCGTGGTCCACGCCTCAGCCAGACACGCTGCGCTGCAGAAGGACGCGGACCCACATGCCGAGCAGGCGCGGAGACGCTTGTCGGAGGCGCCGCAGCCGGCGCAGAGGAGCGGAGCAGGGCCACCGCCGCGGCACTCCAGCAGCTCGATCAGCTCCTGGTTGCCTGGGTGGAATTCCTTCGCAATATCCAGCGCCGTGCGCCCATCAGGTACAGCAATTTCCGGATCGGCGCCGGCAGCGAGGAGCGCGGCGCAGCAGTAGCGGTGACCATTCATTGCTGCCATGAAGAGCGGAGTACGCCCCTTTGAGTCGCGCGCGTCAATCTCCACAGGGCTCATCTTCTGGTTCTCGGGGCGCCCAATGAGCATCGTCACACAAGCAAGGTGACCGCCATGAGCGGAGGCTTGAAGACATGCGACAGAATTGCTGTCATGCGCTGTCCGCGAAGCCCCCGCAGCCAGGAGGGCCTTAACCATGGCGTGATGTCCACCCTGACACGCAATATGTAATGGCGTGCAGTTGTACGGCCTGCCAGTTTCAACCGGTGGGCGTGGCTTGATGGTGAGCACGTCGATGTTGTCCGCAAAGTGGGGCAGCAGCAGCTTGAAGATATCGGGCTGATTGGCGATGATGCAGGCATGCAGCATGTTGTTGCCGTCGGCACTGAAGATGCTCAGGTCCGTGCGCGGGATCAGCTCGCGTGCACAAGCGAGTTTGCCGCTGAAGATTGCGGCTTGGAGAGGCGTGTTTCCAAGACAGTCGCAGCTGTTGGTATCAGCTCCAGCCTCCAGCAACAGGCGCACCACATCGATCGATCCATAACCAGTGGCTATGTGCAGCAGCGACTGACTAGCGTTGTTGGTGCTGTTGGGAGAGAGGCCGTCAGCGAGCAGCAGTCGGACCAGCGCGGCGTGGTTGTCAACCGCGCAGTTGACGAGCCACTGCGCTTTCTCTGCGTGTGGAGTGGTGCGCAGCGCGGCTGCAAACAGGGCCGCCTCACGAGGAGAGGCAGCGCAGCGAGCGTTGAGCGCGGCGTACTCGGCAACCTGAGCAGCCAAGGCAGCCTCGGACATACTTGTTGAAGGAGTGGCAGTGCAGCAGGGCGCGAGGGCGTGCGCGAGGGTTGGCGCTCAGTTCAGCCCCCGTGCAGCCTGCGCCCACAGCAGCGAGCACCACAGCAGTCCTACAGCTCCCAAAGGCTGCCGCGATAAGCAAAAGGCGGATGCGCAAGCGGTGGAGGCTCAGCAGCGAACGCGCTTGTGGCCTCAGTCTGCGAACGTGAGGGCTGCACACAGGCACAGGCTGCGCAGAGCCAGCTGATGCCGTGAGACAGGCTTGCGGAGGGAGCGAGACGCGAGTGACGTGGCACCGCAACGTACGACCACGCATCTTGCTAGCGACGTACGGCACGGCGGAGACGCGGCTCTGCGGCCTGCGCTTTCATCCCTGCGCGCCGTCGTCGCATAGGCTGTTGGTGGAGTTTGGAGCACGGGCACGGGTGTTCATGCTACTGTGTGTCGCAGCGCACCGCTCTCTCCGCTTGCTGCTTTCCAGTCGCACAGCTCCCCCGATGGGCGCCTCCGCATCTGCAGCACAGAGTGCTGGCGCAGTGAAGAACCCGCTGGCGACCAGCGAGTTGGACGTGGAGCAACAAGTGTGCCGTGGGGACAACGCTCTCAGCTCTGATGCCTCTGGCACCTCCTGTTGCCGCATCTGCTTGGGGTGCGTTCCTGTGCGCCATGCGCGGCCTGTTTCCTGAACCGCATTGCCCAGCGGCCCAGAGGAGGTGGGTCCCTCTTTTGCTTTGGTGGCGTTGGACTGTGGGTGCAAAAGCGACGGCCTTCGGCTGGTGCACGCCGAGTGCGCGGAGCGCTGGTTCAGGACACGAGGGAGCGGCATCTGCGAGGTATGCGGCTTTGGCTCCTTTGGCGGCCTTGTGGCTCCCGCTCCCTGACCCCGTGGCTTGACTGTGTCTGCAGGTGTGCCACCTGCCCGCCTGGCGGCTGCGCACGAACAGCGAGGCGCCCAACCAGGAGCTGGGAAACACAGACTGCGGCTGGGGCGATACGCGGTGCGCTATCCCACCCTTCATCCGTCGCCTGGTTGCACACATGCACAGCTTCGCACATATCACTCACCATTTGCCCTCAGCGTCAAGCACATGCTTGTTGCCTCTGCATGCACCGTGCTGGTGGCATTCGCAGTCTTTGGCGGTCCTGCATTGGCGGTCCGGTTGGGCGGCTGAGAAAGCTTCTGAGAGGCCCCACGGTTGTATTGCTTGCAGCACGCTGTCTATCTATATCTCTACCATGCATACAGCCACGTTGGAACAATCGAAACGATGGACAGTGCAGTCGTGGTGACCTTTTTCCATCTAGCAGAAGCTTCTATTGCACGTCGTACGGCAGGTCGTTCACGCGACGCGCTATCTTCGCCTCTGCGCTGCCGTGCGGTCTCTGCCCGCTCCGCATTCCGCCCGTGCCTGTTGCCACGGGGGTGCATGGCGCTACGCATGCCTCAGCGCGGCGCAGCCAGCCCCGGCTCCTCGCCCGTGGGCGCCGCGCCCTCTCCAGGCAGCGCCAGGCGGGCGCGTCTGCTTGCGATGGGCGAGGAGCCTTCGCCGCTGTATGCCGTCAACGTGGTTGGGTCGGCGGTTGACCAAGGGGAGCTCACCGCGGCCGCAGATATCCGTTCGCGCTTGGAAGAGTCACCGCTGTGCTACTTCCAGTGGTGCGCGCACACGCGCGCCGTGAGCTGCGGCTGGACAGGCCCTGAATTGTCTGCGCTAGGTACACGCTCGCACCCGAACAGCTCACCTACGTGCGCGTCGCGCTTCGCGCCTCCGGCGGCCGCTTGGACGACAGCATCGTGCCGCTGCTCAAGCCTTGCGTCGGAGCACGGCAGCCGCGGGTGGTGTGCACGCGAGAGCATGTGGGCCAATTCATGCTCGTCAGCGTGCGCCCTCGAGCCTCAGAGCTGCTGGGCTCCGACCTGCGCCCCATGTGCGGGCTGTCCACGTCGGCAGTGGAGGCTGCGCAGAGCACTCCTGTGGCGCGACTGTCTCTGCAGCGGATGTCCGTTGACTGCGAGCAGCCAGCTGCTTCGCTGGCCGCCCGAGAGGCCCCCGCTGAGACTGCGCCTGCGCCTCGCTCGTCGGCGCCCGCGACGCCAACGCCGGCGGCGGAGAACGCCGCGCTGGTGCAGGTGCGCG
>Ga0208951_1000398_pt1 | contig 19950 bp, 27 predicted proteins | sample GreLakmeMI27MSRF_FD_187702 | JGI IMG/M metagenome (GOLD analysis project Ga0208951, IMG submission 187702) | Freshwater lentic microbial communities from great Laurentian Lakes, MI, USA - Great Lakes metaG MI27MSRF (SPAdes) | ecosystem: Environmental > Aquatic > Freshwater > Lake | place: Great...
GCTCGAGCCATCACGCTCAGAAGATCCAGACGGAACGGCCTCGGCCATCTCGACGTCGTCCTCGGCAGCCTCGTCCTCGGCAGCATCGTCCTCGCTAGGCTCGTCCTCGGCAGCATCGTCCTCGGCAGCCTCGTCCTCGGCAGGGTCGTAGGCATCCGACGCGTCGTCCTCCGACTCCGACTCGGGGTAGCAGCCACCCGTGCCGGTGGTGACGTCCAGGATGGCCATCACCTCCACGGTCGACAGCCGGACCATCTTGCCGGGAACGCCGAGAACGACCGTCCCTTCCAGGAGGGGGATGTCGCTGCGAGCGGCCCCCGAGCCGGGAGGGAGATTCGCACGCATCCACGCCTTGGTGATCGTACGGTTGTCGCGACGCGCCTCCTCGAAAATGCCGCGAATACGGCTCAGGTCGACGTAGTTCTTGCCCTCGCGAGACATGCGAACGTTGGAAGAACGAAGGGACGCCAGCTCGTCCAGGCCAGCCGAAGCGTCCGGGGCAAACAGGACAGACTCGTCAAAGTCGCGATCGTCAGAGTCCGACGCCACGATCTCCGTCGCGAACGTGCGAAGAATGCCGCGGCACGAGTGCACATCGACCATCTGCTCGCGAAGACACGCGATCGCATAGTCGTCCTCGTCGGCCATCGCCGTCGCCAGGTCCGTCTCGGCACGCTTCATCGCGTGACGAAGCTCGTTGCGGGACCGACCGAGACACTCGACGAGGTGGACGAGCGACATAGGATTCCCGGCGAAAAGGCTGAGTACGTGCGACGTCGGCTCGACAACGGGCATGCCGGCAGGAATCATGATGGAATTTTACGAGTACACCCGAGGAAACGCCCGGTCTATTCGAAGGATGGGACGGAAAAGACGATCACGCCCAGTTATGGGACCCAGACAAAGACAGACCAAAATTTTCAAACTCAGTGGGGATTTGACCCCGGATTTTCCGAAATTTGGAACGTGACTTTTTTAGAGGAATTGATTTGGCGGCGGAGCGGCGGCCCGCGGAACTCGGCCCCGCGAAATGCCACGTGGCGCCACGTCAGATTTTTACACGTCGCTGGTATCGCCGAATCCGCCGCGAATCCACGCCTCGTACGCTGGGAGCCAGGCGCCGTGGTTGCCACGCTCGTGCTCGAACCATGCGGCAGGGAAGAGGCGCCAAAACGCGGGCGGTATGGAGAGCTCGAATATCACGGGGCCCGTCGGGAGCTCGGCGTACCGAGCCTGCATTTTCGCATACCGCTCGGCGAGGGCCGCATCGTCCACCGTCGTCGTTTCGGCATTCGGACCGTATCGGGCAAGCATTTTCGCGTACCGCTCGGCGAGGGCCGCATCGTCATCGCGGCGGGCTGCCATTGCCTTGAACGATTCGTTCAGGCGCGCGGCGAAGATTTGGTCCATTGCAAAAAAAAAACGCAAAATGTAAAAATTGTTTTGTCGGCAGAGCGGCGGCCCGCGGAGCTCGAGAAAGTTTTTACTCGTCATCGAATCCTTCACCGACATCGTACGTTCCATCGTGCCCATCTTCGCCGCCGCCGTACGTGCCGTCGCGGTCGCCTTCAGACGAATTCCCGATATCGGGCGTGGGGCTCATCGCCATCGCCGGACGGTCAGGCACAGGCGTCGGGGCGTGTGAACCGGGGTAGTAGGGGGGCGTGGTGGCCGAGGCGGCTGCAGCCGCGGCGGCACGAGCACACGCAGCGTCGATGAGATTGCACGTGCACGTCTCGCAGTGGGGGTGGGGCGTCGTCGTCATTTTCGAAAGAAAAAAACAAAAAAACGAAAAATGAAAATGAAACCGGGGCGGGCGGGGCGGCGGTGTGATCCCGCGGAATGCCACGTGGCATACGCTTACACGATCTCGTCCGCCCAGCACGCAATTGGGCGCAATTTCCAGACGGTCTGCTCGAGTCGCGTCCGCGCTCGCCGTTCCCGAGCCCGTTCCCGTTTCGCTTCCTGCTCCACCGCCTTGCGCCGCGCCTCGTCTTCGTCGTCGAGCAGCCGCTGCGCCGCAGCCTCGGACATGGCCTTGAGCGTATCGGTGATAATCACGTGGGCGACGGCAGACACGTACGCCTGCTTCATGCAGAGCTTGGAGCGTTGCACGGCTCGGATGGTACGAAACATAAACGTGCCTTCGGACGCCTCGTTGAGCGCCAACGCCAGCCCCGGCCCCTTGATATCCGTCTTGCGGGTAACGAAAGCCATCATGTGACGAATAGGGGCCGAGAATGAATCGTACCCGCCGAGAATGCCCGGAGACAAGTGCGAGGCGTGCGAGGCGATGACGCGACGCTCGGCCAGCTTCATGCCGTCCCACGTCGCCACGAAATCCGCGAGCGATATGGGCGTCCGGTCCTCTTTGCCCTTGCCTTGTGTCGTCTTCCTTTTCGGCACCAGCACGTGGGACGCCTCGCACCGCGAACGGTTCAGGTCGGACGCGTATATCGTCCCGCAACGCGAGCATGGGTCCGGAGGCGCCCCGCTCACGACGCGCAAGACGACGTTCTTCTTCATCGTAAACGTGCTGTCGCCGGTAAACCCCTTGGTGATAACGTCCTGATTCTTGACGACGTGCACGACACCTCCCGCAGACCACAGCACGTGAATGCCGTCGACTGCAATTGTATCGTTTGTCACCGGGTTGACGAGGTACGCCTCGAACGCCTCGCCCGTATTGTCCGCACGCAGCTGGAATGCCATGCAGATGATCGTGATCGTCGCACAGAGGCGTCCCATAACGATATCGTCGGTATCCGGCTCGCTCGTCAGGGCCGATACGATAGTCCGGAGCTCATCGGACATTTTTTTTGTCACCTTACTGAAAATGCTTTATCGGAATTGGATTTGCGGGGCGGCGGCAATCGTCCTGCTCATCTTCTGGCTGAGTGACGTGGCGCTCAAAAAGGAAAGAACGTGCTGCGTCCCAAGACAAATCTGGAATTTTCTTACGCCGGACGAATGCCGCGCCGTCATTCGCGCCGCGCGCACCCAAGGTATGGAACGAAGCGAGGTCGTAGGAAAGAATGGAAACGAAATCTCAAAGGTCCGGACGAGCTCCCAGGTCTTCCTCGATCTCAGCCATCCGGCCGTCGTGCCCATCGTTGCCAAGGTCGAGAAACTGCTTGGGTCGTCGAGCGCGCGGTTCGAGCAGTTGCAGGTCGCGCGGTACGGCCCCGGACAAAAGTACGAGGTCCATACGGATTCGGATGACGAGACACCACGCGAAGATTTGCGGCGCGATACGGTGCTCATGTACCTCAACACGTGCGAAAAGGGAGGACATACGCAATTCCCAAAGGTGAAGATGACTGTCGCGCCGGAAGAAGGAAAAGCCGTTCATTGGCGCAACGTCGATTCGCATGGGAAACTCTTGCCGTGTGCAGATCACGGCGGCATGCCTGTAAAGCGTGGATTCAAGTACGTCTGTACAATCTGGCGTCACGCGTGATTACACGGTGCGGGCCACGGTCCGGATGTACTCCAACGCATCGTTCCAGCGGTTTGCAAGGACCAGCTCCTTGATCTCGCCAAAGTGAAGGTTCTTTTCGTCGTCTGACGCCTTGGGTCCGGACAGGAACGCAGCGACCGTGCACACGTCGCGCCCGACGCCTGGGCCCGCCGCCGCTGCCACAGTGATGGGGGCGAGGCGCATGATTGCAGACCCCATCCGGGTGTTGGGGGCCTGGAAGATCGCCTTGATGCCCGCCAGCATTGCCGCGGCGGGGGTGGTTGCGGCGGGGGCGGTCGCGGGGACGGGGGCGGGCGGGGCCGCGGCGGGGGTGGTCGCGGGGACGGGAGCGGCACCGACGCGGCGGGCATCCTCAGGCCGAGTTCCAGCAGCAAAGGCGAGGGCTGCTGGGCGGTTGGCGGCCGTGGCAGGGACGCGGAAGGCAGCACCGACGCGGCGGGCGGTATACTCAGCTCGAACTCCAGCGGCACGCAGGAAGATCTGCAGGTCGTCGTCGTCCGCACGAAAGATCTCATTCGCGTTCAGCCCCTCGGCGAGGAGGGCGTTGAACTTGGCCTGCCCGGCCATCGCACGCTGATATGTCGGCATGTGGGTGGGGGCGGCCGCGGCGTGGGTGGGGACGAGGACGGGGGCGGCCGCGGCGAGGGTGGGGACGAGGGCGGGGGCGGCCGCTGGGACGGGGACGGGAATGGGGGCGGGGGCGGCCGCGGCAAGGGCGGGGACGGTGGTCGCGGCGAGGGCGAGGGCGAGGGCGAGGGCGGCCGCGGGTGGGGGGAGCATTTTGATACGCCCAGGACGCGATCCGGGAGCAGGGGGCTTGACGTAGTGGACGAATACGAATCTGCCGTTTGCCCCATCCTGGCGATCCCAGTAGCATCGCCGCTGGATGTTGCCGGCCCTCGACTGGGCGTAGTAATTCGTGATGCGGTTGTCCATGATAGAGTTGTGGGTTTCGATGTCCCAGTCATGCCCGTCCTGCTTGAATAGCGTGGTGCCGCGTTCGCGTTCGAAGACGAACATCGCGCCGATCGGGGGCTTCTGCATGGTCACCGTCGACATGGGGAGGTGCTGCGTGGCGCTTGCCAAGAGCTCGACGATCAGGTTTCCCGAGAGTGCGGCGCCCCCCGCGCCGAGCTTCACGATCCTCGCGAGACGATCGGGGAGGCCCTCGTGCAAATCCACGCGTTGATATTTGATTTCGTCTTGCTCGATGGCCGTCACCATGCAGGCGATGACGTCCCTGATAGTATCATCCGGAGTCTCTTCGTTCACGGAGCCTGCCATGCGCCGGTACCGCTCCTCCGGGGCGTCGTAGATACGCTGGTTGCCGTGCCGCGACTTGCAAAACTCCTGGAGGTCCTCGAGAGTCTTCAGCTGAGCGACGGACGCACGGAGCTCGGTGTCGTTCAAGTAGTTGTCGACGTTGAAACGAAACTTATCCCGCTGCATGGTGTTGCCGTGCACGTGCACGAATAACATGACGATGTCCTCGGCACGCGCCGCGTCCTCGATCGACCGCAGACGGAACTGGGGAAGATGACGCGCAAAGGACGCGTACGTTGGCGGGCGGCACCGAACGTCGCCCGTGTGCAACTTCCGTGCGCCTTCAATCGTCAGACCTTCTTCGGCAGTGAGACGATCGATCAGCGCCTGCGTTTCGGCTGACGCCACGCGACGCCGTTTGGGAGCCGGGCCGGCCTCGGCGGATTCGATGGCCGCGAAGAGAGCGTCCATTTTTGTAATTTTGTAAATTTCAAAAAAAAAAGTGTCCGTCCGTCGGGTGGCAACCGGCCATGTCCAAAAAAGCCCCAAAAAATGGCGGGAAATTCCACGCCGTCCTTCTAGGTTCCACGCCGCCCGCGTCTCGTTACAAAAATTGTGAGACAATGGTATTCAATGAGCAGGCCTATGCATACAGCTCGTGTATGAGCAGCATCGACGTTTTGTGCGGCATGTTCCCGGACCGCGTGAACGAGCTGCGTGCCGTCCAGGACTCGTTTCTTGACGCGGTGCGGCACGTCGCGAAAACTCCCGGCGAGACGAACGTCCTCTTCGCGACGATGGCAAACGAGCTCGCGACCGTTCTGACGTTCTCTCTGTTGGCCGCTTTTGCGGAAATCGTATGCGATCAGACCGTGCGTACCTCGAGCGAACTGTAATCCAATCCAGTCCCGAAATCGCGCGAGATGCATTCCAGCGCTTTGCGGGAAAAGCGCGAGTAGCCGAGACCGAGCAGCACGTCGGCGTCGTCCGTCATATCAAACGGTGCCGGAATATCCTTGGCCGTGACGAGATCGGCGTCGAGCGTCCAGGCGTGATCGGCATTCATGGAATCGACGACGCGACGCAACATCAGAATCTGGCATTCGGCAGCGTACGCGCGGGCCGTGTACGTCAACAGCCGCGCGTGCGCCTTGGTCGCCATCGACAACGGAGGATGCTCGTACGTCGAGTTCCACACGATCCAGGGACGGTACCCGCGCGCGCTCAGGACGTCGTACATGAGTTCGATCGCGTCGACGCTCGAGCCTGTAATCGCGATAGGCAGTCCCATATCGCGCGCGTCGTGGGGTCCGGGGTCCATTTTGTGTGTCAGTATTTGGAAATGCATACACATGCTCTCTTTATATCATCTGCATCTGCATCGGGCCGCCAGGCTTTACAGCGGATCGTACGCATGCGCCTCGAATTTGCAAAGTGCGTTTGGGAAGAGCGACGATATGCGAAAGGCACGCATGCGGTCGTGACAATAACCCGCGATGACGAGATGCGTGACGTTGGGAAAGGAAGGCAGGCTTTCCGCGTCGACTTGCGCCTCGTCCCCGCGCATCTCCAGCACCAGCACCGCGCATGCAGCGTCGCTGATGACGCGCAAGGCGTCGATCGTCACCGACAATTCTCGAGAGATGTACGAACGAGGCGTGACTGACGCGTCAATCGTGCACCTGGCGATGCGCAACCACCCCTCGAAGCGGGAGAGGCGGTCGATATCCGCTTGACGCAGCGGAGACTTTTCGATGACGATCTCTTCGACGTCGAGTGGAAGACCGTCAATGCCTTCCACTGGACCTGCGCACGTGACGCTTCCAATACGTTCCGACCCGGGTACCGTTGCAAAGTGCGGGAGACGCACGAGGTCAGGGTTCCGATCGCTGGTCAGGTGCCGAACGTCGATCGATCTGTCCATCTCGTTTCCTTTGCGGGTGAAGTATCGGACGCGCTTTTGCGAAAATCGCTGGTTGGTGCGGTACGACGAGAAGCTCAGGCGATCGTCAGTCACGAATCCATTGAGGAACGAATTGCATTCTGGAATCCAAATCGTGGACGATGCATTGGATATCGAATACTCGTTTGGAACGATCGTGACGCGGTCGAAACGCGTGCCCACCAGCGTGTTCCGTGCCGCGTTCCAGGACGACGCGTCAACGGCCAACGTGAACGACGCGACGCGGTGCTTGACGATCCATTCAAACATTGCAACATACTCGTCGACCGCCGCGTCCGGTGCAAAGGCTCGCGTCACGTGCGTCGGGCAGCACGCGTCAAAGTGTCGCGAGGCCGATGACAGAGCCACGGCGTCGCGTTGAGGCAGGAAATCGGCTACGCGACGCAAGAGATCGTCGCTTAAAGAAAGTAACGTGGCCATTTTTTCATACCAAAAATTAATTATTATGGCGCTCCGGCCGGAACTCGCGTTTCAACCTCAATACCAGCTGTATTTTCAAAAAGAGGCGGGAATCGAGCATTACAGGCTGTTGGAAGATCTGGTCGTTGGCAAAACGGGCGTGGTCGTCGATATCGGGACGCTCTACGGATCCTCGGCACTCGCGCTCGCGTCCAATCCCGACGTCCAGGTGTGGTCGTACGATATTGTCAATCACATTCCGCGCGATGCGATCATTCGCGACGTCCCGAACATTTCGTTCCGTCTCCAGAACGGCATCGACGCCATCCCGGATTTCGTCTCCAAAACCGACCTGATTCTCCTGGATGTCGACCCGCACGACGGTATCCAGGAAAAGCAGTTTTTCAATGCGCTGGTGACGCACGGGTACAAGGGCATTGTCGTATGTGACGATATCCACCTCAACGACGCGATGCGGACGTGGTGGGCCTCGATCGATCTCCCAAAGGAAGACGTGACGCACAAGGGACACTTTTCAGGAACAGGTATCGTCACGTTTGCCTAGGACAGCTCGCGGCGGCGCATGTGACATTTCCAATTCCCAATAAATGGAAAATGCAATTCGTGAAATATTTGGGAATTCGTGCGTCGTTTCCCGGACGGCTGGCGGCTACGTCGCGGAATTTGGCGGGTACCACGTCCACATCACGCCGACGGCAGTTCGAAATCACGCCGCTGCACTCGCGTCCATCCGGACCTCGATGCGTCCGCACGGGACGGCGCGCGAATGGGTGCGAGACGGGTACGTGATTGCCGTCGATCTCGTGCCGCATCCCAACCCGACAATCGAGCGGCGGTCCGTGTAAGAGAAATTACGATCCAGTATATTGGACAGTATCGTCGCATTCCACGGGACAATGCTTGAAGAGCGTCAGCTCGATATCCGGATCGCACGACGTGCCTTCGGGAAAGTCTGACAAGAGCGACTCGCAGACGGCGCGCAACGTATCCGCGACATCGGGCGTCTTATCGTAGCAAATGAACGCACCGACCGGCGTGCCGCCCTTGTCGACGACCGTGCACCGCGCCCTGAAACAGTACCGCGTCGCCAATTTGTCGCCCTTTGGCGGAGTTTGCATGCATACGATGCGGCGTGGAATCGCGAGACGCATGATACGACACGCTCACAATTTTTTTTTGCGTCTTTGCGGCGACCTTGACGGGCGTTAAATCGTTCTGTGTGCGGATATCCCCGTGCGACGCGAGTGTGGCCGAGTGGTTAAGGCGTCTGCTTCAAGCGCAGATGAAGAAATTCTCGTAGGTTCGATCCCTGCCACTCGTACTTTTTACATCACAACGCACGCAATGGATAACGCATTTTGCGGGGTCGGCGGCGATAGACAGGGCGCATCGGTAAACTGGACGAGCTGTCCATCATCAATTTGCACGCGACGCTGCAATACGTCGAGATATCGTCGACTATGCGGCCACATCGGCACGTCCGTTTTCCCAAAACGTTCGCGCGGATCGGCTTGAACGGCCGGAGAAATACGACTGGGCTGTAATTCGCGCTGAATATGTGGACGTCTTTGGCATTGCGCGGCTCGATGCGAACGACATCATTATACATGTGTCGAAATACACGGACGCCATTCTCGTATCCCACACACGAACTGCAGAGCGCCACGCGGCGAACGGGACAATAGAATCGCGTCGGCTCGTCGTGGAAGGCGCACGGTACAAAAAAACGCGTCTCGACAATGTCGCGCGGATCCGAGATTCCCGGGATCAAATCCATATTTCAAAAAAAATCTTGCCAGAATAGAAAATGAAGTGCGCCGAATGCCCGGCCGACAAGATATGTAATCCAGCCACTGGCCGATGCGTCCTTAAGCGCGGAAAACTGGGCAAATCGATTCTCGCGTCGTCAACAAAACCCAAAAACGTCAACGCCAAGGCCAAGGCCACGTGCCCGCCATGCTCCGCGGACAAGATCTGTAATGACAAGACGGCGCGGTGCGTGCTCAAGACGGGATCGATCGGCAAGAAGATCCAGGCTATGAAGACGCCGCTGCCGCGTGCCAACCGCGTCGCCCCGCGTGCCAATGTCCCGGCCAACGCGCGAGCCGTCCCGCGTCCCAATATCAACGCGCCGCAGAATTACGGGCGATTGCCCAAACCCCTTCCGCGCGAAAAGTACGAACGGTATGGATCGATCATCGCAGCAGTCGACAAAAAGGTCAAAGTCAACGGCCCGTTTTACGTCGTGCCAAATGCTAATCGGACGGCATTGTGGAACGCCAACACCCCTGCCAACGTGCCGATTCGCACACGCATGCCGAAAAAGTACATGGAACTCGTATTTGGACCGCTCGATCAGTTCCCGCAACCTCAATCCGGGACGTATGGCGCCGTCTATAAAGTGCCAGTCACGGTTGGCCGGCTCGATGTGCTCAACAGTCTCGTGCAACGCCTCACATCTCGCGTTCTCGGGCTCGCCATGCCGCAACCGGGCGACGTCATCGCTGTCAAAATTGGAACGCCGCTCGCCGAAAGCCCGGATATCGAGGATTTCCAGGAGATCGTTGAAGATGGCGTTCACGAAGCACGCGTTCATCGCGCAGTCGTCCGTGGCCAATGGATGGGCATGACGGGCGCATCGATCGTCCCGCCATTCTACTTTTCGGGTTACGATCCGGAGTATGGCGTGTTCGTTCATATTACAGGATTCGTCACTGGCCAGACGCTTTTTCATGTACTCAACCAGCGACCGCTCACGGCCCAAATTGCAGCCAACGTCGAGGCTGCAATCCTGTTGTTGTGGTGCCTCGGCTTCGTTCATGCCGACTTACATACGGGGAACATCATGGTGCAGGACGACGGATCTATCCGCCTCATCGATTTCGGACGCACGCAGCCCGTGACGCCAGAACTCACGGCAAGGACGCGGGCCGTCGTGCTCTCGGCGCTTCAGGGACTTCGTTTCGGCAACGCGTGGCCCGCATCGACGATCATGGAGGCGTGGAATGCGCTTTCGAATTTCACAAATTCCCGCGCAAACTGGAACTACTGGAGTCCAAATGGCCGCGCGCTCGTGTATACGCTCCGGCGCGCGACGGACGATGGCGCGTCTCGAAACCTGCCGGCTGCGCGGCGTCTCGCATGGAAACAATTCGGATTTGCGTTCTAGTGATTGATTTTCTGTATCGCACGTGCGAGGTCGATGATGTGACGGAAATCGTCGTCGGTCCGCATCTCGTCGGCAGCGCAATTCAGCAAGGCGCAACGACGCCAGTAATCGCGCTCGACGGCAAGCCGCTTTTGGCGTTCAGTTTTGAAATCCATTTCACATAAAAAGTGTATTTTATGTGAAATTGTCGGAGCTTAAAGGCGGCCAAACGGTACAAAGATCATGGCGCATCCCGGTTTCGTCATGCCCGTGATTTCTCACGTGATTGGCACGTGTCTCACGTTCTTCCTCGGATCGAGACACGTGGGCCTTTGGGATCTCGGGCATGCCGTTCTGCCTCGAGTTCCGTCGTTGGTCCCGGAAATCATGACGTGGCTCGTCCCGCTCGCGGCGTTTGCACAGCGCCGGCAGGCATTGCGCATCTACGCGATCCTCGTGATGATGCGAAGCGTGACTACAGTTTGCACGATCCTTCCGGCCCTGCAGGTCCCGAACCTCCCATTAAACTTGATTTCCGGGCACAGTCGAGACCTCGTCTTCAGCGGACATGCCGCCTTTGTCGCGAGCTGGGTCCTCCAGAACCCGACCGCATTCTGGATCGCGTACGGGTTTATTCACGGTCTCGCGACGATCGCCGCGAGGCACCATTATACCGTCGACGTCGTCCTTGCGTGGATGACGGCATACCTCGTCATGCGCGCCGGGGTCGATGAAAGTCCCGTGGTGCTTCGTCTTCTCGGTCCGCTCGATACGTTGACCAGGCTCCAAACGCGCGTCTGGACACGTGAACTCGCGCAGTACCGCGTCCCAAAGCCCGAGACCGGACCGACGTGCGTTGCAGTATATGGGAAGTGCGTCGTGGGGTACATTGGAATCGTGGCGCCCCACGTCGTCTCGTCTATTGATCAACGGAGCAGGTTCACGCGCGCGCCGGACGAGTACGAAATCAGGGCGCTTACCGTCGACACAAAGTTCCGGAGGAGAGGCATTGCGTCCGGGCTCATGTTTGCTGCAATGCGGTACGTCGAGGCCGATGGCGGCACGCGTATCATAATCCAGGCTCGGCGCGAGCTTCTTGGAATGTACCGGGCTTTCGGTTTCGCGGTGGATCCAAGTACGTTTCAAGTAGGGAACGTCGCGTACCACATCGCGCGAGCGGATATTGCGGATATCCGCGCCCATATCGGGACGCGGCGGCCGTCGGGTCTTCTATGGGACCTACCATTCGATTCCGAGTCGACGTCGCCATGCTTTCACGGCGGCGGGGGGCTGGACCTCGCCGGGGGAAAACGGTGCATCCAAGCCGACGTCCTGGACGCATGGTACCCGCCAGCGCCCAATGTGGTATCTGCGGTATCTCGGGATCTTGCGAGACATATGCACGTCACGCCGCCAACGGGGTCCCCGGAACTCGTGCATGCCATCGCGACATCGCGCGGCATCGATCCCAAGAATATCATTATCGGCGCAGGCTCGTCGGATTTGATCTACCGCTATTTTCTCACGTGGTTATCGCCAAAGAGCCGCGTCTTGCTTCTGGATCCAACGTACGGAGAGTACGCGCACATTCTCGGAATTATCAAGTGCGACGTCACGCGGTTCCCTCTGACAAATCACGACATCGATCTCCAAGCCCTCTGCGCCGAATCGGGCAAATACGATCTCGCGGTGCTCGTCAACCCAAACTCGCCGACGGGACGGTGGGCCGACATTGCGAAAATTTTGCCGCACATGGCGTGCACCGTCTGGATCGACGAGACGTATATCGAGTACGCCGGCGACGTGTCGGTCGAAGCGTATGCGGCATCGTCGAGGCACGTCGTCGTATGCAAATCCATGTCCAAGATCTACGCACTCAGCGGCATGCGACTCGCATACGCGTGCGGATCGCCCATCCATTTCGATTCGATGCGCGCGAGGACGCCGCCGTGGAACGTCTCGAGGCTCGCGCAAATTGCGGGAGTCGAGGCGATTTCGACTGTGGCCAAGGCGTACTATGCCGCTAGAATCAAGGAAACGAAACGGCTCCGTGAGATGATGATGGAGGATCTCGCGCGCCTCGGGATGAAATGCATTCCGGGGTGCGCGAATTTCGTCATGGCGCGATTGCCCAAAGGCACGTGCGCTCGAGCCTTTGTTCAGGCATGTGAGCGTCGCGGCGTTGCGATTCGGACCGTTCACGGCGACGAGTATATACGCGTCGCGGTCAAGGATTCTCGGGCGAATGGCGCCATGGTCCGCGTTTTCCGGGAGGTCTCACGTGGAGCCACGTCGGAATCTTTCTTCCCGGCCGCCTTTGAGTCCCGACCCCCCGCCGAGTGCGCATAAAAATAAAAATGAGTTTTCTCGACATCGACGAATCCGTGCGATTTGCCATGTTTCGAGCAATGCGTCGGTTTTCCACCTTGACGGCCGTAATTCGCCCGTTTCTTCTCCGGACGACATCCTTGCAATAAGTCATATCCTTGCAAATACCGTCTTGCGTGTGTTTTAAATCGCGTTCAGTCCAGGTCTTCCAGGTCTTCGAGCGTGGATTTACACACGTCGATCTTGCACGGTGTACATACTTCGTCGTTTTCCGGATTCATATGCTTCCACATGAAGCACACGATACTGCACCCATATCGCTGTTTCGGTTTGCTCGGCATAGGTCTCGGCACGGGCTTCGGCGAGGGAACGGCTCCCACGCTCAGAATTGGCTGGAAAGATCGAGTCCACGATTCATCCATTTTTCAGGCGTATCATTCTCCCCCTTTAAGTTTTTTTACAAGTGATCGACGTCAACCCATGTATCGAACGCACCGGGCTTCAGCATCTGGATCTGGTCGTATTGCGTACCGCGGACCAACGTGCATTTCAACGCGCGTTCGTGCCACCCTTCGCCCGTGCACACGACGATCACTTTACCTTTCTTCAGAAACCGAGCGCCGATCATTTTTATTATTTAGGAAAACCCAACGGCGTAGGCGTCGACTATATTCCCGACCAGATCAGCGCTCATGCCCAGCTCATCAATATACAACTCCGCGGCGCGTCTCTTAAATTCACTTTTGCCGGCCTCATCGTCGCCGTGGTCATCGCGCACACTGGCCGCCAACGACCCGATTTCTTCTCGGATGGCCCACATTGGCTTGATCGCCGGCTCGTCGACAAGACCGTCCAGCGTCGAGACGATACGTGCAATTTTTCCGGTCGAACATACAACGTGGCCGCGCTCGACGCCAGATGCTAATTGCGTGATAAGAATGTTTTCGGCATTGCGCGCGGCCTCGTCTGGCAAGTTCCGGATACGATTCCAGACCTTATCGAGCGCCTCCCGCTCTGACGTCCCGAGCGTCGAGTGTTGCGCGGTCCCCAACGTATCTAAAACAGCCAGTGCATCGGCCTTGGCGGTCGGCGAGGCGTCAGATTCTAATATACACATCGTGACGTCTTCGGACGCGTCGCCGCTCGACGCCATATCGCGCAAAGCTTTGTGCATGCCGCGCGAGACGGCGTGATCGTGCACGTTTTGCGTGTCCGATACAATAGCCAATGGCCCGCCCGGAACTGACGTGACGAGATCCGCACCGTGCGTCGCCCAGACGTCGATTTCCACGGGAATGTATGTCGGTTGGACTTGTGCCTGAATAGCGCGAGGCCGGGCGGCTGAGGGCGAGGTTGCAATGCGACGCGCGGCCAGCGCGATGCACTCCTCGGCGATATATGTAGGAAGCGGGTCACCGGCAACGTCTTCGGACGCGATGGCGTCGACGCGACACTCGATATACTTGAGCTGCGCGGCGCCGGCCGTCGCGGGATCGGGCGAGGCGCATGCCGCCCTGTAGATCCGGAGAGCCACGTCCGCATCGGGCATGTGTGTGGGGTACGAGCCGCGGCGGTAGACGTCGCCCAATTGAAGAAGCGCTGGCCATTCGCCACGCGTCACGAACGAGTCCCGGATATCGCGCATCGTCTGGAGAACGGCCGGTTCTTTATTCATTTCATCAGCACGCGATGCAGCAGCGGCGCGCGATGCGGGAGCGAATCGGCGCCGGGCGGCCTTGACGCGCGCGGTGCCGGCTCGTTTCTTGTTCTTGTGGTGGACGTACGCTGCGAGCGCCAGAAGTACGAGGACGATGACGACGACGCGCATTCCTCTATGCGACGAATTTTTTTTTTGACCGCTCACGTCTTAAAGATCTTGATCCAAAATCAGCGCATGGAAATCCCACCCATCTCGGTTCGTCGACTCCGCGTGACGAAAGAAGACGAGATTGGCGTTTTGGGGTACTTTGCTAGACGCATCGACTCGATCGTCAATGTCTCAGGACGCCGCATCACATGCAGTCTCGTCGTCGGTCCTCTCGATCACCGATTCGTTTGCCTTGACGACGGCGAAACATACGCCATTGGTCTCGACGCGGAAACGTGGATTCGAACCCGATTCATGCCATATATTCGCACGTCCGAAACCGTCGACCTTGACGTCGTTTGGCACCACTGGGAAGACGATCAAGGCGGTCCATATCCCGAGACTCCCGCCTGACGTTCCGCGCGACGCGTTTGGCGATTCGTTCGCCCGCCTCGTTTCGCTGCAGCCGGTATGCGCGCACCTGCCGTTCAGGGACATTGGGCTTCTGGCGCACGCGCTGATGGATGCGGGGTGCTGCCGCGCGTCGGCGCTGTGGATCTCGATGAAGTTTATTGGGACGTACGATTACGTTCCCGGGCCGGAACTCATGGCCAAGACGATGTACATGACGATCCCGGAGCTGGTCAAGGAGGAAGAAATTGACCTTAAACGGATCGAGTGGCGCGTTGGGTCGTATGCACGGAAATGTAACTTGATTGGATGATGATTCCAAGGACGGGATTTCAAGGACGGGCCGGGACGTATGGTGTCGTCGGGACGTGGAACGTGCGATGGACGCAAGTCCCCAAATGCAACGCCTATACCATTTCGCACGGCGCGCTCCCGATATCGGCAGATACCGTCGACGTGCTCGCGGCCTGGCACACGATTGACGAATTGGATGTGTGTCACGTGATAACCGAAAATGCACACGTCCAATTCGCCGGTGGATATATTGCGCGATGGACGATGCGCGGCACGTGTCTCGTCGCCAACGATACCGAAAAGACCCAAAAGCTGCGCGTTGACGTGACGTACCAAACCGCCAAGCTGACGACGATGCGGGGCGTGCCGGATGCCGGGCTCGTCGCGTATGCCAACAGGACGCTCTCGATGCAAACGCGCAAGTCGACCTGGTCTATCGTCGGCCTCACGAGCTCGTACAGAATCGACGAGTACGATGCAAATTCACATTTGGCGCTCCTGACACGCATGTAAAGGATCTCCGGTCCCGCACGTGGCATAAAAAATACCACAAACAAATTTGCAATTTCAAAAAAGGCGATATGGCGGGAACAATTCAAATCCGTGGATCTGCCAAGGAAATTACACCGGAAATGCGAGATCTCGTCGTCGATACGCTCTGTTCGTTGCACGAAAACGGACGATACGAAGACGTCGCGCTCGTGTTGAACAAGCTCGATCTCTCGTTTTCTAACGCGCGGGCTATCATATCAATGACGAATGCCCGACCGGGGACGTACGAATATCATTGCGCGACAAACGCCAAGATGGCCATGTGCTTTGCCGAGATGGGCGCCGTTGCAGTTGCAGTCCCAACACCGCCGCAAACAGCGCGATGATAATTGTAAAAAAGTCAGTTAAAGCGAAAAAAAGCGCCACGAAAACCACCAAGAGTCGCGATGAAGTATCTCGTGTATGGCCGCACGGGATGGATTGGCGGTATGATTGGCGCGCTTCTCGCCGAGCGCGGTGCGGAGTGGGAGTATGGCACGGCGCGTCTCGAGGATCGCGCATCGGTCATCGCGGATTTCGAGCGCGTATGCCCGACACACGTGATCAATGCTGCTGGCGTGACGGGTCGTCCGAATGTCGATTGGTGCGAAACGCATCGCGTCGAGACGGTCAGGTCGAATGTCATCGGATGCCTCACGCTCGCGGACGTCGCATCGTCTGCCGGCGTGCACGTCACGTATTTCGGGACGGGTTGCATTTTTGAGTACGATACCGACCATCCCATCGGCGCCAAAGGGTTTGTCGAAAGTGATCCGCCCAATTTCCACGGGTCATACTATTCACAAACAAAAGCGATCGTCGAAAATCTGCTCAAAGCGTACGATAATATCCTGACGCTTCGTATCCGGATGCCGATCGTTGGCGATTTGACATACGAACGAAACTTTATCGCCAAGATATTGACGTACGATAAAGTGATAAACGTGCCGAATTCGATGACGGTCTTGCCGGAGTTGCTGCCGATGGCTTTATCGATGTCCGAGCGGCGCGTCACTGGTATTGTCAATTTCACGAACCCAGGCGTCGTATCGCATAACGAAATCCTCGAGATGTACCGCGACGCCATCGATCCCGACTTCACATGGAAAAACTTCACTATTGCCGAACAATCAAAAGTGATCGTCGCGGCGCGGTCCAATAATCGGTTGGAGACGGATCGGCTCCAGCAGTTGTGCCCGGACGTGCTCGATATCAAATCCAGTTTACAAAAGTACGTATTTGGGATTACCGCAGCAGTCCCAACAGCGCCGCAAACAGCGCGAAACACACGAGAATGAAACCGAGACCCCGAAGACGATTGCCGCGCGTCACGATCTGGTACATCGTCCCTCGCCCAGACGTGATATCCGCGGGAATGCCCAAAAGCGCTTCGTGCGCCTCGGTCGCAAGCGACGTGACGTTCGGCCGTTCCTCGGTCATTGGCACATTGGTCACGGACGGTTTCTCGGGCGGCGGGGCGGCGGGGGCAATGGGGTTTGTGAATCCCGGACGGTCGCCAATCGTCGGGAGCGGGACGGGCGGCACGATGGACGGAAGTGGCGGCAACGATGACATATATTCGTCATGGAGAAAAAAAGAATCCATTTAAAGCGCATTATGTGACACCAGCCATATGAGTTCGTTGACCAGCGTCGAGTCGAGGGACGACGTGCTCCTCCGAAGTCTCAAGCGGTATTATGCGAATCCCGCGTCGCTCCGCGTCCTCACGGACGTCTTGAAGAATAAAACGAAAGTCAGTCTCCGGACGCTCGATTGGCTGTGCACGAACTACGCCAAAAAGACCAATACCGTCTACATCCACAACAGCAAAACGGTCAATATCTTCTTGGAGTACAAGGGGTGCCTCAAAGCCTTTTCGAAGCGGTGTTTCGATCCGTTTCAACGGCGAGATCGCATCACGATCGCCGATGCCGATGGCCAGCCGATGCAATCGACGATCGGACAACTCAACTTTTTCAGGTTTGCCATCAGTCTCGGCATCGTCGCCTATGCCACAAAGAACGCCGCGCGCATCGAGGAAGATATGTTGCGTGCGATTCGGCACCGCGTGACCAAGACGCCGCACGGACCGCACGGACCGCACGGACCGCACGCGACAAAAACGAAACGCAAGGAACTCTCGAAAGCCGCAATCAAGACGGCGACGGCAACAGACATAAAAGTCGTCGTCCGCTTCTCGTGACAATGCCGCGCGTCCCGACGCTCAATACAGGAGATTGTCTCTTTGCGGCATTCGCGATTTCCATCACGGGGCGTCGCATGCCGTTTGACGCGCAAATGCGAGCCGCGACGACGTTACGCCGCGCCGTCGGGGCTCGCATGCGGACGCGCGCGTTCTGGCGCGGCGTCCCGAGATCCGCGCTGCTGGAAGCTCCGGACGTGGCGCGATTGCGGGCGCTCCAAGTGCCGTCTGCCACGCTCGATATGGCGCTGACGTACCCCGCCGCCGGGTCGCGCGCCGCCTACATCGATATCATGGAACGGCACGGCGTATGGGGCGGGTTCCTGGAACTCCGGGCCTTGGCGGAGATGTACAATGTGCGCATTCGGATCGTGCCGCTTTTGGGGCCAGAGTATACGGCGGCAGGGCACATGCACCATCGCGTCGTGCGGCTCTTCCTCCATGCCAACCATTACGAAGGCATTGTAACATAAAATGTATACTGATAACATGGACATCGAATCGCCGGAAATCGAGATGCCACAGCTCCCGCGCCACGCCGTGCGTCGAACGAGGACGTCGCGACTCGTCACGGCGGAAATCCGGGGCGTTATCGCGCAAGCGTACCGCTCCGAAGTCGGGTCGATGGTCAAGTGGCGTGGCGTCTGGAAACGGTTTGGCGATGCGTGCGAGGCGATCGCCAAGGGGTTGACCGGCGTCTCGGCAGTCTTGGCATTCGCATCGAGCGCGACGCAAGGCGCCAAGACGGCAGATATCTTATCGTTCACGTCGGGAGCCGTCGGGACGCTGGGATTAGTCCTTTTGACGTACTCGAGCTACGCGATTGGCGAGTCGCGCCAACGCACGTCCGAACTCAACCACATTCTCGGATCGATTGGCGTCACGCCCGTCCCGGATATCGCGACGCTGGAATCGTCCGAGGCGTAGTCTCGCTCGAAACTATTTTCTCGTGCACTTGCAAGATGAATCCGGCACTCGTCATTATCGTTGTCATCGCGTGTCTCGTCGCGATCGGCGTCGGGGCGTACTTTCTACTCAAGAAAAAGAAGCCTGATTCTGATTCGGCGGTGGCGGAGGTGCCTCTTATCGAGGACCCCCTCCCGGCTCTTATCGAGGCGCCTCTTCCAGCGCTTCCGGCCATGGTCTCGGTGCAGGGCTGGCCGGTCGTGAGTCCCTCGGATCCAATTGCGCCCGTGTCGCCAGAGCCAATGGCCGCAACGACGTGGGTAGACGATCTCACGACGATGCCGGCCGAGATTCCCGTCGAGGCATCGACAGCAGAACTCGATTTGGCACGTGCAGATCCCACGGCGGGTCTCTTCCCAAGCACCGCCGATCTGAAAGCGCAAGACCAGGGCGCGCAGCAAGTTGCGCCAGTGGACGCGCCCGCGCCTGCGCCAGTTCTCGCGCCCGTTTTTGCGCCCGCGCCCGCACAAGCCGAGACCAAGGCAAAGGCGTGTGGTGGAACGCGTATTTGGGATGGAAAGGTGTGTCGCGAACGGTCGGTGAAACCCGTCGCTGCAGCCGCCAAATTAGACGTATCGCCAGCGACAATTCCCCCGGCCAAACCCAAGTCCAAGGGATGCGGGCCCGGCGAGATATGGGATGGAAACGAGTGTCGCCCTCCTCGACCAAAGAACCCATCCCCCACGACCCCCAATGCGCCGCCTGGCCAGCCGGTCGCGGAAGGATCGCAGGCCTGGAATGACAATGCGGCGTATCGAGCAGCGCGCAAACACGAGCAGCAGGGCCCCGCACCGCCCCCGCCACCCGGATCAGGCGGGTGTCCCCCAGGCAAGTCACGCGACCCCAAAACGAAGAATTGCCGGCCGACTGCAGGCTTGGAAGCCAGTCAAAAAAGAGTGGCTGATGCGGCAACCGGGCGGGCCGTCCAGCGTCAAAGCCGCTTCATCGGCCAGGGACGTCCCAGTTCGGAGGTCGACGCGGAAGTCGCCCGTCGCGGCGGCCATTGGTTCGATTAAAATTACAATGCAATGCCTTCGTAATGGTTGGCATGGAGGAAGAGCCGCACGACGCGATGGTGCATGTGCCCTGCCGCCGTATACTCTGGCCCCAAAAGCGGCACGATCCGAATGTGCAC
>Ga0208951_1000400_pt1 | contig 19875 bp, 18 predicted proteins | sample GreLakmeMI27MSRF_FD_187702 | JGI IMG/M metagenome (GOLD analysis project Ga0208951, IMG submission 187702) | Freshwater lentic microbial communities from great Laurentian Lakes, MI, USA - Great Lakes metaG MI27MSRF (SPAdes) | ecosystem: Environmental > Aquatic > Freshwater > Lake | place: Great...
ATCAGCTTTGGCAGATCCTCGAGCTCAGTGGGCGAAGAAGGGGGCGCCTTGGGCTCGCTGTTGCCGCTCTCATCGCTGTCCTCCGCGTGTTTGCGGCGGCGCAGCATGGGCGGCGGCGGCGGCGTGTGCTGCTGCTGCTGCGGCGAGAGAGCTGAGAAGTGCATTTTGAGCATGTAGCGATACGGCTCACAGCGCCCGCCGTGTCCACGACGCACCAGCACTCCGTCGCTGCGGAGCTTGCGCAGCGCCTTGCTGGTGTCCGGATTGTTTCCCAGCGCGGACCGGATGGAGCATTCGTAGTGCCAGTTCGACTGTGAATCAGTAGAGCTCTCCAGCAGCTGAGGGCAGCGCGGCGCGGGCGCGTTAGGCTTTCGTGCGTGTCAGATGCGGTGGGAGCGGGTGACGTGGCGCGCCTGCGTGATGGCCTTGGCGAAGACATCGATGCGGCTCTCAGCCTTGCACCAGCCCAAGCCACCGCGATGCTTGAGGCGAGGAGAGGGGGTGTTGGGCACGTCGTCCAGAGGGGCCGATGGCGCCATGTCCAGCGCACAGGAGTGCACCGTGCTCTGGCGAGCTTGGCTGGCCGCACAGCTGTGCAGCAAACTGCATAGCGCCAGCGCGGCCTCTGTGGCAGCACAACCGTGCGCGGACTGCTCCGATGTGGCGAGACTCAGCGCGGCGCGATGCATTGCGGACGGCGGCGACGGCACCACCGGGCAGCACGATGACAGCACGTGAGCTCTGCTTGGCCCCGGCCTATGGCCCCGCCTGGCGCGGCGGCGCGGGGCGGCGCGGATGTGAGTACAAGGAGCACCGGGTGTTTCGCCGTTAGCTCTTCCGGAGCCTGTGGAGAACGTATGGACTCCAAGAAGCAGCCAAGATAGCGGGAGCCCTCCGTTTAGTGCGACTTTGCTGGTGCTCACCGCCCCCCCGGAATACCACTGCTAACCGCACCGCTGGGCATCATCCAGGCGTGCGGCCACCCTCCGCCGCCGCCTGGCGCAGCGCGGCCGCAAAAGCTTCCGCCGCGCCCGCCACGCCCACGCCCGTCGGGAAATAGTTCAGGTCAACCACCAGGTGTGCTCCCGTGCCAGCCTCCACCAGCACATCGAAGCCGAACAGCCTCATGCCCGTCTGTTGACGCAGCCAGTCCGCAATTGCGCCAATCGCCGCAGCGCTGCACCCCGGGCTCTGGCCGACACGCTGTCCATCGCAATCGCTGGGTTCGCAGCCTGGCCATGAGGTGGGCATGGCGCGCAGCGCATCGAACGGGATGCTTGGCGCGAGCGACGGGAGCTGGTGCAGTGGCGGGTCCGGCAGGCTTTTGCGGCTCTGCGTGAGCGTTGTGGCCCCGTAGACGTACGCCTTGTGCACCTGCGCGTCGTGTCGCACGAAAGCCTGCGCTAAGGCGGGCAGCGCGACGGCGCTGCGCTGCGCAGCGTCTGGCGAGGACAGCAGCACAAAGGAATGCGCGTAGGGCACGCCGCAAGCGGCGCGCGGCTTGAGCAGACAAGGCATCGAGATGCCCGCATCTGCCAGAGCGCGATGCGTCAGTGAATGAGTGGATGAGGTGGGGCGCTGGCTGAGTGAGCGCGCACCTGCGAGCGCGGCTGCGACTGTGCGCGCGTCGAAGCTCTCCAGACAGACGCTTTTCGGGGCGCCCACCGGCACGCCGCCCAGGCGCGCGGGCATGCGGGACAGCAGCTCGGCGGTTTCGCCCCGGTCGAACACGAGCGACAGCCCCCTGAAAGAATCTACCCACGGCGTGCGCTCGGCAGCCGCAAAGAGGCGCAGAGCCTCCATCTCAGCTGATCAGGTGGGACGGGTGTGGCGTGAGCGCGGCACGTGCTGAGCCGCGGGGCTGGGTGCGTACGAGTGAAGAGAAGCGGCAACACGCCAGGGTGCGCGTCCCCCGCAAGAGCGTCTGTCGCTTTGTGCAGCAACACGTGCCATGACGCCTGCGCCGCCAGGCTGCAGCGGAGGTCCAGGAAGAGCAGGCAGAGGCCCCGGCGGGGCAGCGGGTGCATGACTGCCGCTCTGAGAAGCGAGCGCACCCTCGTCTCGCTCAGCGCGGCGCCAACCACCAAGTCTCCCGGCTGAGCCAGCGCGCGAGGCACGTCCGCCGCGCGGGCGGCGTGGGCGACGGCGGGGAAGAGGAGCGGTGGAGGGCGAGAGGCGGAGAGCAGCACCGCTTGTAGGTCCGCCGCAGCGCAGGCTGCAAGCAGCGAGTGTAGCGCCGACGCGCCCGCCACCACTGCACGTGCGAGGGGAGCGCAGCGTGAGACCAGCAGGCGTGAGAGGCTCCTCAGCACAGCGCACCTGCGACTGCAGCGCTCGGCACTCGCCACCGCTGTGCTGCGAGCTCCTTCAGCGTCTCCACGGCAGCGCACGCGCTGGCGCAGCTCGCCACGACCAGCGCCACTGGTGTGACGTTCAGTGGAAGCGCAGAGGAGATGGCATGCGTGGTCAGCCGCACCGTCACCGCAGGTCACCGTGCTCGGCGCGCACGCCTCCTCGCTCACGTGCAGCGCCACCAGGTGCACCTGCGCGATATGCAGCCGCTGGATGAGGCTCTGCAGGTCACCTGGAAGAGTGAGACAGTCGCTGGTGCATAGACTGCGCAGCTCAAAGGCGACCGCCTCCACGTCGGGCGGCGGCATTCACGCAGCATCCATAGGGCAGGCGAGGACACGAGGATGACGCAAAAAATCGGCGTCGCACGACGACCACCACGCAGGCAACGAGGCAAGCACCACAGCACGCTTGTTCCGCTCGCTACCTCGCTTCTGCTATTCGGCTCTCTCTCTCATGCGCGCAGCGCCGCGTGCTCGCTCGCTGGCACGCAGCGCGTGGCATGAGTTTCAGAGCCGCGGCGCTCGCACGGACTCGCGAGGCCGCGTGTGCTTCGAGCCGGAGCCTGGCAGCTTGCTGCGGCCCACTGCCACACAGGCCAAGGTTGCCGCCGGCGTGGCAACCGCGGCAGGCGTTGTCTACTTCACCCACCTCGAGCCCGTACCAGTTACGGGGAGAAGTCACCTAGTGCTCTGTTCAGTGGCCACCGAGCGCAAACTGGGCGACGCTGCGTACGAGCAAGTGCGCCGCGAGTTCGCTCGCGCCATCCTGCCTCCAGACTCGCCCGCGCACCGTCGGGTGGTGCGCGTCGGACAGCGCATCGTGGACACGCTACGCGACCCTTCGTCGGGCCTGGGCACGCTGGCGCACCTGAAAGGCGCGCGGTGGCGGTTCACAGTGGTGCAGAGCCCGCAGGTGAACGCGTTTGCGGTGCCCAACGGCCGCATCGTCGTCTTCACGGGACTGCTGCAGCTCTTTCCAGACGACAACGAACTTGCGGTGGTGCTGGCGCACGAGGTTGCGCACGTGGTTGCGCGCCACAGCGCTGAAAAGCTCAGCCAAGGTCTCATAGCAACCCTTCTGAAGGTTGGACTGGCGCTTGCAACGGGTGTGCAGGGCATCACTGACTCTGTGGTTGACATCGGCCTTTCTCTCCCTTTTTCGAGGCGCGCAGAGACCGAGGCTGACTCCATCGGCCTGACGCTGCTTGCACGAGCTTGCTACGACCCTTCAGTCGCCCCAGCGGTCTTCCAAAAGCTCACTGCACAGCACGCGCATGAGCCACCAGCCTGGCTGAGCACACACCCAGCTGGGGCGGAGCGCAGCAAGGCGATGAAGGAGGCGGCGCCAAAGGCGGTGGCCATCTATCAAGCTTCGGGCTGCCCGGAGTGGCGACCGGGCATGGGCATGCACAGCCACAGACATTGAGGGACTTGCAGACCCTCCAGTCATCAGGTAACATGCAATTAGCCTCCATAACGTGGTGTAGTAGTGCCGCGTGGAGTCGTTCAACAGCAGACGCTTCCCCCCGCCTTTCCTGTCATGTTAGCCCACGGCTCGCGTCCTGGGCGCGCGTTGTCTCTTCCCCTCGGCTGTGCGAGCGCTGATCGACCCCGACGACTGCGCCCCGCCCAAGAGCTCTGCGCCGCGCACGGCCGCCTCGTCAGGAGCCGCAGGGCGTTCCAGGCTCCCTGTTGTGCCGCCCGCCCGCAGCTGCTGAGCGCGCTGCGAAGAGCCGGCGTGCTGCGCCCGCTGCTGGACCTGCTCCCGCTGCGAGGCTGGGCGGACCTGGAGGCAGTGGAGACGCGGCCAGCCACCTACGGACGGTGCGCCGCTGCTACAGTCTCTCTGCGCTGCGTTAGCAAGTTGCTGACACCCTCCATAGCGGCGTCTTTGCACTACGCCCCCTGCGTGCTGGCGAGTTTGTGGGCGAGTACCCTGGGTTAGTGAGCAGCGCATGCTCTTGCCGCGCCAAATGTGACTCCGCGCCAACCGCGCTCCAGTACGCCTTCCAGCTCGACAGCGGACGTTACGTGGACCCAACAGACGCGGCCGGCCAAGTGCCTGCTGACGAGCTGTGCACGTTTGGCTGGCTGAAAGCGGACGGAGCGCTGTGCCGCGTCAACGAGCCGGCGGCCTTTAGCGCCGGCGGGCGAGCGAACGTCGCGGCGGTGGAACAGCAGCCAGGCGCGGACAGCCTGCTCATAGGCGTCGTGACAGACATTCCTGCTGGCGCAGAGCTGTTGATACGATACGGGGACAACTACGACCGCAGTCGCTGGACAGTCGCCGCATCATGAGCGTCGCTCTATCCTTTGATCCATTCGGTCTCTTATGATTGTGCGTCACCATCCAAAGCGCCGCAGGTTCTCTCGCGCGGCGTCCACGTCCGCATCCGCCTTTGCGCCAGCGAAGAGGACGGGGCAGTCGGCGCAGGCGCAAAGCAGGGGCTGCACGAGTCCACCCGAGTGACAGCTGGCATGAGCGGCATCGCAGGCGGACTTGCGCACCTCCGCGTGCACCAGCGCAGCGGTGTGGCGCAACAGCTCGTCGCGCTCTCGGTCTGGCACAGTCAGGCAGGAGGCGCACAGCGCAGCTGGCGGCGAGCCTGTCAACCGCGCCACCGTTTGCCTGCAGCTGAGGCAGCGAGCGAGCGGCGCGAATGACCCAAATGCGCCGCGAGAGGGCGCTGCTGCGGCAGATGCCGCCACGGAGACTCTCGTGTGTGCGCCTCCGAGCAACTCCGACATCTGCTGTTTGGAGGCCACATGGAGGAACATTTCCTCCAGCGGCGTGCGCACCTTGTTGTGCCAGTAGAGCAGCAAGTCAGGCTGTGCGCGGGTGTGTAGCGCAGCCACGGGGTCCTCGGCCGACTCCATTTGGTTCTGCTTGTGCCCCGCCAGCAGCACGTAGGGCACCCGCTCGCCCAGCACAAACTCGCGGCCGGGGTCCTCCTTCTGCAGTCGCACCGCCAGCGCCGCGTGCGGGCCGCGCACCTCCGCTTCGCCAACCTCGGCCGCGACGGCTGAGCTGATGTCGCTCCGGGTCAGGCGCCACAGACCACCGGTCATGATGAGCTCCCCGAGGTCCACTTCGCCGCTGAGGAGGCGGCGGATCTCTGAGGCGGCGTGCAGGAGAGATCTCTCCAGGTTGCGCTCCACGAGCAGGAGATGCAGGCAGGTTGTGAGGAGGCGGCGCACAAACGGCGCGGACTGGCGCCAGGCGCTCTTCAAGCCCTTGATGAGCAGCTCGCCGGAGGAGGAAGGCACAGCCAGCTGGCATCCTGCGTAGCGGTTGACGTGCAGCAGCAGCAGGCGGCTGAACACGCGCTCCAGCTGCATGCGCATCGGCCGAGGGAGTGCCTCGGTGGCCACCGTGGCGGCGCGCTGGCCCAGCTGGAACGCCTGCGCTGTGGATGTGCCTTGCGGCATGAGGAAAAACAAGCTGTCTGTTTGGCCGTAGATCACGCGGCAGCCGGCCAGGTCTGGACAGGATTCCACAGCGACGATGGCAGTGCGGCATGCCAGTGCCCCGAGGCCCAGGCAGGCGTCGGCGACTGGGAGGCACTGCAGCGGGCTGGCCCCCGCGCCGATAAAGCCGTAGGCGGCGTTCGCGGCGAGCTCCAGCGACTTTTGGCGCAGCTCCAGCGTCGCCGCCTGCTCCGTGTGGCCCTCGCGCTTCGCCGCCGCAAGCGCCTCCCGTGCCAGCGCGCGCGCCGCCAGCAGCGCAGTGAGCAGCTCTGGGAAGATGCCCTTGCGGATGTGCTCCTTGACGAACACGCTGCCGGTGCCCGGGCAGCGGAACACGTCATCCTCAGTCAGCCCGCTGGCCGTGCCGGAGGCGTCAACAAAGCCGGGCTGGTCCTGCGGGTGCACCATGGTGGACGGGCACAGGTTTCGGGCGATGAAGATGCTCGGGTAAGAAGAGGCGAGGTCTAGAACGGCCACAGGCGCGTCGTACATGCCCGCCGTCTTGGCGTCCACGGGGTGGATCAGGAACGGCGGCTGCGTGGTCAAGCCGCCGTCGAGCGCGCCGCCAATCACGTAGCCGGCACGGCGGCCCAGGCGCAGCAGGAGTGAGTGCGTGCGAACGAGCTGGGCCTGATAGCTAACAGCGCCCAGAGTGAGACCCGTCGCGCGCGTCATCTCCACAACCTCGCCGACGCTGTTAAGCCGCGCCATGAGATTGCCGACCACGCAGGCGCGCTTGAGCGAATAGCGCGCCATGCGCGACCAGCCAGCCGCGCCGTCAGCCCATAGAGCCGCAATGTCGGCGGGTAACAACACCTCCAGCGGCTGCTGCAGCAGGCTGAGCGAGCAGTCCGCCAGCGTAAAGGTGCCCAAGGAGTGCGAAGTCAAAACCTGGCGCAGCACGTCGAGCACCACGCGGCCGCCGATGTTGACCCGGAACGTCTCCTAATTGCTTGTCGCCGCCATGCGGCCCGCGCTCTTCACCCAAGAAGGGCTGTACTGAACAACGCTCTTGATGGACAGCGGTCGCGCCAGGTCGCAGCCCAAGCGCATCGGAATGCGCAAATCTTCCGCGCGCGTCACCAAAGCGCCGAAGCTTTCTTTCACCTGGTAGGCGCCGATGATGTCCGGGTCAGCCTCCTCGCTCACGAGCCATGAGGCAAAGGCAGTGAGCATCTCGCGCTCGCTGTCAAAGGCGCGCAGGCGCGTGCCGGGTGGTGCGGCGGCGTGGGTGCGGGGCCAGGTGAATACGAGGCGGCTGGTGGGCTGCAGTGCACCCCCGCTGGGCGGCACAGGCGCCAGTATGCAGGAGAGCATCATGATGGGGTCACCACGCGCGGCATTGGGTGTGCGGTTCTTGGGCAGCGCGGCGGCAGCGGCGGCGGCGAGAGCGGCTTTCTTGCCTTTGGCTGCGGCTGAGGAGGGCGGAGCGAGCATCAGCTGACAGTCCAGCAGCATGAGCTTCAGGTGGGGCATTGGGCGCGTGGCGTGCTCTGACGCGTGCGCTGGGTCAGAGAGCTGCACCGCGTCTGGAGTGAGCGCAGTGAAGGAGTGGGCGCTGGCAAAGAGCTCCACGTCTGAGCATGACACGCGCTCGTCGGCCGAGCAGACGCGCGCATTCTGGACACGCGCCTGGCCGCCTCCGCACAGGCCGGTGTCGACGAGGAACCTGTTGAGCGGCTTCACGTTTTCCTCGTAGGAAAGCACGTCTTGGCCGAGCGCAGCTGAGGCCAGCTTGGCCAGCTTGGACGCACGCACGCCCGGCACTCCCACCAGCTTCAGGAACGCAGACGGCCCCGGTGAGCGCGCCCGGTAGTACACCACCGGCTGTCGCGATACGAGCGACACGCTCGCGACCTCTGCGCCATCCTTGACCGCTGCCAGCGTGGTACGGAAGTTCTCCAGCCCCTGCTCAGACAGCGAGCTCGCAGGCGCGTGGATGTAGCAGTACTGGCTGAAGTCCTCCACACGCACACAGAGTGACTTGCCGCTGGAGGACTCACGGCCGTGCAACACGAGCGCATGGCGGCTCTTGTCTTCCTCCACGTCCTCGCAGCTGCCCGTGGCCGCGCGAGGCTGCGACAGAGAGGCGCGCTTGGCTTCCGGCTGGGACTCCTCCGCGCCGCCGCTGGAGCGCTTGCGACGAGTGAGGCGGTCCATATGGGGCGGGAGGCCGGTGAGGCGCGGCGCACGGAGAGGCCGCTCAGCTGTAGCAGACTTTCACGATACACACGGGGGAGGCGAGGGGCGCACAGGTGACGTCAGGTGGGGCAACGGGGCTGTGCTTTGTTCATGCTTTCTTGTCAGCGCAAACGAAAGCACAGTGAATTCCTTACAGAGGAGCTGAAGAGGACCGGAAACTCGTGATGTCGTGAAGGAGGCGACGCGACGCAACGCAACACACAGTACGCATCGGCCCTTGCGCGGGTCAGTCACATGCGCACGCATTCACGCACCTTGGCGCACAGAGCCGCGATGACATGAGATGAGCAGTACCGAGGGAGGACAGCGGGCAGCGGGAGGCAGCAGTGAGACTCTGCGAATCAATCTGCGAATCTGGACATCATTCTCCGCTTCTCCAGCCTCCCCAAGACTGAAATGCGGTGTTGTATGTGGTGCGTGCATCTGTAAATATCTGTGCAGCAGTATGGCTCTCCAAGAACCAAGAATGGCACTCTGTCCTATCGATATCGTGAGCAGCCGGCGTTATGTAAGCCGCAGGTGGACCGCAGATCCAACATAGGTTTGCGGCTAAGTGTATGAGCAGGTCAGCCACGGTTAGTGCATTCGGTGGAGCGACACCTGTGCAAGGCAGTTGAAACAGTGCCAGAGATGAGACAATGTTGACAGCGCCTAGGCATGCCATGATGGCCTAGCTGCGGCAGCTAGCAGATGTGCGCGGTTAGAAGGTCGGAGCCATCGGTTGTGGCACAGCCAGCATACTTTGAAGCACCATCCACCAGAGGGCACTGTCGCAAGCGCAAAACAAAGTGATAAGGCTGTCAGAGCGGTGTACAAACATGCTGCGAAAAGTAACAGAGTGCCGTGTTCAAGAGAAGCCAGCAGCGCACGTCAAGAGGGCAGGGCGCTGGCAACACCAGAGCAGAAACCGACACGCAAAGCAAGCAGGAGAAGCCGTTGAGCAAGGAATCAGCAGCTGAGCAGCAGTGAGCGGCGCTCGTGTTCAGCGTTCATGCGGCCACCCAGCGCCTGCGAGGAGAAAACAACACCATCAGCCAAAAACAGTTCAGACTCGGGCTTGCAGCCGTAACTCACCGCGGGGAGCGGGCGCATCGTAGGGGTCCACATACGCCCGGGGCTGCTGCGGTGCGGCTGCGCGGTGGCTGACATATGGGTCTGCGCGCACAGAGGCCACAGCGGGAGGCACTCGGTCGCGCTCCCGGTATCCGCCAGCCTCATAGCCACCTCCGCGGGCGGGGTACGGATCACGCGGAGGGCTGCGGCTGTAGGCAGACGGCTGGCTGTGGGCGTAGGCGGCGCCAGCGCGAGAGGAGTAGTGCGCCAGTTCAGAGGGCGCAGCCTCACGTCGGTGATCGTACGGCGCGGCCACGGGCGGCGCCGCGCGCCGCGAGTAAGGATCCGCGCGCGCCGACGCCGACGGTGCCGATGCGGCTGCCGCGTAAGGGTCTGCGCGGGGAAAGGGGTCCACAGCAGTGGCGTAGGGGTCCGCATACGCCGCCGCGCCACGGTAGGGCCGCGCCGGCGGAGGCGACGGCTCGCGGGGCGCGTAACTCGCCTCGCTGCGGTAGGGCGGCGCGCGGTCGCGGTCATAGGCGGGACGGTCGCGGCTGCGCGAGCTAAGGGGCGACTGCGCACGCTCGCCGCGCCACGCCTCACGCACAGGCGGCGCCGCCTCCCAGCCACGCTCGCGCTCGCGGTCGGCCGCGTAGGGCACGCCGCCGCGGTAGGGCTGCAGGCGAGGGTGGTGCAGGGGAGTGAGGACAAGTGAAGAGCGCCCGGACAAGTCCAGGACTCAAGCGACACCGTGCGCAACAGCGCACCTCTGGGCTGCGCTCGCGCACACGCGGAGGCGACTCGGGGCGGCGGCTTGGCGGCGGCGCCTGTGGCGCCTGAAGACACGTCAGTGGCAGCACCGTGTGCGGGCAAAACAGGGGCTGCCCGCCCACCTGCTCCGTCCAGTCCCGCCGCGCGCGCTCAACCTTCACGCGTCGCCCTGCGAAATCCATCCCGTTGGTGCGCTGCAGCGCTTCGGCAAGGTGCTGCTCGCTCTGGGGAGGGAGGCGCGGGTGAGGGTGGCCCACGCAGGCGCAATTCAGCGCTGCTCGTCTCTCCTACGCACCTCAAATCGTACGAAGCCGAAGCCCTTGGACTTGCGAGTCTCGCGGTCATAGACCACCTGGGGCCAGAGTGAGGGCAGAGAGGATAGCGGGAGGAGGAGGGTTAGGGATCGCGTTGCACAGCCGGCAGACCCCGCAGCGTACCCGAGCGCTCACCACGCCCCGCACGACGTTCTTGAAGGACAGGCACAGCTCGTCGTCGTCCCACTCACTGGGAATGTTCATGCAGTACGCTTGCTGCAAGGCTGGAACCTGCAGCAGCGGTGCTGGGCGCCCCCGAGCACCCTCATACCCGCTCATCCTCGCAGCGCAGAGCAAGGCACCGCGACACGTCCGGCGGCGAGGGGCGCGCTGAGAGTAATTCAGGCGGGACTGGCAGTCTGTTCCGCCTGCGCTCGTGCTCACGTGCTGTGGGAGAATCATTGCGCGAGCCTCGCCGGACGCGTGTCAGGTGTCGCACGCCGCCGCCTTGGTCGCCACGGGCGCGCAGAGATAGCACAGGGCAGCGCTGAGCAGCGCGCGCTTCTTTGACTCTTCGATTGTCCTTGCTTGCGGCCGCAAGCGCCGGGGGCGAGGAGCATGGTGCGTGTGCGCCAGCGCAGAGCCACGCAGACGCGTGCGGGGTCACGCGAGCAGCGAGGGCCACTGGAGGGTGCCATTGCCCACGCACTGCGCTGCATGCTGCGCCCTACGGGCACGTTGCGTGCCGCTGCTGTTGTCGTGGAGGCCGCACCTGTGCGGTGGGGACCTGCGCTGCGTCTCTGCGCGCGTGTGGCCGCAATGCAGTGCTGACGCTCTCTCGCGTCCTTTGCTCTCGCACTGCAGATCCACTTTCTGCTCCTTTTTAGCCGCCAGGGGAAGGTCCGTCTGAGCAAGTACTACAGCACCTTTAACCAGAAGGAGCGCAGCAAGGTGCGGCGTCCAGGCGGAGCCTCGTCCTCTGGTGCTCACTGTACCCCGGCTCAGATTATCAAGGAGGCCACCACGCAGGTGCTGATCCGCGGGAACAAGCTGTGCAACTTCGTGGAGTGGCGCGAGTACAAGCTCATCTACCGCCGCTACGCGAGCCTGTACTTCTGCGTGGGCGTGGACCCCAGCGACAACGAGCTGCTCACGCTGGACGTGATCCACCAGTATGTGGAGGTGCTGGACAAGTACTTTGGCAACGTGTGTGAGCTGGACCTCATCTTCAACTTCCACAAAGCCTACTTCATCCTGGACGAGGTGCTGGTGGCTGGTGAGCTCCAAGAGAGCAGCAAGAAGGTCATCCAGAGAGTGGTCCAGGAAGGCGACGCGCTGGCTGAGGCGGAAACGCCGGAGGGCGAGCGGGGATGAGGGCGCAGAAGACGATACACTCAGCAGCGAGCGTGTGCAAACAGCTGCGCTTAACTCCGTATGTGTGCATGTGTAGCAGTGTGTTTGTCCCTACGCGTGTCTACGCCTCTACGCCTACGTGCGCCCCCGCCGAGACCTGCGAGAAGAGCCCGCCGGCGGCGCCGCCGGCTGCGCCGCAGCCACCGGCTCGCTGGCGGCGCCGTTGCACTCCGGAAAGGCGGCTGCGATGGCGTCCGACAGCTGCAGCACCGGCGCGGTGGCGAAGGGCGCCAGCGCTGGCCCGCTGCCCGGAAGCGCTTGCGCGGCGCTGAGATACGGCGCCACCTCCTCTCGAACAGGCGGCGCCATTGGGGCTGCGCCGGGCATGGGCGAGGCCGCCCTGCTGGACGGGTTGGAGCCGGGTGGTCCCTCCGCAGGCGGGGCCAGCACCAGGGCGGACACCAGGTCGCCAGAAAGGTTGAAGCTGTACGTGGTGGCCACGGCTGCGGCCTGCGCCCCTGCCGCAGCAGCCGCCACCGCCTTGGCCAGCGCGACGGCATCCTCGGCGGCCCTGCGCGCCGCCACCGCCTCCGCGCCCCGCAGCGGCGCGCTGGGCGGCGGCGGCGGCGGCGCCAGCAGCGCCGCGAGGAGCCTCTCCAGCTCAGCCTGCGTGGTCATCCAGGCGCGCTGCGCCTCCTCCGCGTACGCTTGGCTGGGGGGCTTGCCCTGCAGGGGTCCCTTCACCTCCGCCCAGGCGGCCGGAGACTCCACCACCCGCCTCTGCGCGCGCAGCAGCAGCGTGAGCGCATCCTGCAACGCAGCGCACACCCCCTCCAGCGCGTCCACCGCGGGTGAGTCCGCCACCGCGGCGCGCACAGCAGCGGCGCTGGATGCGGCGCGAGAGGGGTGCCCCGACGACGCGGCAGCTGCGGCTGCGGCTGCGGCTGGGGCGTTGCGGGGCGTGCAGCGCGCCAGCTGCGCGGCGATGAGGCTCCGCAGCTGCGCCGCGTGTCGCTGGCTGAGCGCCTCGCGCACCGCCCCGGCGGCGGAGCCCTGCCCAGGGGCTGAGGAGACCCGCAGCAGCGCGTCCACCAGCTCGTCCACCGAGGCGCCGGGGTCGCGTGGAGGGACCACCTGAGACGCTGCTGCTGCTGCTGCTGCTGCGTCCGTGCCGTCGCCTCCGTCGCGACCGGCGCGCGCGGCAGCTTCGGCCGCGGCGGCTCTGAACTGGCTGAGGCCCAGGCGCAGCCCCTCAGCGCCCCCGTCCGGCGGCCCGCCGCCGCCGCCGCCGCTGCCGCCGCCGCCGCCGTCAGCCGCCGCGCGCTTGGCGGCCGCAGCCGCAGCCAGCGGGTTGAGCATTGCGTGCGCCTGTGCGTGCGGCGCCGCCCCCTGTTGCTGCGAGGCGGGCGCGTCGGCGGGCTGGTCGGGCGCGTAGATGCTGCGGCTCAGCACGGCCAACAGGTCGTCGAACAGGCTCAGCCTGCGTGCCACCACCTGCGCGCGCACGTCTCTGAGCCCCGGTATGGCCTTTAGCTCCTCTCGGTCCAGCGAGCTGGCAGCCTCCAGCAGTGCGGTGACCGCGTCGTTGGGTCGCCCCTCCCGCAAGCAAGCGGCGACGCGCTCCTCGAAGCTCACCGTGTGGGCCACGCTGTCCAGGATGCGCACAACCTGCGCGCTCGTCGCCGCGCGCAGCCACTGAGCCTGCAGCGCCGGCTTGCGGCTCGACAGGTGCGTGCCAGCTTCTTCCAGCGCGCGGGTGCTGCGCTGCACCAGCTGCGAGCCGTCGGTGAAGAGCTGCAGAATGCGGGAGTAGCTCTGGATGGCTTTGGAGAACCCGGAGCTGTATCCCGCAACCACGTCGTCAACCAGCCCCTCAACTGACACCTGCTGGTCTTGCAGCTTGTCCAGCTCTTTGTCCGGCTCCTGCGCGTTCAAGATCTCAACCACGTGAGGCACAGGGTCGAACTGCGACTGCTTGTACGCCTGGGGAACGGCGGCCAGCTGGCGCGCTACCCCGTCCCAGTCCACGCCGTCCGCGCCCGCGGGCGCGCTGCCGCGGGCCTTGGGCGCGGCCACAGGCGGCGCGGCGCGGCGGGTGAAGGCAGACGCAGAGGCTGGGGGCGCGGGCACGGGAGAGGGTACAGAGCCACTCTCGCTTCCGCTCTCCTCCTCATCTTCGCTGTTGGTAGACGCCTGCTCGGGGTGGTCCTCCTGCGCACCCCGGCCGCGCGGCACGGCTTCCGCCTCCAGCGACATTTCGGAGACATCGTCGTCGCTTTCCTCGTCGCTCGTCCCGGTACCCTCGCTGCTCGTGGTGCTGCCCGTGCGGCTGTCGGCGCCGGCGGGGCCGCGAGGCTCGGGCGCCGCGCCGCGCGTTGGGGCCGAGGAGGCTGCGTGAGGCGCGGGCGCGGGTGCAGGCGAAGGCTCGCCCCCGCTCTCCGACTCGTCGCTGTCCCAGTTCACTGCGGCGTTCTTGCGCAACGCGTCCATGGCGCTGGGCGCACACACAGGCTGCCCGAGGGCGACACGCTGTGTCGCGGTTGCGAGCGTTGCGCTGATGTGTGCGCTCGACCAAGAGATGGTAGAACGAACGAGTTTTTGTCGCGTACACACCAGTCACTTTAGTCGTTCAGTCTGCGGCCGACGCCCTGGAATGCCCGCTGCTGGGGCGGCGGCCGCACGTAGCCTGGCGCCACTGTTGGGTGCCCCCCAAACGCCCACTGCACCGCCTGCCGAACACCCTCCGGCGTGCTTGCCAGCGTGGGCCCGCCCGCGCGCGGCCACACCGTTGTGAGAAAGTAGAACAAGTGCGCAGCCACGATTCCCCGAACCTCCTCCAGAGGACTTCCCCCCTGCACCACCGTCCAGCACACCAGCACGAACGGCAGGTAGAAGCCCGGCACCGTGAAGAAGCCAAAGAAGGAGCAAGGGGACGTTTGGTTGGCTTTGCTCCAGAGGTACACCAGGACCATGACCAGAGCGGACGAGAGCGCCATCGAGGGCACCAACAGCGTGGAGGCCAGCAGCACTGCGGCGCTGAAAAGCAGCGCCCAGGCAAAGTCGGCGCTGCGGCCGCCGTAGGTGACGGACTCGAGTTGGACTCCGTAGCGAAAGCTGCAAGACAACCGCGCGTCAATGAGCTGTGTGTGTGTGTGCGACGCCGCGTGCAAGGGCGGCACGCACATCCACAGCAGGTTGACCACCAGGTTCATGCTGATGCCGCCCAGGAACACAAAGTTGGACAACAGGCGCCAAACCTGCGGAACGCACAGCGTCAGCTTGTCAAGCGTCTTGCACTGCACCTCTGTGCTCGCGCCTGCATCTCCTTGGTCACTAGGGGCCAGATGAGCAGCAGTCTGGCCGGCCGGGTGAGGCCCAGGCTCACCGCGCAGCTTGTGAGGAACACAGAGGTGCCATACAGCTTCGTGATTGGAGGCAGAGAGCTGTACCACTCGCCTGGCGAGGACATGGTGACCCTTCGCAGCTGCGGGCGGGCAGGGACGCGATACGCGGGTGGCGGAGAGTGGAAGGAGTGTCCGCAAGCGGGACCACTGGCAGCCCCGCGCCCCCGCCCGCCACGCCCAATTCGACGCACCTCCGCCAACGCTGCGACAGCGTTTCGATAGCTTTGGTCCATGGACGGCAGCGAGACGCCTGCGGAGGCGAGCGCTGAGCCCTCTCGCGACAGCGACGCACAGGAGTCTGGACCTTCTCGCGAGCTGCCCTCCCTGGACATGGAGTTGGACTGTCCAATCTGCTGCTGCCTGCTTTGTGAGCCGAGTACGACGCACTGCGGGCACGCCTTCTGCAGTCCGTGCTTGCGCGCAGTGATGGCTGTGGACGCTCGCTGCCCTTCATGTCGTGCACAGTTGCCCGAGCACAGCGGCGCTGCTGTGAGCGTGTTGTTGGCGTCGCTGATTGAGCGCTTCTCGCCGGTGGAGTACGCAGCGCGACGTGGCGAGCTGGCTGCCCAGCGAACGCAGAGCGAGGCTGCGAGTGCACTGCCAGCCGCCGCGCCGCTTCTGTCGCTGCCGTCGACGCCGCTGCTGCCCGGGCAGCGCTGCGCCGTGCGGCTGAGCAGTCCCGCGCACCTGAGGCTGCTGCACTCGCTGTTCGCGGGGCGCGAGGCACCTCAGCGACGACTGGTTGCGCTCACGCTGGGCTCTGGGAGCACTTCCGCGGTGCTGGCGCGCGTCCATTCCGCGGCAGCACTGCCAGGCTCCGGCGGCGTGGTGCACGTGGTGCTCCACGCGCTCCAGCGTGCCCGCCTGGGCCAGCAGGTGCAGGAGGAGGAGGACGCGCACGACGTGCCCGTCTACGCGCTGTCGCCGCTGCGGGACGCAGCCTTGGACGCCGCGTCTCGAGCAGAGGCTGAGCTCCTGGCGCGAGAGCTGCGCCTGCTGTGCGGCGTGTGGTGCGCGCGCGTGCGCTCCTGCGAGCGCTCTCGCGGCGCGGCGCAGGGGCCAAACAGCGTATCCGCGCTCCTCTCGGAGCTGGGCGCCCCGCCCGGGGAGGACCCGGCTGCGCTCTCCTTTTGGGCATGCGCGTTGCTTAACCCCACCACAATGCACGCCTTCACGTGCGTTCCGGACATCCGAGCAGCCGCGCTGGAGTGCGTGGAAACGCGCGCGCGCCTCATGGTCGTCACGCAGGCTATGCAGGCCAGCCTGGGCGCCATGGGCGCTATCACGCAGGCTGAGACTGCTTGGACGGGCGCTGCATCGGCGGTGAGCGACGGCGTGTCGAGGGTGCGAACGCTGTTCGACAGCCTGTATGCATCCAGGAGGGCGCAGGTCGCGCCTCAGCCTGGGATGATGCCGCGCGCCGCCGCTCCGGAGACAAACTCTGTGACTGGTGGGTTGTGACGTGTACAGACGGAGCTCTCAGCGTCCCAACCCTCTCGGCGCAGCTTGGCCCCTCACCAGCGGCCCCATGCGCCGGCGCGTGCTCCGCCTGCTGCCCCGTGCGGCCGCCAGGGCTTGCTCCTTCTTGGCCGCCCTGTCCAGCCTGGCCAGCTCCAGTCGCCCGCCCGCAGCCTGTCCCAGCACCGCAGCCGCGACGGTGACCAGCAGCGCATAGGGAGGCATGAGGAGCGCCTTGCGCAGGAGGGCGATGAAGGGCACCGAAGCGTGCACCGCCACCAGCCACTCTGCGCTGAACTTGCGCGTGTGCGCCCTCGCCGCGCCCAGCGGCGTGTTGAGCCCCAAATTCAGCACCGCGACGGCCAGGAAGCGCGCGGAGAGAGGCTGCGGGCGCAGGGCGCGCACGGGCGGAGTGCGGGCAAGTGCGGCTCGCACGGCGACGACCGCCGGTGGGCAACGGGTTAACGCGCTGGGGTCCCAACGCAAGCACGCCTCCAGCGCCTTGTCGAAGCCCGGCACGCGGCGCATGGGGCACGAGTCCTGACGACAGGAGCCAGCGAGAGTCAGACCTCACTAATACCAAGGACAAAGCCTGCTGCTCGGTGCGCGCGTGCGCACCGTAGCTGAGGCGTGCGCCTGCGGCGGCGGGGAGGGCGGGGAGGGCGCGGCGCGGGCGGAAGAGGCGGGAGGTTCTCCGGGCTGCGGTGGGCGCGGAAGGCGGTCAGGGTTCCAACTGAATGCACACATGCACGCACGGCGACGCGGCGCACCGGCGTGGCCGGCGAGGCGCCTTGCCCGTACAGCGGAAAGGAGATGCGCGCGAAGGGCGCGGTGGCCAGTCTGCGAGCCAGACGAGAGGTAGTTGGTGCTGCGGCGACTCCAGACTCGGCCCCACCAGCGCGCCACAGCGCCGCCAGCGCGCCCACTGGCGCCACAGCAGCTTTGGCGCGTGCCAGCGCCGCGAAGAAGGGGCATCCAGCCGCGGCGGCTGAGGCTGCAGCAGCCAGCGGCAGCACGCCCCCCGGCCCATGCACCGCGTGCGCGGCAGATCGCAGCTCTATGGCGTCTGCGAACAGCGGCGCGCCCTCGCCCTGGTCGCCCGGCAGGAGCGGGCGGCGCGCGCTGGCGCTTAACAGAAACGGGCACGCCATGACGCGCTCCTGTTCACACGCCAGATGCCCCGGGGACCGCACAGCGACGGCGGAGGGTGCTGTGTGTGCCCTGGGGCGGAGATCCCACGCACGGAGAAGGAGGGGCGCCCGTCGTCGTTCGAAGGATGACGTGGGACTGTCGAACAGTCGAAACCGAGACTCATTGACGCTGGGTTCACCTATGGCCGCCGTGTTTGTCACCCCTGAGGTTGCTGTGCCTGAGGCCGGGCTGGAGTGGGAGGAGGAGGAGTATGAGTACCTCTCGGCGGAGGAGGAGCCGCTCTCACCGCCTCTGAACAGCTCGCCGAGCGACGAGGCGCACCAGGGCGCCTCGCCGCTGCTGCCGTACGGCACGCCCCTGTCGCCCCCTGTCGCCCCTCTCCCCGCGGAGGGGGACTGGGAGCAGGCTCCGCAGACGCCACGCACGCCGCCACGCACGCCGCCGCGCGCAGACGAGCAGCTGCTCTTCTTCACGCCCGCGCGGGAGCTGCCCGAGGAGGAGGAACAGGCGAAGGAGAGAGAGGAGGAGCAGGACAGTGCGGCCGTGTCCCAAGCCATCGTAGCCTTCGCGGTCGCCTCGCTGCTCGCCTCGGAGGAGCTGGAGGCGTCTGCGACCGCCACAGCGGTGGTGCGCACCGCCGTCGCCTCCGTGCTGGCGCGGGAGGGGCAGGAGGTTGCGAACGCAGCCCGAGAGGTTGTGGCAGAGGCGGTGGCGTCGCTGCTACAAGCAGACGCGCAAGAACAAGCGCAGGCTGTTGCGTCTGAACGTGCGTCCGCCGCCGCAGCTGCATCATCTGCGCCCGCGCCCGCATTCTCTCCCGCACGCGCCGCGCCGCCGCCGCCCGGCCGCGACGCTCCTCCATCCCCCTTGGCGCCCTCGTCGCTCAACGGCCTCTGTCAGGCGCGCCTGAAGACACTCCTCGTGGCAGCCAACGTGGCGTCGGTGCTGGAGGCCTGTGCCGTGGTGCCCATGCCTGCTGTGCGCGAGGCGGCTGTCGACGCGCTGATTCGCGGGTTCAGAGGAGTCGTTGCAGCCACCGACGGCGGCGCCGACCGACTCAAAGCTGCGCTGCGTGACGACCGACTGTGGGGCATCATGCTCGCCGATGATGTGGCTGCGGAGCGCGCCCGCGAGCGCGCCCGCGTTGCCGGCACAATCTTAGAGAAGACTGTCGCTGACGTGGCTGCTGCGCGCGTGGGCTCAGATGGGCGAAAGACGTACCCCCTAGGGTGCTTGGTTAGCAGCGTGGCGTGGCCGGAGGATGATGTGGACCCCTCCAGGCGCGAGCAGAGCCTGCACGAGGATGAGTTTCTGGAGCTCTTCAAAATGGACAAGCCCGCATTCAACAAGCTGCCCGGCTGGAAGCAGACGACGCTGCGCAAGGGCGCAGACCTGTTCTGAGGAGGGCCGTAGCTTGTAAGAGCCATGCTACGCCGTATCGAAAATTGACAAAATTGACAACTCGTCTGTGCCGCTACATGCCCGCCGTCATTTCCTTGAGCTCGGTGGTTGTGATGAGCTGCTCTTCGCCCGCAAAGTCGTTGTCCGTTGTCAGGAAGAGCATGCAGTGGCACTCCTTGCGCTCGCGCATGGGCACGCAGGGGCAGTTCCAGAAGCCGTTAGCCACCTCAGCCGCCTTGTCGTCGTAGTGGCGGCAGGGGCACAGCGGCGCGCCCAGCTCATCCTTGTGCACCGCCAGCCCCTGGATCACCACCGCCGTCACAGACTTGTCCACGCAGAAGAACGTGCCGCTGTTCTTGGCGTACTGCTCGCTGAACTTGCGCATCATCTCCAGACTCTTGTCGCTCGGCTCTGGGGATGGGGCGCGGGGTGAGACATTGCGGGGCACAGCCCAAGGAGCCCGGCAGCAGCGAGCCAGGCGCGTGTGGTGGCGTGCGCGCGCGCAGGAGCGGCGCAGGGGGGGGAGCGGCGAGCGGAGCGGAGGTAGCAGAGAGGGGCTGGTGAGGAGTCCCACGGCACACGTGGGCGGTGGCGGCAAGAGACGGTGGAACCATACAGCAGCGCATGCCCGGCGCGCCAACGGCGCCGCAGTGGCGTCCGCGTGCGGGGCGCGCGGAGACGAGAGCAGTGCTGCTGCTCGAGCCTCGGGCCATACCTGCGCCCGCTCGGACCGACACGGAGCCCCGCCCGCCGCGACGTAGCGGTGCACTGGCAACGCGGGTGACGCCCAGGCCTCGCCGCGTGGCGCCAGGCCTCGACAGCGATGCGCTCGGAGCGCTCAGCAGCGCAGACATGCCCAGCAGAGCCCAGGCACGCGCTGTGCTGCAAAGGGGCTGTTTCAACAACGACAGAACAGTGCGCGACGGGGCGAGGCAGGACACCTGCGTTAGGCGTCGTACGATACCTGCCACGTCAGCGCACATGCGCTCACGCTCCCTGACCCAT
>Ga0208951_1000401_pt1 | contig 19842 bp, 17 predicted proteins | sample GreLakmeMI27MSRF_FD_187702 | JGI IMG/M metagenome (GOLD analysis project Ga0208951, IMG submission 187702) | Freshwater lentic microbial communities from great Laurentian Lakes, MI, USA - Great Lakes metaG MI27MSRF (SPAdes) | ecosystem: Environmental > Aquatic > Freshwater > Lake | place: Great...
CGCGCTGGCGAATCTCGTCGTCGGTGAGCGTCTTCTTTTCTGGGCCGTGCAATTCGAGTCCGGCGATGATCATGCGAGCGACCCACAGGAAGATGATGTCGGGGCCCGTCGCGAGGGCGCCAGTCGGGTACCAATGCTTCAACTCTTCGGTCATCTCGCCCGGTTTGCGCCAGCCGATCGTCGCGAGGCACCAGAGCCAGGACGAGGCCCACGTGTCGAGCACGTCGGGGTCCTGTTCCCAGTTGGCGGCGTCATCGGGGGCCGTCAGGGAGACATGAAGGTTCTTCGGGTCATTGCGGTCGGCACCCTTGCGGTACCAGACGGGAATGCGGTGGCCCCACCAGAGCTGGCGGCTGACGCACCAGTCTTGGATATTTTCTAGCCAATGGAGGTAAGTCTTCGTCCAGCGTTCTGGGTGAAACTTGATGATGCCGGAAGTAACGGCGCGCTTGGCTTCGTCGATCTTCGGGTAGCGGATGAACCATTGTTCGCTGAGGCGAGGCTCGATCGGTACATCGGCACGCTCTGAATAGCCGACCGTGTTCTCATAAGGCTCGGTCTTCACCAGCGCACCGAGCTCTTCGAGGAGTTTTTCGGCCATGGCGCGAGCCTTGAATCGTTCGATACCCGCGAGCGGACCCGCGTCGGCGTTCATCGTGCCGTCTGGGTTCATCACATCGACGACGGGGAGGTCGTGGCGCTTGCCGATGTCGAAGTCGGTGCGATCGTGGGCTGGCGTGACCTTCAGGACGCCTGTACCGAAATCTTTCTCGACGGCAGTGTCGCCGACGATGGGAATCTGGGCGCGAGGGAAGGGGCGCCAGACGTGCTTACCGATGAGGTGCTTGTAACGTTCGTCGTCGGGGTGGACCGCGACGGCGGCATCGCCGGGGATGGTCTCGGGGCGAGTGGTGGAGATTTCGAGGAACGTGCCCGGGATTTCGGCCACCTCGTAGCGCATGCGGTAGAGCGAGCCCTTGGTGGGCTTCATGATCACTTCTTCATCGGAGAGACCGGTCTGCGAGACCGGGCACCAGTTGACCATGCGTTTACCGCGATAGACATAGCCGCGTTCGTAGAGCGTGACGAAGGTCTGCAATACCGCCTGTGAGTAGCCGGCGTCGAGCGTGTGGACGGTGCGATCCCAGTCGCAGGAGGCGCCGAGTTTGCGGAGCTGCCCGAGGATGATGCCGCCGTGCTTGTCGCGCCAATCGGAGGCGACCTGAATGAATTTCTCGCGGCCGAGGTCGTGGCGCGTTTTGCCCTCTTTCTGTCGGAGTTCTTTCTCGACCCGTGACTGCGTGGCGATGCCGGCGTGGTCGGTGCCTGGAAGCCACAGCGCGGATTTTCCCTCCTGACGGGCGCGGCGGACCATGATATCCTGCAGCGTGTTATTGAGCAGGTGTCCCATGTGCAGGACGCCCGTGACGTTAGGCGGAGGAATCATCACCGCAAAGGATTCGCGGGAGTGGTCTACCTTGCCCTTGAAACAACCGGCCGCGACCCAGCGGTCGTACCACTGCTGTTCAACGCCTTGCGGCTCATAAGATTTGGGGATTTCGGCCATCGGAAAGGGGAATGATTAGGGGTTAAGTTGGGGATTGAAAAGAACGGACTAGGCGGGCAATAAGATAAGCAAGCCAGGCCCCATGCAATGGGTGGCCGACGAATCCCGCCAGGTCCGGAAGGAAGCAACGGCAGTCAGTCCATCCGTGTGCCGTGGCAAGCCTGGCCCCTTGCTTTTTCAATCGACGCCTTCCCTTCATTTGGGAGGGCGTCCTTATTTGGGTTCAAAATAAGAAAGGGTGCTATTCGCACCCTTTCGTTCAAAAGTCCGTCTCTGGCTCAGAGCGAGTGGATGCTCGACTTGCTGACGGCCATTGCGGCTTCCTTGAAGGACTCGCTAACAGTCGGGTGGGCGAAGCAGGTACGCGCCACGTCTTCGGCGCTGCCGCCGTACTCCATGTGCGCGCAAGCCGCGGCGATCATCTCGGAAGCGCCCTTGGCGACCATCTGGACGCCGAGGAGCTTGTCGGTCTTGGCGCAAGCGATGACCTTGACGAAACCGGCGGTGCAATCGGAAGCAATCGCTCGCCCGTTACCGGCGAGTTGGAATTTGCCGATGGCGACTTCAATATTCTTGGCCTTGGCCTCGGCCTCGGAGAGACCCACGCAGGCGACTTCGGGGTCGGTGTAGATGACGCCGGGGATGATGGCGTAGTTCACGTGGCCATGCTTGCCGGCGAGATTCTCGGCGACGGCGACGCCTTCTTCTTCGGCCTTGTGGGCGAGCATCGGGCCGGCAACGACGTCTCCGATGGCGTAGACGCCGGGGAGGTTGGTCTGGAAGTGGGCGTCGATGACGATGCGGCCGCGCTCGTCGAGTTTAAGGCCAGCTTCCTGGGCGCCGAGACCGGTCGTGTTGGCTTTGCGGCCGACGGCGACGAGAATCTTGTCGGCAGCGAATTCGAGAGGTTTGCCATCGCGTTCAGCGGTGAGGGCGGCGCCGCCAGCGCTCTTCTTCACACCGGTGACCTTGGCGCCCAATTCAAACTTGATACCCTGCTTTTCGAAGGCGCTTTGGGCGGCTTTAGCGATGTCGGCGTCGTAGGACGGTCCGCCGATAACGGGAAGCATCTCGACGACGGTGACCTGAGAGCCCAGGCGGGCCCAGACGGAGCCGAGTTCGAGGCCGATGGCGCCTGCGCCGACGACGACCATCTTTTCCGGAACGGCTTTCAGCGAGATGCCGTGGTCGGACGATATGACGGTTTCGCCATCGAACTTCATGAACGGGAGTTCGATCGGAACCGAGCCGGTAGCGATGAGGATGTTCTTGGTCTCGAGCGTGCGGTCGCCGGCGGTGGAGCGGACGAGGACCTCGCCGGACTTCACGAGACGACCGAGGCCGCGGACGATCTCGACGTTGCGCTTCTTGAGCAGGGCCCCGACGCCCATGTTGAGCTGGGCGACGACCTTGTCCTTGTTGGCGAGCATCGCAGAGACGTCGAAGGTGATCTTCTCGGCACCGACGAGGCCATGTTTCTTACCGTGCAGCGTATGCTGATAGACTTCGGTGGAATGGAGGAGGGCCTTGGAAGGGATGCAACCGACGTTCAGGCAGGTGCCGCCGAGGGAATTATCCTTCTCCACGAGGGCCACCTTGAGTCCGAGCTGGGCGGCCTTGATGGCAGCGACATAGCCGCCGGGACCGGAACCGATTACAACGAGATCGAATTGAGACATTGAGGTAGGATTATTAAAGGGGGATTAGACGCCGAACAGCAGGCGCTGTGGGTCTTCGATGAACTGGCGCACCTTGACGAGGAAGGTCACGGCCTCCTTGCCGTCAACGATACGGTGGTCGTACGAGAGAGCGAGGTACATAATCGGACGAATCACGACCTGACCGTTTTCAGCGACGGGACGCTCAACGATGTTGTGGAGGCCCATGATGGCGGCCTGCGGGTGGTTGAGAATCGGCGTCGAGAGCATCGAGCCATAGATGCCGCCGTTGGAGATCGTGAAGACGCCGCCCTGAAGTTCCGGCAGCTGAATCTTGCCGTCTCGAGCACGCTTACCGAAGTCGCCGATCGCTTTCTCAATGCCGGCGAAGTTGAGTTGGTCGCAATCACGGACGACGGGGACCATTAGGCCTTTGTCGGTGCCGACGGCCACGCCGATATCGAAGAAGTTATTCTCGACGATATCTTCTCCGTCGAGCTGTGCGTTGATGGCGGGGACTTCCTTCATCGCCTGTACGGCGGCCTTCACGAAGAAGGACATGAAGCCGAGTTTAACCCCGTATTTTTTGAGGAAATCTTCGCCGTGGCGTTTGCGGAGCTCCATGACCGGCGCCATGTTGACCTCATTGAAGGTCGTGAGCATCGCGGTCTCCGTCTTGGCCTGCACGAGGCGTTCGGCGATCTTGCGACGCAGCGGGGACATGCGCTTGCGCGTGGTGCGACCGTCGCGCGACGGGATGGAAACAGGGGCGGCCGGAGTGGAAGCTGTGGTCGCGGGTGTGGAGGCAGTCGGAGCGACTGAGGCGACGGCGCGAATCGGAGTCTGGCCGGCAAGGGCAGCGAGCATGTCACCTTTGGTCACGCGGCCGGCTTTGCCGGAACCTTCGATGCCAGCGGGATCCAGTCCGGTTTCGGCGGAGAGACGACGGACGGCGGGAGAAACTTCGGCGGCAGCGCCGGACTTGGCGGCGACGGGTGCAGCTTTCGGTGCGGACGTGGCGGCGGCAGTCGGAGCAGCCTTGGCCGCCGGAGCGGCGGGTGCCGGAGCAGACGACGCGTTGCCGGCGGCGCCAGCTTCGATCGAGGCGACGACCTGATTGACGAGCACTTCGGTACCGGCTTCGACGGCGATGGTGATCTTACCGTCGACTTCCGCGGTGCCTTCGGAGGTCACCTTGTCGGTTTCGTAGGAAAAGAGGGCTTGGCCCTTGCGAACAGCGTCACCGCTTTTGACCAGCCAGGCGGCCAGGAGGCCCCCGGTGATGGATTCGCCCATGGGAGGGATTTTGACTTCGACGGCCATGAAAATTAGGTAGGTTTAACCTTGGAACCCATTCCTGCCTGTTTCAACGGGGAAATGACCCTTTAAACGACCTAGGATGGGCGTTTAGGGGGTAGAAGGAGAGGTTCCTGAGGCGAGAAAACCCGCTACTGTCGGCCATTAGGCGGTAAAGGCCTGCTTCACCATGTCAGCCTGCTCGATCTTGTGAACCGCGAGAGAGCCGACCGCAGGAGAGGCCGCCGCATCGCGACCGGCATAAGCAGGGCGGATGCCGATGGTAGACTCAATTAGGTCGGCCACAAAGGACCAGCCGCCCATGTTCTTAGGTTCATCCTGGACCCAGACGACCTTCTTGGGCGAACCGAGCGAGGCGTGGACCTTGGCAAGCGCTTCGCTGTCGAAGGGGTAGAACTGTTCGAGGCGCACGATGCTCGTCGCCGTGTCCTTGCGGACGGCGCGTTCGGCGTCGAGTTCGTAGAAGACCTTGCCGGAGCAAACGATGAGACGTTCCGTCTTTGCGGCAGGCGTGGCGTCGGCGAGCACGGATTGGAAGCGACCCTTGGTGAGGTCATTCAGTGTACTGACGCAGCCCTTGTGACGGAGCAGGCTCTTCGGCGTCATGACTACGAGCGGCTTACGATGTTCGGACTTCACCTGACGTCGCAGGACGTGGAAGAGCTGGGCTGGGGTCGAAGGCTGGACGACCTGCAAGTTATTTTCGGCACAGAGCTGCAGGAACCTTTCAAGGCGGGCGGAGGAGTGTTCCGGACCCTGGCCTTCGTAGCCGTGGGGGAGGAGCATGACGAGGCCGCTCGTCTGACCCCACTTGGATTCGGCTGAGGCGATGAACTGGTCGATCATGATCTGCGCACCGTTGGCGAAGTCACCGAACTGAGCTTCCCAGACCACAAGAGAATCGGGCGCTTCGAGCGAGTAGCCGTAGTCGAAACCAAGGACGGCGTATTCGGAGAGCGAGGAGTTGACGAGTTCGACTTCGGCTCCAGCGATGGAACCGAGCGGGCAGTATTTGGCGTCGTTCGAAGGGTCGTGCAGTACCGCGTGACGGTGCGAGAAGGTTCCGCGTTCGCAGTCCTGGCCGGAGATGCGCACAGGGTAGCCTTCGGCGAGAAGGGAAGCGAAGGCGAGGCCTTCGCCCAGGCTCCAGTCGAAGTTGGAGCCGGATTTGTAGGCCTCCGCTTTGGTGTCGAGCAAGCGCTTGATTTTCGGATTCGGGGAGAAATCGGGAGGCATCTGCCAGAGCACTGGCGCTACTTTATCTAAGAGCTCCTGCGGGGTGGAGGTGTCGACGTTATGATCGTAAGGGGAGCGGAACGGACGCACGCCGACGGGGTTCTTCTTACGTTCTTCGATCTCGACGGCGAGGGCGGCTTGAGCGCGCTCTTGGGCGGCGTTGAGCATGATGTCGAACTCAGTGCGCAGGGCGATCAGTTCGCCGTCCGGAGCGGAACCGGATTCGGTCAGGCGCGAAGCGTAGAGGTCGGCGACGGAAGAGTGGGCCGAGATTTCGCGGTAGAGGACCGGCTGCGTGAAGGCGGGTTCGTCGGTCTCGTTGTGGCCATAGCGGCGGTAGCAGACGATATCGACAACGGCATCGGCGCCGAACTTCTGCCGATATTCCAAAGCGATTTCGGTCGCGAGGACCACGGCATCAGGGTCATCGCCGTTGGCGTGAAGAATCGGAGATTCGGTGAACTTGGCGATTTCGGTGCAATGACGTCCGGTGCGGCACTCGTCAGGATTAGTGGTGAAGCCGACCTGATTATTGGTGACGATGTGGAGCGTACCGCCGACCTGGTAGCCTTTGAGCTCGGCTAGATTGAGCGTCTCCATGACGACACCTTGGCCAGCGAAAGCAGAGTCGCCATGCAGGAGGATAGGCAGCGCTTTTGAGCGATCACCGCCGCCCTGCACGTCGATGAGCGCGCGGGTACGTCCGAGGACGACTGGGTTGACGGCTTCAAGGTGGCTGGGGTTGTAGGCCAGCGTGATGCTGACTTCCTTGCCGTCAACGACGCGGGCGCCGGCGTAGCCAAGGTGGTACTTCACGTCGCCATCGCCGTGCGTGGTGTCGGGGATGTGGTTTTCGGAGAACGCGCTGAAGAGGGCTTCTGCTTTCTTGCCACAGATATTAACGAGGACGTTGAGGCGGCCGCGGTGGGCCATGCCGATGACGAGGTCTGTCACACCGAAGCCCGGGGCGCGGTGGATGACCTGATCGAGCGCGGACAGCATGACTTCGCCGCCTTCGACGGAGAAGCGCTTAGCGCCGACGAAAGTCTTGTGCAGGAAACGTTCGAACTGTTCAGCCTGGACGATTGAGCGGAGGAAGCGACGACGGGCGGCGGCGTCATAGGTCGGACGGAGCCCGCAGGACTCGATGCGTTCCTGCAGCCATCGGCGACGCTCGCCGTCCTGGATGTGAGTGAACTCGACGCCGATCGGAGAGCAGTAAGTGGACTTCAGCTTTGCGAGGATTTCGCCCAAGGGGAGCATCTTGCCGCCGAGGAAATCGCCGGTGTGGAAGACGCGGTCGGCTGGAATGCCGTCAAGGCCGAGGACCTTGTCGGAGAGTTCGAAGTGGAGCGTTGGTTCGGCCAGAGGGTTGATGCGGGCCTGCTGGTGGCCAAGCGTCCGGTAGGCGTTGATGGCGGCGAGGACTTTCCATTGGGCGGCAGCGTCGACGCCGCCAGCGAGGGGTACCGCGCCTTTAGCCGGCTTGGGCGGCAGGCTCATCCCGAGCTCAAAGCCCTCGAAGAAGGCGCGCCATTCCGCGTCCACGGAGGAAGGGTCCTTGGACCACTGTTCGTGATAAGAGGATACGAGATCCGCGTTCCAACGGGTTCCGACGCTAAGATGTTTCATTTCTTTACCTGTAAAAGGGAAGTAAATCCTAGACGCTGGGACCTGTGCATCACAAGCCCAGACCCAGTCGAAACCAGACCAGACCCCGCTTAAAATTGGCAAAGTTTGGGGGTTGTAAGAGGAAATCGGGGCAGGTTTAATTCAGGTCCGTCGATGTCGTCCCCACGTCCGGCTAATCGCTCCTACTCCACGGAAGCCCTGGAGAGGTGGTTTGTGTCTCTTCCGGAAGAGTGGGAGTCCGCCTTCAAGGAGGCTGACCTCGTGGAAGGCCGTCGGCTTTATACCGAAGGATTGGTCCGACAGATCGAGCTCAAGCCGGAGAACGCCGAAGCTGTCACCCGTACCGAGACGCAGACCGTCCGGGCGGTCATCGAGATCCACGGCGCCAAATTGGAATGGCGTACCTCCTTGCCCGAAGAGGAGAACGGCGCGCCATTCGCCGTGGCTTCCATTTATGAAATCGAGGAGCTCATCGCCGACGAGATACCGGCCATCGATGAGTCCGCCGCCTCCGCCGCACCCGAGGCGCCCAAGGAGCCTGAACGCAAGGACGCCAACGCCCGCACCTCGTTGAAGCTACAGGTGTCCTTTGAACTCTCGTCCGACGGTCTGAAGATTTCCGCGGCCTGGGCGGGGCGGGGTGGTCATGCCTGGAACTGCTTCGGTCCGGGGGCGATCCCGGGAGACGAGCTTTCGGACGAGCAACGTCAGACCCTTTTCCGTTTCAACACCGTCGCGCATCGGGCCGGCTTCGTCTATAGTAAGGCCACTGGTGCCTGGGCTATCGATAACATCGGCCGCATCGAACGGTTTGTGCGCGAGGAACTCAACGACTGGCGTAAGCGTTTCAAACTCATCGGTGAAGACGCCCTCAATATCTTCCGGAACGAGCAGCTGCAGGTCGCGGTCGACGCCGAGGCCGAATCCGCCGCCGATGGGAAGTCCTTCAAGCTAAACTGGCGCCTCAAGGCCGGCGGACATCGCCTCTTGGCCGACGAGCAGAAGCTACTCCTCAAGGCTGGCGGTCGTCCGGTGATCCTCCCTGGTAAGGGTGTCGTGGCCTACAATGCCGCCGTCGCCGATTTCTCCGAGGATTGGCGTGCTAAGGACGGTGAGGTGCCCCGCTACCTACTTCTTTCGCTCTTCGATCATGCCGCGGTCGGCGCACTCAAGCTCAACGATGACCTTAAGGCCTGGAAGGATAAGCTCCTCCAAGAGCCGACGCCGCGCGAGGATCTCCCCGCCCATCTCCGTCCTTATCAGGCCAAGGGCGTGGCCTGGCTCGGTCGCCTCTGCGAGCTGGGTTCCCATCCTTTGCTGGCTGACGAAATGGGCCTCGGTAAGACCGTCCAGGTTCTCGCCTTGCTTGCTTCTCGACCCATCGGCGAGCGGTCCATCATCGTTTGCCCCGCCAGCGTCATCCCGGTGTGGCTTGGCGAAATCAAACGCTTTCATCCGGAGATGAGCGCCGGCGCAGCCGTACTTACGGCCGATGAAGACTTCGTTACGAATCCTTCGGCCAAGCTTTGGATCTCCAGCTACACCCAGCTTCGTCGCCATGCCGATCTGCTCGCCAAGACCCGGTTCGGTTATGCGGTACTCGACGAAGCCCAGGCGATTAAGAATCCCGAGTCCAAGACGACACAGACCTGCGTTTCCTTGCAGGCCGACCATCGTATCGCGATTACCGGTACTCCGCTGGAGAATCGTCCGACCGACCTCTGGACGATCTTCCGTTTCCTGATGCCGGGCTTGCTCGGCAAGCGCGCCAATTTTGAACGCATGATGCTGCGCGACCCTTCGATCGCCCTCGGCAAGGTTCGTCGTCAGGTCTCGCCATTCATCCTGCGTCGTCTCAAGCGCCATGTCGCCGCCGACATCCCGCCGAAGATGGAGGTCGTCCTGCCTTGCCCGCTTACCCACGAACAGCGTGCACTCTATCAGCATCTCACGCAGGGTAGCGGGCTCTCGGGCGAACTCGCCTCATTGCTCTCCAAGGATGCGACTTCGGTGCTCACGTTGCTCATGCGACTCCGTCAGGTCTGCTGCGACCCTGGACTGCTGCCCGAAAATTCGCATTGTCCATCGGCCCACTCGGGCAAGGTCACGCTATTGGTCTCCAAGCTTTCCGAAATCGCAGCCAACGGTTCCAAGGCCGTCGTCTTCTCTCAGTTCGTCTCCTTGATCGAGCGTGTGAAGTCCGCGTTGGCTCGCGATCTGCCATCGCTGCCGATTTACGAGCTCACCGGCGAAACGAAGGACCGTTCGGCCCCGGTCGAGCAGTTCAAGGAGACTAAGGGTCCGGCCTTATTCCTCGCTTCGCTGAAAGCCGGGGGCACGGGTATCACGCTCAATACCGCTGAATACGTTTTCCTGATGGATCCTTGGTGGAATCCGGCCGTCGAAGCTCAGGCCGTCGACCGTGTCCACCGAATCGGCCAGAAGAACCCAGTGCTCATCTACCGCATGATCGCACCGGGTACGGTCGAGGAGCGCATCGAAGAGCTTAAGCAGGAGAAGCGTGAGCTGTTCTCCACTGTTGTCGGCGATATCCCGGACATGACCGACTGGACACGCCATTTCACGTCGTTAGACGCCCTGATTCGCCTCAGCGATTCGCCAGCCGCAGCGGCTTCCGCGGAAGCGGCGCCGGAACGCGACGCCGAAGGCTGATTACTTTGCGATCAGGTCGTATTCCTCGGCACCGGTGACGGTCACCTCGGCGAACTCACCGATTGCGAGCTTCTTGGGTACCTTGACGATGCCGTCGATTTCCATGGCGTCACCGACGCTGCGGGCGATGCCCGGGCTTTCGACGAGGACACGGAGCTTGCGACCCACGAAGGCTTCGCCGCGCTGCTTGGAAAGACGCTGAAGGAGGAGCATGGCGCGGGCGTAGCGATCAGCTTTCACCTCGTCGGAGAGGTGGCCTTCCATCTTGGCGCCCTTGGTGCCTTCTTCCTTCGAGTACTTGAATACGCCGACGCGGTCGAACTTGGTCTGTTCGAGGAAGGCGAGGAGTTCAGTGAAGTCTTCTTCGGTCTCGCCGGGGAAGCCGACGATGAAAGTGGTACGGATCACGAGCTCGGGAATGCCGGCGCGCATGCGTGCAATGAGATCGCGGATGTAGGCGCCGTCGGTCTCGCGCTGCATCGCGCCGAGCATCTTATCAGAGACGTGCTGGAGCGGGATGTCGACGTAGCGGACCACGTGCTTGGACTGACCGATGGTCTCGATAAGCTCGTCGCTCCAATGAGCTGGGTGCGTGTAGAGCAGTCGGATCCAGAAATCGCCTTCGATCTGATCGAGCTCGCGAAGAAGCGAGGCGAGCGATTCGCCTTTTGAGGAGTCGACCTTGCTGCGCGGGTTCGGGCGGCCATCGGTCCAGCGGTCCATGCCGAAGTAGGTCGTATCCTGGGAGATGAGGTTAATCTCCTTCACGCCTTCAGCGACGAGCTGACGAGCTTCTTTGACGACAGATTCGACCGTGCGGCTGCGATGGCGTCCGCGGATGCGCGGGATGATGCAGAATGTGCAAGGGTGGTTGCAGCCCTCAGCAATCTTGATGTAGGCCGAGTGACGCGGGGTTAGGCGGAAGCGCGGGGTATCGAAGTCCGGGATGAAGGTCGTCGTCTTGGCGAGGAACTCGGTCATGCCGGCTTCGCCGCCCATGACCTTATGGATGACCGGGACGATATTGGTGACCTGGTCCAGGCCGATGAACGCGTCGACCTTCGGCAGTTCGACGCGACCCTTGGCGCCTTCGACGACGGGTAGGGCGCCTTGGTAGCGCTGGGACATGCAACCGGCGACGATGAGCTTCTGACCTTTCTTGCGGGCGGTGGCTTTGCCGTCGCTCATCTCGTAGATGGCTTCGAGGGCTTCGTGCTTCGAGGCGTCGATGAAGGAGCAAGTGTTGACGATGACGACGTCCGCTTCCGAGGCGTCGGCGGTCATGGACATGCCAGCCTTGGCAAGGTGACCAATCATGATCTCGGAATCGATCAGGTTCTTGGCGCAGCCAAGGGAGACGAGGCCTACTTTTACGGACATGGCGGGATAAGGAGCAGAGAAGGGGCGGAAAGCAACCCCAGGCGTCAGAGAGTCAGCCAGGCTTCGGCTGGAATCGCCTCTGGGCGAGCCAAACTGGTCAATCCATAGCGGGGGAGGTCCGCCAACCAGGCGGTGACATCCGCTGCGCCCGGGAAGAGTTTCTTGGCGGCGGAGCCGACCTGCTTGCGCCGCTGGGTGAAGAGCATGCGGGCAACTTCGCGGGCACGCGGGCTAAGGCGCTTGGCGTCAGGACGCCGACGGAGCACGAGTAGACAGGAGTCGACCTTGGGCGGCGGGTTAAACGACTGGGCTGGTACCGGGTGCACTTTGACCTTCTCGAATGCGAGATGGACCTGCGCGGTGACCGCGGACCAATGCCCCGTTCCGACTTCGGCCGTGAGACGTTCGGCGGCCTCGCGCTGGAGCATCAGCACCATCATGGAAGGGTGAGGTCCGGCGCAGATTGCATCCATCCAAGGCGTTGAGATCGCGTACGGAAGATTCGCGATGACCTTGAAGGAGCCGTCGGTCGGGTCGACAAGGCCGGCGCGAGGGAAGTCGACGGCATCACCTTCCCTAAGATGGAAAGTCTTCGGGAAGCGGGGCAATAGGGATTCTGTTAGATGGAAGTGCATCGTGCGGTCGGCCTCAATCGCGTAGAGGTCGGTGCCGGCGCAAAGCAGGGTGCGGGTCAGCGTGCCTAGTCCTGGGCCGACTTCGAGGACCGTGTCGCCAGCCTTAACCTCACCGAGCTCGAGCGACTTGCGGACAATGTTACCGTCGATGAGGAAGTTCTGCCCGAGCCATTTCTTGGGCATGTGGGACAGGCGGGCCAGCAGATCCCGGGTCTCATTCGGCGAAAGTGGGCCGTCGTTCATGCGGTTTGCAATGCCTTCATCAGCGCGGCGGGATTCTGCTCACGCATGAGGGACTCGCCGACAAGCAGGGCATGTGCGCCAGCGGCCCGCATGCGGGCCGCGTCTTCCGCCGTCTTGATGCCGCTCTCGGCGACTTTCAGGACGGACTTTGGCATGTGCGGGATAACACGTTCGGCGAATGACAGATCAATCTGGAAGGTGGAAAGGTTGCGGTTGTTTACGCCGACCATGTCGGGTCCGTGACGCAGGGCGCGCTCGAGCTCGGCTTCGTCGTGGACTTCGAAAAGCGTATCCAGTCCCGCAAGTTTGGCCGAACGATGGATCGGGATGATCTCTTCGTCGGTCAAGCCGCGGACGATGATTAGGATGCAGCGGGCTCCAGCTTGGGCTGCTTCGAGCACCTGATAGGGGTGTACCATGAAATCCTTACGGATGCAGGGGAGGGGGCGCTTCCAGTTGGACTGATCTTGGACGACTTGGACTAGGTCCTTTAGTTCCCCTTTGAAGTAGTTCGTTTCGGTGAGGATTGAGAGGCAGTCAGCCCCGGCGGCGGCGTATGCACGGGCCTGGGTGACGGCGTCGACACCTTCGCGGATCTGGCCGACACTCGGAGAGGCCCGTTTGACTTCCGCAATGATACTGAGGCGTCCCTGGACCTGCAAAGACTGGCGGAACCCCGGTGTCCCATGCTTGCCGGCGAAGGCCGCCAGCTCGGCGTCCGTGACGGCACGGGCGAACGGGGCGATTTCCCGGCGCTTGGCTTCCATGATTTCGGTCAGCTTGTCCACTGGCCCTAAAGCAAGCGCTCTCGGGGCGTCTGGCAATCGTTTTGACTCCCTTCCTTCCTGCCTTCTGCATCGGGCCATGCCCGGCATCGATCTCCTTCTTGCGACCACCGCCCGACTCCGCGCTCCCGACGGTTGCCCTTGGGACCGTGAGCAGACGCATCGCACCATCTGCGACTGTTTGGTCGAAGAAGTCGCCGAGCTCGTCCAGGCGATTGACCGCAACGACGTTGTCAATCTACGCGAAGAACTGGGTGACCTCCTTTTCCATATCGCCATGCACGCGCAGCTGGCCGCCGAGGCTGGTAAGTTTAATTTTGACGACGTTGCCCGCGAGGTGAATGAAAAGATGATTCGTCGTCATCCGCATGTCTTTGGTGACGGCGCCAAGCTCGGAACCTCCGAAGCGGTCGTGACGCAGTGGGAGCAGATTAAGTTGAAGGAGAAGGGCGCCCAGAAACCCACTGTGTTTAAAGAGCTGCCGCCTTCGCTCAACGCCATTTTGACCGCGCGCGAAGTGTGGAAGCAGGTCCGCAAGAAGCAGCTGGATGCCCGCGAGACGGTCGACATCGCCCATGTCGACAAGCAGGCGCAAGGACTCACCGAGGAGTCTGCTGGTCGAAAGCTTTTCGAGTTGATTGCTGCGTGTCGTGATGCCGGCATCGATCCAGATTCCGCCCTTCGCCGGCAGACGTCCAAGGTCGTCGCCGAAGCCGAACATCGCGCCTCTCAAGGATAAGTATGGAGCAGGACGACCAGCCTATTACCGTACACGTCGGTGGACGCCCTGTGCTGGTATGGCCGCGCGTCTCTGCACGCACTACCCGTGTCAGGTTATCGGTTAAACCGGGACCGAAGGTCATTCTTACGTATCCGCCGCACGCCTCGCATGCCTCTGCACTCGCCTTCCTTCGCGACAATATTCCTTGGTTAGAACGTGTGCTTGCCAAGGCGCGTACCGTCCAACCTTCGCTGACATCGCATTTACGAAAATTCCCCTGGGTCACCCTGGATGACCGCTTGTTGGCAATCGAGACCGAGCAGGGGACTCGCGGGAGCATCCGCATCTCCAAGACTGAGGATAAGGTGAATCTCACCATGCCTTCGGCCGATCCGGAGCAAGGAGCCGTCCGGGTTATTCGTCGATTGGCTGAGACTGGCCTGGGTTTGGCCGTCGACCGTTTGAGCAGCAAGGTCGGCGTGACGGTCGAGCAGGTTAGCGTGCGTGACCAGACCACCCGTTGGGGCTCTTGTTCGACGACGGGTACGCTCTCGCTGAATTGGCGACTGGTACTCCTTCCGCCGATGTTGCACGACCATGTCATCCTGCATGAGCTTTCCCATCGCCGGCATATGGATCATTCTGATCGGTTCTGGAACCAGCTGGCTGCGTGGGATCCGGATTGGAAGAAGCATGACCGTGAGCTGAATAAACGATGGAACGTCATTATGGACCTCGGACGATGAGTCATCGGGAAGTCGGCCAGTCGCCGGATGAAATCTTCGACGTCGTCGATGCGCAGGACCGCATCGTCGGCACGGAGTTTCGCCGGGAGATTCACCGGCGTGGCTTGCTCCATCGCGCAATCCATATCTTTTGGCTCCGCGGTGATGGTCTACTTTGCCTTCAGCGACGTTCTTACGCCAAAGACAACTGTCCAGGCCTGCTGAGCTCGTCCTGTGCCGGCCATGTCGATTCCCGCGAGGGTTATCTGGGCGCAGCCGTGCGGGAGTTGCGCGAGGAGTTGGGCGTCGCCTTATCCCCTCAGGCCTTGATCGAGGTCGACTATGCCCCGTGCCACGCCGAGCTCGGTAATGAGTTTGTTCGTTCTTATATACTCCGCGGTGACTATCAGACCTGTCTCGCCGCATTCGAGGTTGATTCCGTGCTTTGGCGGACTCCCTTCGAGGTCGAGGCTTGGGCAAAGTCAGATCCAACGGTCTTCGCCACTCCGTTGGTTCATCTTCTTCGTCGGGCTGGTGTGCGTAGCGCCTTGGGGTTATCGGCGTAATTGTTTGAACTGAACGCGGGAGCGTGCGATAGAGAGGCGTGTCTGACACGCCCAAAAATCATTCCGACGACCCAGAGGTGGTGCCGTGGTATCATTGGGCATGGGTCGTGCCAGTAGCCTTATTCTTACGGGTCTGGCTAGCGACCTTGCGCTTCCGTTGCAACGTGGAGCGCATCGATGACTCCGAGGGACCCGTTGTCCTGCTACTTTGGCACGATAAGCTCTTCGTCTCTTCTTGGATCGCGAATCGCTACTTCACGCGTCCGGTGACAGCGCTCATCAGTACCAGTAAAGATGGCGCCTGGTTAGTCGCGTTCTTTAAGTTCATGGGCATCACCGCCGTTCGCGGTTCTTCGAATCGTCGAGGCGCCGCCGCTCTCATTACACTTACTCGCTCCATGCGTGCGGGTAATCATACCGGTATCACTCCGGACGGACCGAAGGGCCCCGCCCTTGAGTTCAAGACGGGGGCGGTCTCGCTGGCTCGCCTGACGCGCAGTCCCTTCGTCGTCATGGGTATCCGATACGATACTTGCTGGCGCATGCGCAGTTGGGATCGGTTCGCGATGCCGATCCCGTTTTCGAAGGTGGAAGTGACCTTGGTGCGAGAACCGATGCCTGCGGAAGGCGAAGCCGACGAAACCATCTCCGCCCGATTGAAGGCCCGCTTGGACGAGACTTCGACTGACCCCGCTTAAGGGCCTAGGCCTTGCCTAGGAGCTTCTCGGCGTACTTCGCCAGCAGATCGGACTCCAGATTGACCCGGTCTCCGGCCTTGCGGCTGGAGAGGTTGGTCACTTCCAGTGTGTGCGGGATAATCCAGATGCGAAAACCACCTGGAATCAGGTCGGCGACCGTCAGGGACATCCCGTCGATGGCGACGCAGCCTTTACGTACCACGTATCGGAGGAACGCTTCAGGGGCTGTGATATCTAGTCGCCAGTCGGCACCGTCTTGACCGAAGAAGAGAATCGTGCCGCAAGTGTCGACGTGGCCCGTCACGAAGTGGCCACCCATGCGATCGGTTGGCAGGAGGCTCGGCTCGATGTTGACGATTGAGCCGGGGTGGAGGTCGCCGAGGTTGGTTAGTTTTAGGGTCTCGGCCAAAAGGTCGAAGCTGGCTTCGTGTCCTTTGGGGTCCACAACCGTCAAGCAGCAGCCGTTGCTCGCGATGCTGTCGCCGGGCTTGGCGGAGGCGAGTAGAGGGTGGGAGAGGGTGAGGCGGGCGCCATCCTTCTCGCGAGATGTGACGGCCAAGACTTTGGCGGCACCCTGGACTAGCCCTGTAAACATCGGAAAATAAAAAGGGGCCTTGGTAGGCCCCGGAGGTCTTAGTTCTGCTTGCCGTCTTGGGCTCGCTTGGCGCGCTCTTCGGCCTCCAGCTTAGCGCGGACAGCGGCACGTTCTTCTTCTTCGATTTGCTTTAGGCGGAGCTTCTTGCGTTCGTCTTCCTCGACGGCACTACGCACTTCATCTTCGACTTCATCGGAAGCTTTCTTGAATTCGCGCTTGGCCTTACCCAGGCCGCGAGCCAGCTCAGGGAGCTTGGAACCTCCGAAAAGGAGCAGGACAACGAAGAGAACAACCCAGATGACTGGGCCGTCGAATACGGCAAGGGGGAGGTTCATGGTCAGATTGCGATTGCTGTGAATGAGGGAGAGTCAAATATTTCGATAAGTTTCGGCTATGTCAACCCATGTCTCCCATCGTGATATCTGGTACGTTGGCAACGTCCAAGGGGTCGGTTTTCGTGCCCAAGTCATCGGTTTGGCCCGAGGTTATGACGTGACCGGATACGTCCAGAACCTAGCTGATGGCAGGGTCTATTTGCATGCCGAGGGCGATGAAGGTGAAGTGGAGTCATTCACCGACCAGATTGCCAAGGCCCTCGACGGCCATATACGTGGCGAGGAAATCAAAACTTTTTCTGGCCTGCGCACCTGCCGCGATTTCGCTATCCGCCGATGAGTTCCGCCATCTCCGTTCGCCATCTGACTAAGGATTTCCGCATCGGTATCCGTGGGCTCAAGCTTCGGGCGGTAGACGACCTGTCACTCGAGATACCGCGTGGTCAAGTCTACGGCTTGCTTGGACCCAACGGCTGCGGTAAGAGCACTACGCTCAAAATCGTGCTCGGATTGGTCTCCGCTACCGCGGGGGAGATTAGTATTCTCGGCCAGCCTTTCGCCACGAGCTCTGCGCGCCGCCGTACGGGTTTTCTCCCTGAGGCCCCCTATTTTCATAAGTTTCTTACGGGCCGCGAACTCGTTCGCTACTGCGCGCAGTTGAGCGGCGTTCCCGCCGACTCCGTCGGTCCAGCCGTTGAAGATGCGCTGGGTCTGGCTGCCATGACCGAAGCTGCGGATCGTCCGATCGGCACCTATTCCAAGGGTATGCTGCAGCGTATCGGCTTCGCCCAGGCCGTGGTGCATGACCCCGAACTCGTTATCCTGGACGAACCTACCGCCGGTGTGGACCCAGTTGGTTCGGCGGCAATCGGTCGCATGATCCATGCGATGCGGGACAAAGGAAAAACCATCGTCCTTTGTTCGCACCTGCTCGGCCAGGTCGAACAGGTCTGCGACCGCGTCGCCATCATGGACCGGGGTAAGCTCGTCCTGGAGGGTGCCGTGGAGGACGTCCTCGCGCGCCGCGATCGTCATGTGATGACCATCGAGGCCATGACTCCCGCTGCACGGGTCGCTGCCGAGGCCGCGCTCGAGGCGCATGGCGCTAAGGTCACCGCCGTCACTCATCCCCGGCGCTCATTAGAGGATCTCTTTCGCGAACTGGTGACCGGGAGCCGCGACGCCTAATATGAAACCTTCCTTGCAACGGATTTTGTGGATTTCCAAGGTCACCTTCCTTGAGGCCGTCCGCCAGCGTTTCTTCGCATTCTTGTTGGTGCTAAGCGCCGCCATGGTGCTGTCCTCGGTCTCTTTCCGCGTGTTCGATTTCGGGCATGGCGAACTCAAGTTTATCGCCGACTTCGGCTTCGGCGGGATGTTCTTCTTTGGTTCCGTGCTCGCGGTGGTCATGACCGCCCAGCTCTTCTTCAGTGAGATGGATAATAAGACCGCGCTGACCTTACTCGCCAAACCGCTGAGTCGTGCGGAGTTTCTGCTGGGCAAGTTCTGTGGGGCTTGGGCGGTCCTCGCGGTCTTCGTTGTCGTGTTAGCCTCGTTACTCGGGCTAGTCCTCTGGGCCCGAGAGATTGAGTTGATCGCTTTGGCTGAACAGTCCGGTAAGATTCCGGCGACCTTTAGCGCGGGAGGTTTAGCCGAATTCGTGCTACTGCAATGGCTTCGCCTCGGAGTGGTAACAGCCATCGTGCTCGCAATCTCCGCATTGGCCCGGACGTTTCTCTTCGCCGTCGTGGTGGGTTCGCTTGCGGTCGTTGCCGGCCAGTTGCAATGGATCGCCCAAGACGCGGTGCTCAAACCGACGGACTCGTTGCTTTACGAAGGTTTCCTTTGGGTTAGCTGCAGGCTCATTCCCAATCTGCAGCAGTTTAACATCGGTGACGCCTTGGTCCTCGGTTCGGCGGCGGTTGCTCCTGGAGCCGTGGCCGAAGTCGTTCTCTCGGGTCTATTCTACGTCGTCGCCTACCTTTTCTTGGGGTCTTTGATCTTCCGCCGGAGGGAAATCTGATGCGCCGGTTCGTCCCTTGGTTCTTTGCCTTCGTCGCTTTTGCGGGTGCTGGCATCTTTGCTGAGACGTCCTGGCGTAGCGTTCGTCCGAGCATTCCCGAAATTGGCCGCAAGGACCTCGAGCCCACGCTTGGACAAGGGGTGCTGCTGGGCGTGCTTGGCGGCCTGCGGACAGTGGTGGCCGATCTCACTTGGATCCGTAGCTACGTACTCTGGGAGCGCAAGGATCGCGGCGGGTGTGAGGCGTTGATGCGCGCGGCCTGTGCCTTGGATCCATACTCTCGCTATTTCTGGGAGCACACGGGCTATGTCGTCGGTTATGACCTCGCGCATTGGGAGATTCGTCGCCGTGGTGGCTATGGCAAGGTGCCGGCCGAAATTCAGGAACGACTCTTTAAGACCTACGCCAGCCGAGGTATCGATATCTTTGAAGAAGGGCTCGCCCGGAGTAAGGTGACGACTCCTCTGCTGCTCAGCGCCGCACAGCTCGCAGAAATCAAATTAAAGGATCATAAACTGGCCGCACGTTATTATCAGAAGGCCGCCGAGGCTTCGGATGCGCCCTGGTATGCCGCGCGCATCTGCGCACAAGTCATGTGGGATGACGGGCGCCAGCAGGAAGCGTATCGTTGGTTTCGTGAATATTGGACAAGCCGTATGCTACCGAAGCAGGACGGATTTCCCGACGACTTGGGGCAACTGCGGATGATGGAGACAGTCCTTCGCCTCAGGGCGGAGGATAGGATACCGCGCCCTTCTTGGGAGAAATAATCAGAACGGCTCGTCCGATTTCTTCTCCGCGGGCGCACCTTTGGGAGCACGAGGCTTGCGCGGGGGGAATTCGAACCACCAGCCCTTCTGCTTATCAGCGACAAGGAAGGCTTCAAAGGTGCGTTTAGTGCGATTGGAGACGAACTTCTTGAGGCCGGTCTTTCCTTCGTTGAGGAGTTTGCGGATATCGTCAGCCGAAATCTGGCACTTGAGCATCTCAGCGTTGAGACTGAAAGTCTTCTTCGCGCCCGCTTCCTGGGCTTTGTGTGGGCAGACGCGGTAA
>Ga0208951_1000402_pt1 | contig 19837 bp, 12 predicted proteins | sample GreLakmeMI27MSRF_FD_187702 | JGI IMG/M metagenome (GOLD analysis project Ga0208951, IMG submission 187702) | Freshwater lentic microbial communities from great Laurentian Lakes, MI, USA - Great Lakes metaG MI27MSRF (SPAdes) | ecosystem: Environmental > Aquatic > Freshwater > Lake | place: Great...
AGCGGTATCCCAGCTAAGTCCAGCACCGCGTTGGAGGAGGGTGCTGCTTGGGTAGCCGCCTTGTCAGCCTTGCGTGCGAGCGCTGCTGTTGCGTCCGCCTGCTCATTCAACGTGAGCCCAATGTGCGCCTTCACTTTCACGAACAGCGGGATGGGGGAAGCGGGGCGGGCAAGCGCGAGTGACGAGATACGAGGTCGTTGTGAGGAGCGAGGTGATGCCGAGCTCAGCGGCGCGCGCGAGCGAGAGAACAAAACAGACAGAAGCTTCGAGAGGCGCAGAGGACAGTGTGCTCTTGTGTGCTTGGCACTGTGTCAGCCTCCCGGATGCTCAATAGAGGTTCGAAGGCTGCCCAAGCCAGGGCCGCGCAGTTGGAGCCAACACCGGCAGTGGCTGCAACCTCAGCGCAGCCAAGGCTTGCTGCAGCTGCGGGCTCTGTGGTGCGGCGGACTGGAAGAGAGTCGCCGTGTGCTCTGTCAGCCGCCCGCTTGCCAGCGTCGCGGCCAGCAGCAGACACAGACACTCCTCAGGCCAGGAGACGCTGGAGAACTCGGCGAGGCTCATCAGGTGTAAGCGCTGAATGAGGCTGGCCACGCAGAGGTCGCGCAAGCTGGTCCTCGCTGGTCCTCGCTGCATCGACTCGTTCTGCGCACCACTTCGGCTCACGCACGACCAGGCATCACGCCCACACAGACCCTCAAGCACCCTCAGGCTCCTCCAGCTTCACAGAGCCTCCGGAGGCGCTCCTTGTGACCTGACGTTGTACTGGACAGCTGGAGTTGTGACTTGGCAGGCTTCTACCCTCGCCGCAGGTGCCATCACGTGCGTCGCGACTAGGAGAGAAGGAGACGCTGATTCTGAGAGCGCGTCGTCCGGTGCTGTACTCCCGTACTGTGGTGCACCGAGCTGGACCGAGTCAACAGCGTCCTCGCCTCTGCTGCCTCTCCTCGCCTCGCCGGTGCGCTGCCTGCCGCGTGCTCTGGGCGATCCGACGCCGCTGCTGAGTAGGAGCGAGGGTTGGACTCTCGCTCTGCAGAACTTGTGGCTGCGCGTGCACGCGGCTGCTGGTGCCTCGCAGCACACGCGCTGAGGTGCGCCTCGACGCAGGCAGTAGGGAGTAGGCCCGCAGCCACAGGCGTTGCCACAGGCGTCGCGTGGGCCCGTTGGCTATGGACGCCGCCACGCTGGCTCAGGTGGAGACGGTGTGCGAGACACTGTACAAGGCGCAGGATGCGGGTCAGCGGCAGCAGTCGGAGCAGGTGCGTCGTCGGCAGAGCTGGTTCGACATGCGCTGACTTTGTGCCACGTGTCGCAGATGCTCCGCGCGTTCGCCACCAACACCGAGTACATCCCGCAGTGCAGAGCCATCCTGGACGGGTCGAGCAACCCGTACGCGCAGCACTTTGCAGCGGCCTCGCTCATCAAGCTCCTCACCGAGAACAGCGGCCTTTCGCCCCAGGTGCGCCCCAGCCTGCAGCCTGCGCGCACCCCACCTCACGGCTCGCGCGCTGCGCAGCTGCGGCTGGACATGCGCAACTACACTTTGAACCTGCTCGCGACGCGCGGCCTTGGCCTGGAGAGCTTTGTGGTGACAGGCGCGTGCTCCTGCCAGTGCCCCCCGCGCCGCGCCTCTCACGCCTCCGCACAGCGCTCATCCTGCTGCTGGTGCGCGCCACCAAGATTGGGTGGTTCGAGCTGGAGGCGCAGCAGTCGCTGGTGAAGGACGTGCTCACCTTCCTGTCGCAGCCCTCCAGCAGCGTCTACCTGCTGGGCCTCAAGATCCTGGACGCGTTGGTGGCTGAGATGAACACGCCCAGCGGCGGCTGCAGCCTGATTGCGCAGCGCAAGACGGCTGTCTCCTTCCGCGACACCTCGCTGCTCACAATCTTCAACGTCAGCCTCAACTCCCTGCGCCAGCTGCGCGAGGGCGGCGGCGGCGCGGGCGCACCCGTGGCTGCTGGCCAGGAGCGGCTGACCGAGGCTGCGGTTGGGCTGGTGCTCAAGTGCCTCGCCTTTGACTTTGTGGGCACCAGCCTGGACGAGAGCTCCGAGGACGTGGGCACCATCCAGGTGCCCACCTCCTGGCGCCCCGCGCTGGAGGAGCCCGCCACCATGACGCTGCTGCTGGGCACCTACGCAGCCTCGCAGCCCCCACTGTCCTGCGCCTGCTTGGAGTGCCTCGTGCGCCTGGCCAGCGTGCGGCGCTCGCTGTTCGCGGCGGAGGCTAAGCGCGCAGCCTTTCTGGCGCGGCTGCTGCAGGGCACGGCTGACATCCTGCGCGCACGCACCGGCCTGGGCGAGCACGCAAACTACCACGAGTTCTGCAGGCTCCTGGGGCGCCTGAAGACCAACTACCAGCTGTCGGAGCTGGTGCAGGTGGACGGCTGGCACGACTGGCTGGCGCTGGTGGCCGAGTTCACGGTGACCAGCCTGCAGAGCTGGCAGTGGGCGGCCGGCTCCGTCTACTACCTGCTGAGCCTCTGGAGCCGCCTGGTGGCCAGCGTGCCGTATTTGAAGGGCGAAGCGCCCAGCCTGCTGGACGCCTATGTGCCCCGCATCACAGAGACGTACATCACCACCCGCCTCGAGTCCGTCGCCGCCGTCGCCGCCGCGGCGGGCAGCATCGACGACCCGCTGGAAGAGGAGGAGCAGCTGAGCGAGCAGCTGGAGAGCCTGCCGCAGCTCTGCCGCTTCCAGTACGAGGCAACCTGCCGCTACCTGTGCTCGCTGCTCGACCCGCTGCTGCTGCGCTACGGAGACATAGGCCCCGCAGCAGCCACCCCCGCGGCGCAGCAGGCGCTGGGGGTACTAGAGGGACAGCTGTCGTGGCTGGTGTACATTGTGGGCGCCGTCATCCGCGGCCGCCTGGCCTCAGCCTCCGCAGAGAGCCACGAGGCTGTGGACGGCGAGCTGGCGCTGCGCGTATTCCAGCTCATCCGGCTGATGGAGGCGCCCGGGCACGCAGGGCGCACGGCTGAGCCGCGGCAGCGGCTGGAGCTGGCGGTGCTGGGCTTCTTCCAGAACTTCCGCAAGGTGTACGTGGGCGAGCAGGCCATGCACTCCTCCCGCGTCTACGTGCCCCTCTCCGAGCGACTGGGCCTGCACGACCACCTGGCGGTGCTCAACGCCTGCGTGGCTAAGATCAGCGCCAACCTGGCAGCCTTCGCAACCTGCCCGCCGGTGGTGGAGGCGTCGCTTGGCCTGCTGTGCGACCTGGCTGGCGGGTTCATGAGCGGCAAGCTGCTGCTGAAGCTGGACGCAATAGCCTTTGCGCTGTCCAGCCACACGGAGGCGCACTTCCCCTTCCTGCGCGAGCCCGCCAACGCGCGCTCGCGCACCGTCTTCTACGCCACGCTGGGGCGCCTGCTGTTCATGGAGGAGGCGCCCGCCCGCTTCCGCGCCTTCATGTTGCCCTTTGACGCCCTCTGCGCCCAGCTGGCGGCAACGGCGGCGGACCCCCACGCCTTTCGCTCCCCGCACACCCGCGCCCTGCTCATCGGCTTCTTCCGCGACCTGCGCGGCCTCGCCTCGGCCACCGCCAGCCGGCGCACGTACGGCGCCCTCTTCGAGTGGCTCTACCCGCAGCACACGCCGCTTCTGCACGCCGCCATGGAGGCGTTCGGCGACGACCCCGCAGTCGCAGTGCCGCTGCTCAAGTTCGCCGCCGAGTTTGCGTTGAACCGCACGCACCGCTGCACATTCGACACGAGCAGCGTGAACGGCATCCTGCTCTTCCGCGAACTGTCGCGCCTGGTGTGCGCCTACGGCACCCGCGTGCTGCGCGCGCCGGCCGCCGGCGCGCAGCCGTACGACACGCGCTACAAGGGCATCTGGGTAGCGCTCACGGTGCTGACTCGCGCGCTGTCGGGCAACTACGTCAACTTCGGCGTCTTCGAGCTGTACGGCGACCCCGCCCTGAAGGATGCCCTGGACTGCGCGTTCGCCATGTGCGTCTCCGTGCCCCCCGCGGACGTGCTCGCCTACCGCAAGCTGGCGCGCGCCTACTTTGGCCTCACAGAGGCACTGTGCGGGAGCCACATCAATGCGCTGCTGTGCACTGACGCGCGCACCTTTGGCCACGTGGCAACCTGCCTGGAGGCTGGCCTCAAGTGCCTGGACGCGGCCATCAGCAGCCAGTGCGCAGCCGCCATCGACGCTCTGGCCGCTTTTGCCTTCGCCTCGCTGCCAGCCACCGAGGCGTCGCCTCCAGTCGCCCATGCTGCGGCGCGCCACCTGGCGGCGATGCCCAACCTGTTCCCGGAGCTGCTGCGCGCGCTCTTCGAGATGGTGCTCTTCGAGGACTGCGCCAACCAGTGGAGCCTGAGCCGCCCCATGCTGAGCCTCATCCTGGTGAGCGAGGGCATCTTCAACGAGCTTAAGGCACAGCTGGTGGCGTCGCAGCCAACGGAGCGACGGGCGCGGCTGGCGGGCTGCTTTGACAAGCTGATGACGGACGTGATGCGCTCGCTGGACCCCAAGAACCGAGACCGCTACACCCAGAACCTGAGCGTCTTCCGGCACGAGTTCCACGCCCGCCCGGGCACAGCCGCAGTCAGCAGCGCGCCGGCGGCGGGCAGCTGACAATCAGCGCCCGCGCTGCCGGGCCTGCTGTGTGTGCGGGGCGCGCTGGAGCGCGAGGAGCAACAATTTTGACCTTTGGCGCTATCTGAGGTGGTAGACGTTTCACGACAGCCCGCTCTCGATGAAGACGGAGGTGGGATCCGAACGACAATACCGTGGCTTGTCGTCACCACACAACCTCTTTCCGAACCATTACGCTCCGATACGCGTCGGCACTTGCCGTCAAGCATACCCGGAGTTGCGCCACCACTACTACTACTGCGACAGGAGCGCGAGGCACGAGGTGCGACTCCAAATATCTCCCCAAAATGTCCCAAATAAGCGCAGACTGCCCACCCTCGCTTGCGTCGTCTCTGGTCTCTTTCGACGGGTCTGCCACTTAGCAAGATGATGGCCTCCCCTGCGCGCCCCATGGCCGAGCTGGCTGAGTGCTGGGGCCAGCTGAGCGCGGAGTGTGCCCTCGCAGCTACCTACCACAAGGCGGCCGTTTTACTGGGCGGCGACGAGGTTCTCATTGGGCGCACTGTGCCCGCCCGCAGCGCAATGAACATTCCTCTGGCGCAGGCGCGTGCCAGAGCGCGTGCGCGTGTCCCAGTTGTGGGCACATCTAGGTTTTGCACTCACGCCACTCCGTCTCTGCGGCGGCTAAACGCAGGTCTCCTCCAAGCACTGCCGCCTGCTGCGCCTGGGCGCCAAGGAGGTGCAGGACAACTACCCAGAGCTGGTGAGTCTGCGACTGTCGCGCAGGTCGTCATCTCCCGCTTTGAACACCGCTTTCAGGTGGCGGCTGCGCGCGGCGACCCGGAGGTGCTGGGCTGCGTGGTCGACATGTCCACCAACGGCAGCTTCCTGAACGGGGAGAAGTTGGAGAAGGGCGAGGTGCGTCCCAGGCCACGTGTGGGTACGCTCGCCCTTCGTCTCCTGCTGACGCACCTCTGCTAGCCTGCTGCTCTGCGCGCCAACGACCTGCTCTGCTTCGCCTCGCCCGACCTGTCGTGCCCCAAGTGCATCGCGTTCCGCTTCCAGCGCTACGACCCGGCTGGCGGGTTTGCAGCGCCGGCGATGAAGCGGTCGCGCCCTTCCGGCACCGCGGACCCCTCCGCCGCGGTGGACCTGCACAGCGTCAACCAGAGCCTACGCGCCAAGGCGAGCGCCCTCGCTGAGCAGCTGGCCGTGGCTCAGGCCCGCCTGAGCAGCGACGCTGTGGCGGCGGCGGGCGCCGTCGCCGCGCTGGCGCAGGAGCTGGAGGCTGCGCAATCGGCGGCGTCGCACCGGGCGGAGGAGGCTGGCGCGGCTGCGGCTGCGGAGAGGGCGCGCGCAGAGACGCTCGTGTGCGAGGCGCTGGCCAGTCTGGAGGCTGAGAAGGCGCGCGCCGCCGCCGCCAGCGAGGCTGCCGGCGAGGCGGAGGGCGTGGCGGCGCAGGCGCGCGCGGAGCGGGACCTGCTGCAGGCGCGGCTGCGCGAGGCGGAGGCTGCTCTGGGCGAGGCGCGCGGCGTGCTGGAGGCTGCGCAGGACAAGGCGCGCACAGAGCTGCGCGGCGAGCGCGAGGCGACGGCCAAGCTGCGCGAGGAGCTGGGCGCGCGCGACGCCGCCCTCGCCTCCTCCTCGGCCCAGAAGGAGGCTGCGCTGCGCAAGGCGGAGCACGCGGGCGGCGCCACCGCCGCGCTGGGCGCCGCGCTGGCGGCGGAGCGCGAGAAGCGCGCCGCCGCCGAGGCTGCTGCCGCCACCGCGGCTGAGCAGGCTGCCGCTGCGGAGCTGCGCCTGTCGCGGCTGGAGGAGGACACGCGCGGCCTGCGCGAGGGCGTGGCCCTGGAGAGCGCCCTGCAGGCCCAGCTGCTGGACTTTGTGCGCTCCACGCACGCAGCCGCTGGTGCCATGCTGCCGCACGCGGCCGCGCTGCAGCAGGCGCGCGCGGCGGCTGCGCGCGTGCGCCCCAGCGTGCCCGAGGCCAGCGCGGCGCCCTCAGAGAGCGAGCGCTGCACCCAGCGCGTGGTGCACTCCGCGCCGCCGCAGCCGCAGCACGAGACGCAGCACCTGGGGGTGCCCGCGCGCGAAAACGTCGAGCAGGAGGGCGCCATGGAGGCGGAGGAGGAGGCGGAGGCGGCGGCTCTGCTGCCCCTCATCGAGGAGGAGGGCGAGGGGACTCACAGCGACTTTGAGAACGGCGTACACTCCACGTTCCCCAGCGCCAGCCTGCAGGCGCAGATGGAGGCAGAGGCGGCAGCAAAGCGCAGCAGCCAGCCCATGGTGGAGGTGAACGGGGGCGGCGGCTTCGCCTAAGCGCAGCACCGAGCGCTTTGTAAATCTACAGGCATCAAGCTTTACACGCTGGGCGGAGTCGGCACGCACTCCAGAATATGCACTATGCCGTTTGTGGCAACAATGTCCGTCACTCGAGCGCGGCAACCGTTGACGTAGAGGTAGTTGAAGTACACGCCGCGATAGAAGTCGGTGAAGAGCGGCGAGCCCTGGACGCTGCTCAGCGGCGAGCCCAGGGCGGACAGCGACGCTGCCGTTTGCCGTCCTCGAACGAAGCCATACTTCAGAACGTCAGGCAGCCCAGGCACGCCCGGATTCACCGCCCGTCCAGAGGCATCCGTGATCCAGAAGGCTGGCGACGAGGCGGCGTAGCGGATGAAGGCCGCATTCGACGGCGCGAACACGGTGACAGGCGACTCTGGGGACGCCGCATCCAGCGCAGTGAGCAGACCAGTGCCCTGCAGCGCTTGCTCGTACACAGAGAGCTCGAAGCGCTCGCGTATGATGGCGCCCACGCTGCGAGTCGTGGGCAGCGCTCTGCCGCCGCATGTGAGTCAGCGCGTTGCAAGGCTGCACCGAATGTGGATGGGAACGCACTGCGGAGGTGGCGGCAACAGCACGCAGTCAACGACATGCAAAATGCCGTTGGCAGCTCGAAGATCGGGCAGCACGATCTGGCAGCCTGCGACGTAGACGTTCTTGAAGAGAGCATTTTGATGCACCTCCACCGTGAGGTCCGACGTCAACGCCTCATACGCTCTGCTGGCGCTCATCCCCCCTGCGGCGGCGCTGCGCGCTTCGCGGGCGACGCTGGGGGCGGAGCGCTGCAGCGTCTGAATGTGCTGGCCGTACTGGAAGGAGCTCTTGGGCAAGATGCCGCGCGTGAGGTGGTGCGCTAGCACCTCCGTCAGCGCCGGGTCAGCAAAAAGCTCCTCCTTCGTGCTGCCCAGCTTGGACAGCGCCGCGTACCATGCCAGATTGCTGTCGGAAACGTTGTCAGATGCGACCGCGGTACCCGACGCGACGCACCTGGGGACGAACAGCGTGTACGGCCCCGGGCCTTGGAGCACGTTCAGCAATCCAGAGGCGATGAGCGCGTCGCACATCACGCCAAGCAGATCGCTGCGGTCGCACACCAAGCCGCCCAGCGTGCGCATCAACGTCGGCGCTGCCGGCGGTGGCGGCACGCGGAACAGGGGCGGCGTCGAAGGTGCCGCAACCTGCGGTGCGCGCGGTGGGAGCAGCGTTTGCGGTGCATTTGGCGGCGCTCTTGACGCCGGGGAGGGCTGCGCGGAGCATCCGTCGCCGCGGACCATATCGAAGCCACAGCTTCGTGAAGCGAACAAGGAGAAAAAGGACACGCCAGCTTCGCCCACGGCTGCGACGAGGCCGCTCATCACGCCTGCATCGCAGAAGCACAGCGCTGGCGTATTAATGGCTGCCAGCCGCGCGCAGCAGAGCGCAACAGTGCCCGCCGCATTCAAGTTGCAGTCGTTCCCCAGGCCTGAGAAAACCAGCTGTTCGCAGCTTGAGGAGCCAGCGATGCCGGGAAGTGAGACGAGCACAGCGAGCAGCTGCAGGATGCGCATCCAGCTGCGGCAGTGGAGCGGAGAGAGCAGCGTCGTAAACGTCGAGGCAACTGATGAGCTTCTTTGGCTGGCGATCCTCGCATCAACAAAATTTCTTACCACCACCCAACGAAGAACTCCCCAACTCCCCATCGCCCATCCAAGATTGCACACCGTGCTCCCATCCGCGTGGCGTATCATCGCGTACACCTAAAACCGCCACGTCAGCTACGTAGCTTGCTATGTCGTCCGAGGCGTCAGTGGCTGCTGCTGCCGGCAACCTGTCCTTCTTTCAACAGCTCAGCGACGAAGCTCTGCAGGCCAAGCTGCGGGCACGGGACGAGGATGGGCGCACCGTGCTACACACGGCTGCTGGCGCTGGTGAGCCCACTTGGGAGGGGCACTGTCTTGCGCTCACGTCGCCCTCTCGCACAGGCCAGGGTGACGTTGTGGAGCACCTGCTGCAGCGAGGCGCGTCCGCAGTGGTGGACGCGGCTGACGAGGAGGGCTGGACACCGCTGCACAGCGCCTCCAGTGTCGGGGATGTGCGCGTGGTCTCGTTGCTGCTCGGAACGGGCGCTGACGTGAGCCTTTGCAACTCTGGCGCGCGCACGGCGGCGCACTACGCCTCCTCCAAGGGCCACTCGGCGGTGCTGAAGATTCTGCTAGACTGCGGCGCGCGCACTGACGCCCAGGACTGCACGGGCTCCGTGCCTCTGCACCGCGCAGCCGCGCAGAACCAGGTGGCCTGCATCAAGTTGCTTCTCGCGGCTGGCGCTGCCGTGGACGCGCGTGATAAGCGGGGCGCCACGCCACTCCTCGTGGCGGCGCAGGCTGGCCAGGACCGAGCATGCATCGCGCTCGCCTCCGCGGGCGCGGATCTGAGCGCGGAGGATGCAGACGGCGAGAGCGTGCGCAAGCTAGTGCCGAGACTTAGCGCTGTGCTTTCCGCCGCCGCCGCAGGCGAGGAGATGGACTGTGAAGTGTAAGTCTAGCGTTCACGTGTAAACAAGGCTCGTGTCTGCAAAGCCAGCCAGCGGTGCGTCGACAGCACTCAGGCGTTCTGGGGCGAAGGCACAGTCCAGCGTGCCACACGCGGCCGCGGCGAGGGTGCGCGCAACTTCCAGCGCCTCCGCGTCCCCCGTCACGCAGCGTGTCCTGAAGCCCGGCGCCAGCAGCGCAAGTGTCGGCGTCCCTCCCGCCCGAAAGAAGTGCAGCAGCGCAGCGAGCAGGCCGTCGGGCACCACCGTGTCCGCCGGGAACCCCGGGCGGCGGTTGCTGCTGGCGCCGTTGAACGCGAGAGCACGCACGCCGTCGTCGCAGTCCAGGACTGCGGGGAAACGCATGGTGGCCAGCAGCACCACTCTGCCGCACGGCGAGGCAAACTCGTGCACAGCCGCCGCGAGGCTGGTCTGTTCCTCCTCGCTGGGCGAGGCCAGCAGCAGGAGCAGCGAAGTGCGCACGCAACCGTCAGCATCGCAGACGAAGTTCACCAGTTGCGCCTTGGGCTCAGCGCCAGACAGCCCGTCAATTTCCACGTCCAGAGAGCTGGCGCTGCACCCCTCGCCCGGCTCCAACGCCGACAGGGCGCGCAGGCCCGCGCCTGCGAGGTCACGCCACGCAATGGCGAGCGTCTGCCCCAGCGCGACATCGCCGCTCACGCGCAGCTGCATGCTGCACAGCTCCTCTCAACAGACTGCTAAGGGAGAGCACAAGAGCTTGGCCACCAAAGACTGCGAGGAGGAGCGCGCGTCGTCGTCGGTCTTCTACAAGTATTCACCAAACAGGAGGACCCTTCGCCTCCGCTTTTCTCGTGACTGCGCACAGTTCCGTGAGTTGACAGTGACTGCACGTCGCTGCGTGCCCGAGCGTAGAGAACAGCCATTCAGGCTCAGAGAAGCACACCGCCGCGAGTGCAAGAATTCCATGGCTGGCGGCTGGCCCGTCGAGTCGCTTCGAGGTGCGCTCTACGAACTGCTGCCAGCGCCACTGCGGGCTGCGAGCGGGCTGCACGTCGTCGCTCGCTTCTGCAGCTTGCAATTGGCCTTAAGGCTCGAGCACGCTCTCACGCGCTCTCTCGCCCCCCAGATGAGCACGCGGATGGCTTCACGCCCGGCGCGCTCAGTGACAAGGCCGCAGACCTGGAGCGGCGAGCGCAGGCGCTGGCTGTCATTGAAGGCGCGTGAGTGCAGTGAGCTCCGTACTGTGCGCCATGCTCCGCTGAACGCCCAACCACGCAGGCGTGGAGCTGCGCAAGGGCTTGCAGCTGAACGTTCTGTCCAGCGTAAGCGTGGAACGGGCAGTCACGCCGTCCTCGCCGCCGAGATTGCAGTGAGTAGAGGCGCAGCTGGCTCCGTCGGTCAGAGCTGCTCCGGACGGGAGCAGGCTCAAGCAGCTCGGTGATGCCGCAGAGATAAACGACGAGTTGCAATTGTATGACAGCGTGTGCTTTCTAGCGTGGCGCGTTGCGTCGCGGCGACAGCGCACGGGAGGAGTGCGGTACGAGCTCGTCGGAATCGGTGCGGCGCTCGTTGGTGAGGCGCCCGCGTCTGCCCATAGGTGTGCCAGCGCGCTCAGCCTCCGCCGCGCGCGCCCGGATGACCGGTCCAAGCAGGTCCTTGCGCGTCACCACGCCCAGCACGCCCAGGGCGGGCGGGCGGGGCAGGACGAGGAGGTGCCTCAGCCCCAGCTGTCTGAAAAGCGCGTGCACCTGCGCCAGCGGAGCGTCTGCTGCGACGCAGTGCGGCGCGGCGTTGAGCCAGGGGCTCAGGTCCACGAACATGCGGCGCTCCTCAGCGCTGAGCGCGGCGGCGATTGGGCGCAGCGGCGGGGCTGGAGTGGAGGCCCAGCGCACCGCGTCGACCATCGCAGCGGCTGCGCTCGCAAGCGCCCCCTCCTCCTCTCGCGCCGGCGACGCCCTCAGACCAGCCTTGGCGCGCAGCATCGCCAACAGCGTGCGGCGTAGCACCAGACCGCACAGCACGCCCGTCTCGTCCAGCACGGGGAAGCCGTTGTGCGGGCAGCGGCGCAGCACGCGCAGCAGGTGGCTCACGCGCGGAAGGCGCGGCAGCGAGACTGGCGCGCCGCCCTGGTGCGCCACCAGCTGCAGCGCAGGCACCCGTCGCAGCAGCCGCTCCGGCGCCGCGTGCAGCAGCGGCATGCGCTTGAGAGCAATGTGCGTGTCGTACACGCTCGCGTTCAGCGCGTCGCCGGTGCTCTTGGCGATGAGCAGCACGGCCATGACGGAGGGGAGAAGCCACAGGTTGGCTGTGAGCTCCAGGAGGATGACGCAGAGGGAGACGGTCATGCGAGTGGCCCCGCCCAGGAAGGCAGCCGCGCCAAGCAGCGCGTACGTGCCCTCCTGGATGCCCTCCGCGCTGGGCACGTGGCGCACCAGCGCGGCGCCCACCAGGCGTCCGTAGCAGGCGCCGCAGAGGGCGGAGGGGACGAAGAGGCCGGAGGGGAGGGAGGCGCCGTAGGTGAGCAGCGAGAGGGTGAAGAAGAGCACAAAAAAGGTGATCAGGCTGCCAGCCGTGTACTCGCCGGGCGTCTGGCTGCTGAACAGGTTGCGAATGGCCGCCTCGGGCGTATTGAACAGCAGCGTGGCTAGGTCGTTGTAGTGGCTGGGCGAGGCACAGCCAAAGCCCACAAAGTTGCCCGACGGGTGCTCCGCGGAGCGCGGGCAGTCGCCCAGGTGGCGGGGGCAGGGGGTGCACTCGAAGGCCAGGGGCACACAGAAGCACACCAGCGAGGTGCAGAGAGACAGCAGCGCAGCCTCCGCAACCTGCGCCAGGGGCGCCTTCTCCGCCAGCACGTCGCGGCGCCAGGTGCACAGGATCTCCGACGCTGCGTTGAAGGCGGCGCCCAACAGGCCGCCGGAGACGGCGAGCAGTGCGATGGGCAGCAGCTCCAGGGCGCGCACCTCCTCCTGGCCCCCCGTCTCGGGCGAGATGTCGAACAGGAACAGCGCGCCCGTGCTGTCGAAGGCGCCGCAGCGGCCGGGCCCGTCGGGGGTGCCAGCGCAGTAGCGCATGGCAGCGCGCAGGGTGACCACGCAGGCTGCGTTTGCGGCAAAGCAGCTCCAGGTGAGCTGCGCGCGCCAGTGCGTCGCCAGCTCCTCCAGCGCGAACAGCAGGCCACCGATGGGAGCGCGGAAGGCTGCTGCAACGCCGCAAGAGGCGCCGCAGGTGACGAAGTCGCGGCGTGCACGGTCATTGCGCAGCGCGGCGAGCCAGGGCCAGCGCGCGTGCCGCTCCCGCGTGCCCCCCTGCCCCGCTAGCGCGCCCAGCGCCGCACCTATGTGCACGAAGGGGCCCTCCTTGCCCACCGCCAGGCCGCCCGCCACGCTGCTGGCGGCACCAACCACCTTTGCGGCGAGCGTGCGTGCCAAGAACAGCCCCGGCGCGTCCACCCCGTTCAGGTACGCCTTCACGTCCCCGATGCCGCTGCCCGCCGCAGCCGGCGCGTACAGCGCAGTCACGGCGCTGGCGGCGCAGGCGAGCGTCACGTTGACAAAGGCGAAAAAGAGGAAGGAGGGCAGTGCGCCCTGGCTGCGCAGCATCGCGCTGGTAAAGAGGAACTTAGCGCCGCTCACGTTCTCCACGGTCAGGTTGATGGCGAACGCGGCAAGGGCGGTGGCAACGCCGATCAGCAGGCACACGGCCCAGCCAGAGAGGCCGCCCACGCTGGTGGCGCCGCCCTTGCCGGCAGCACTGTCAAACTCCTCGTAGTCCAGCGACTCCATCTCGCCGGTGGCCACGTGCCAGGGCTGCCATTCGCGCTGGGCAGAGTACGGCTCGTCGTCGTCGCTCTCGCTGCTTGCGGACGCCGTCACACAAAAGCTGGCCATGGTTGGCCTCGTCTACCCCTCACGCCACTGATTCTTGCAGGAGGCGCACTGTTAGGCGGTTAGCGCGTCAGCTCACCGCTCACTGCTGCTGTAATGCGGGCGATGCTCCGCAGCGTGCGTGCCTTATAGAAGGTGGTCATGGGCTCATCGCCCGAGCGAATCTGCACCTGCAGGAAGAAGGCGCGTTCGTGGTCGCACTTCGGGCAGCGCGCTGGTGCACGGGGGAGTCAGAGTCTGCCTGAGGCGACCCTACCGCGGCATGCCTGTGGTGGAGTCTACGTTGCACCAGGCCTCGTCGCCACCTAGCACGTCGTCAACCTCCTTGCTCTGGGTGGGCACCACGTGTGTGATCTGGGTAGTGTGGGAGGCGTCAGGGCGTCACACAGCACAGGTTAGGGCGCGAGGCTCACTCACAGGGCTAGCAAGGCTCGTCTGCGGGCCGCTGAGCTGTGGAACGCACCGTCTTGTCTATGTTATAGATGTACGGGCAGGTCGCGCAGCAGAAGCGCAGCCCTGAGCCGGTGTCGCACTCCTCAACCAGTAGCAGGTTGGCGCACGTCGGGCAGAAGGTGGCGGAGGAGGTTGTACTCATAAAGTGGACTAGTTTGCCGGGGAGCAATCGTGACGGCTGCTTGCACAAGGCTTTCGGAGTACATCGTACGACAAGTAAGCGTTTCGAGGCATAACGCCAGCCAACTCCGAAGCCCGCCCGCCGCTGCTCCGATGGAGGGGCCCGCGCCGACATCTGCGCCGGCCGAGGGCAATGAGGCCGGAGCCCAGCGGAGCAGCGTGGCACTCGACCTGGACGCGGCTGTGCGTGTCCGCAGCGGCCTGCCCCTGCTGCGCGCCCGCGCCGCGGCAGCTGCTTGCGGTGCAGCCCTGGGCGCGTCGGTAGCCTATGTTGGCGGCAGCGTGACTGCGCAGAAGGAGGGTTGGCGCCCACACTTCCACCGCTGGCTCTGTGGTCGCATTCGGGTGCCTATGGGTCACACGCAAACCAACGCGTCGCTGGGCAACTTGGGCGCCAAACTGCTTTCCTTCCTCGTGGATGATTGGGTGTGCAGCGAGGAGACTCCAGATCTAGTCTTCCTTGAGACGGCAGTCAATGATGGCGACAACCTGCTGGAAAGCGGCGACGTGCTGGGAAATCTGCGCGCGCTCGAGGGAATCGTGCGTGAGCTGCGCAGCCGGGGATGCGAGGTGGTGCTGGTGGACGTACACCTTCGCTGCGACATTGCCCCTTCCAAACGCTCGGGCACACTCGCTTGGGTGGACTCAGAGGACGGCTACCACGTGTATGAGCAGGCGCGGCTGCTGCATGAGCGCGTCGCAGAGCACTACGGGCTGCCCTCGGTCTGTGTGACGGCAGCTCTGCAAAAGCTGGACAGCGAAGCCTTGGACGCAATCTTCCGGGACGACTGCCACACGACAGCACTAGGCGGATCGGTGCTCGCATCCGCGGTTGCCGCCGCCGTTGAGCGCTGCCTGGCGCAGGACGGGAAGACTGCGGCGCTGCTGCCGCCACCGCTGGACGCCCTTTTCTGGTCTGGCGGTGCCGCGCATCGGGTGGAGCGCGTTCACATTATGCAGGCCCAGCCAGGGCGGCCGGTGCAGCAGCGCGCCGACGTGGATGCGCTGACTGGCGCCCCTGGCCCCTGGTGGTTGCTGTCGCCCAGCGACGCCCTGCGCCTCCCATTTGAAGGCACTGCGCTCGCGCTGCTGACACACGTCGGCCCCGATGCGGGCGTGCTTCGCTGCCGCATTTCAGCCGTCGGCAGCGAGGGCGCGGTGGTGCACGAGTCAAGCACAATCCTATTCGACAAGTGGTCCTACTACTACCGCCTTGCAGTCGTGCTCCTCGCCGATTGCCTGCCGCCTGGGCGCTATACCGCGGAGGTAACGCTGATGGAGGAGGCTCCAGACCGCGCTGTGGCCAAGAAAGCACTGCAGCCCCGCGTCGCCGGCAAGCTGCAGCTCTGGGCGCAGCACTTCCTGACTTGCGCCTAACGGCATGCGCGATGAAAAGGAGAGAGCAATCACTGCGTTACTGTGAGCACGCCACGACGCGACGGCACCTATTATTGCCTCGGTTTTGTCCGTCTTACTTCACGCATCGCACCCCCGCTCTATGTCGCGCTATACTATCCAAGCGGGCGCGCCTTGCGAGTCTGCCCCGTCTGGGCAGATTCTGAACGCTTACGGCAACGCAAATTGGTAAGTTGAGTCCCGTGCGTCCCTCGCTTCCGCTGAGCTCTTAGCGCGCGTGCATAGGTTCGACTTCGGCGCCACCGCGGTCGCCGTTGACACTGAAGGTGCGGAGACGAGAATAGAGCCATGAAAGACCCCGCCCTCCCATCCCTCTGACTACCAATGCCGCGACCTGCGCAAGCAAGCGCTAGACATACACATCTGACAGCCTTGCCCGCGCAGGATTCTGCGAGGTCCGCAAGGCTGGTTTCCGGCACGCGGCTGTGCGCACGTGCGGACGCGAGAGCACGCACAAGCCGAGTGCGGCGAACATAGCACCGCGCGCCCGGGACTGGAAGAAGCAGCCTGCTATCAAGAAGTGATGTAAGTACCTAGCTCACGATGTGCGTGGCCGCAGTCCGATTGCGCGCAACGAGCGCGCGAGGCGGGCGGGTGCCTGCTGCTGCTGCTCCCCTGTGAGTGCCCCCCACCAGCGGCTCACAGCCTCCCTCTCCAGCGTCTCAGCCAGCGCGCTGCGGGCGTGCACTTCCGCCGCCGCTTCCGCCGCGGCGCAGGTTGCGGCGTCGAAGTGCGGCGCAGCAAGGACGTCGCAGAGCACACGCCGAGCCTCGCCCAGCCCCGCGCTGGCGTCGCCCTCCCACAGACCGACCAGCAACAGCGGGGCGAGCACGCGCGCAGCCGCGGCCGCGGCGTCGGGGCGGGACTGATCCGCGAGCACGCACGCCAAGCAAGGAAGGAGACGCTGCCTCGCCCAGGCCCACCCGCAGTGGCGCGCCAGCAGCTCCAGGCCCCGCACCGCGCTGTGCAGCAGCTCGGGGCCGGGCTCGCCCTCGGCGAGGAGGGAGAGCACACTGAGCAAGCGCTCAGTGACGCCCTCCACGCTCGCCTCCAGCAGCGCGGCTGGCAGCGAGGGCGCGTCGCGCAGCAGCTCGCCCAGCGCCGCCGCCGCCGCCGCCGCCAGCAGGTCATCTGCTGGCAGCTCCAGGAGGCTGGGCCAGGCGCGCAGAGCGCCCAGCGCGACTGCAGCCAGCGGGCTGTGCTGCCCGCCCGTTTGCGAGCCGTGAACGAGCAGGTCCAGGAGCAGCACGCGCGCGCGCGCGGACGCCAGGCGCGCGCGCAGCAGCGAGAAGGCAGCTGACGAGAGCACCTCAGCTTGGGCAGGTGGGCCGCCCCCAGCAGCCTCCCCCAGCAGCTGCTCAAGCTCGCCTTGCACCGCGTCCAAGAAGCCGCCACATGCACCACCGCCCAGCAGGCGCGCGGGAGCGGCGCGCGCGCTGCTGCCCGCCACGTGCGCCTGCGCGAGCGAGGCGTCCAGGGCGACGACGGCTGCAGCCAGGCGCGTGTGTAGGCTTGCGGCGGGGACGCTGCCCGCCTCGCTGCGAAGCGCAGCCACCACGCCATGCAGCAACGCGGGCGGCGACAGGGTGCGCATGGCGGCGGAGGCGCATAGAGCGCGTGCGGCGGCGACTGCGGCGTGCGGCGGCGCGTTGGGTGCTGCAGCGCGGAGCAGCACCGCGCGCACCGCCGCCTCGCTGGTGGCGCGCGCGGCAGCAGCCTCCACCTCTGCAGCCACGGCTTCTGGGCCCTGGGGCTCGGCTTGTGCAGCGGTAACCACCGTCGCGCCAGGCCTGCCCCCCAGCGCCACTGCTGCGGCTCGGCCCAGCTCCACGTCGCCCGCAACAGGCGCCGCGGGCGGCGCCTTGGCGGCGGGCGCCTTGCGTGGCCGACCCACCGGCGCCTTGGTGGCTGCGCGGGGAGCGCCTGGCGGGGCGGCGCGCGGCAGCGAAGGCTCTGCCAGCGGCGGCTGCTGCTCGTCTGCCCGTCGGGGCGGGAGCGGGGAGACAGGCGAGGGCAGGCGGCGGCGCTGCGGCGCAGCAGGGCTCTCCTCCCGGGCAGCCACCCGGCGCGCATCCGCATCTGCGGCACGTGACCGCTTCCGCGCAGGCTGCGCCTCCGACTCCACCACCACCTCGTGCGCGGCGCGGGGCGGGGGCAGGGCCGGCGCCATGGCAGCCGCTCGCCTGCGCGGCGCGTGCCCCGACAGCGCCGACTGCAGCCCGCCAGCCTGCTCCGCAACGCCGCCGTTTCCGCCCCCAGGCACACCGCCGAAGGCCCCGAAGGCGGCCTCACGAACCGTGCGCTCAAGCACTGCGACTCGCGCAGCCAGCTCGCCGGGGCCTCCAACGGCGCTGCGCTCCAGCTCGGCCACGCGGGTGGCGAGCGCCTGGGAGCGAGCGCGCTGGAGGAGGGGCGGAGGTGAGGGACTGGGGAGAGGACGCAGCAGAGCGAGCGCGAGCGCACCTCCTGCGCAAGCGCCTCCCCCGCTGCGCTGGCGCGCTCGCAGGCCGCGTCCAGCGCGCCAGCACGCTGCTCAGCGCGCGCGCGCGCCTCCTCGCTCTGCTGCAGCGCCGCCTGCAGCTTCTGCAAGAGAGAGCGGGAGGAGTATGAGCGAGCGTGAGCAGTCCAGCAGCTCAGCAACTGCAGCGCACGCACCAGGAGGTCTGCACGTAGCGTCTCGTTGGCGGCGAGGCCGGCGGTGCAGGCCAGGCGCAGCTGCTGGCGTGTCACCAGGAGCTGAGCAATCTGGGCGTGCAGCGCAGCCTGCGTTTCACACGCGCAGCAAAGGTGTCAGCGTCAAAGTGGCTAATACTGGCGCTGGCGCTGGCGCTGGCGCTGGCGCACCTCGCCCACGGGCGCAGCCATGCCGATGGACAGGTGGCGTATGCGCGAGAGCTGCACGACTAGGTTTGAGGCCACGACAGCGGCCACACGGCAGCCGTGCAGCGCAGCATGGCAATAGACAGGGCGGGCGGAGAAGAGGCGTGAAATTGGTAAATGTTGACTGTTGAACATCGCAAGAAGCTGAGAAGAACCGTCAATTGTATGGTGGCTGCTAGCCGACAACGCTCATAGGTCACGCGGACATGCGCGGACCGCTAAGCTGCAGGCTGGGGCGGGGCGACGTCTAGGCGCTCGTAGGTGACTGTGACGGGGCCACCTGCAGCGAGGAGCACCTGCGAAGCAGTCTCTGCATCGGGGTACTGCGCCACCGTCGCTGGCGCGCCCCTGCAGCACGCGTCAGCTGCGCGCAGTAAAGGTGTCGCCATAGTGGCGCACCTAGCTCTGAGGCCGTCAAACGTCTCCTCACGGACCGAGCGCTCACGCAGCACGGTGGCGCCGCCAGCCTTGGACGCAGCATCGGCGGTTGCGCAGAAGACGCGCGTCTCGCGCAGCCTGCGCGACGAGTGAGCAGGCGGGTTGCTGGAGGAAAGGGCCACAGTTCGTGCCTGACCAGCACTCCGTCCACACGCAGCCAGTAGCGCAACAGCACGAACCAGCAGGCGGGCATGACGCGGACCTTGACGGTCAGCGACATGGTTCCGTTGTCGTCTAGCTCGCTCTCGTACAGCGTCAGCTCGTTGTAGAAGAGGATCGGGTCCCGCGCCACCAGCAGCGACCGGTCTATGCGCTCGTCCACCGCGCGCCAGGGCTGCTCGGGCGACACGCTGCCCGCATAGGGCGTGGTGAAGGTCCAGTCGAAGGACTCGTTGCCGCCCAGCGCAACCAGCGACGCGTCCCACCCGCTGATGCTCCCCTCCTGCAGCCGCCGCTCGTGCGCGCTGGACCAAGCGGCGGCGCAGGCCACCTGTATGGGCGGCAGCGGGTTGGACTAGTCCAGCGAGGCGGGTGAGAGAAAGGCGCGGGAGAGCGGGGCAAGCGTGCCTTCCACTCGCGCAGCGCATCCGTCGCGTTGAAGCAGACGCTCACGCCGCTCGCCTCGTGCGTCAGCCGCAGCTCCGCGCCGAAGAGCATCTCGGGTAGGGAGCGGGTGGAGAGGAGAAGCTCGTGGCTAGGGAGACGCGCAGTGAGTGTTGCGGAACCACGGAGACGACGGACGCAGCGCACCGGCGCAGCTCATCGCGGCCCAGGATGGGCGTGCGCGTCGTGCTGATGTGCCAGCCGGCGACTGACAAGGAGGTTGGCGCGGTGGAGGTTGGCGCAGCGGCGGCGGCGCAGCTGTCTCCTGCACCTCGCTGATTAGAAGACATTGCTCAGCAGTCGCGACTGAAACTGCTGGTGGGCGACAGGTGTCAAACGCCGCCTTGTGCAGCTAACGCAGCAGCCAGAAGGTGGTCTTGCCCTCCATGGCACGCACAGGCGCGCAGATGGGGAGCGGGCACTGAAACGAGATAGGAGTCGCGAGGGTGAGAGCCCTGCGACCACTGCGTGCGGCCGTGCGCCGTGCGTGCAGCGCGTTGGTCGTTCAAAGAATGAGTACAAGGTGTTAAGCTATTCAGAGTTGATGGGCGATTATTTTAGCGCTATTTTCACGGGGTTTATGGGCCGCTGGTGAATATTCACGCGGGGTTTCCGG
>Ga0208951_1000404_pt1 | contig 19832 bp, 6 predicted proteins | sample GreLakmeMI27MSRF_FD_187702 | JGI IMG/M metagenome (GOLD analysis project Ga0208951, IMG submission 187702) | Freshwater lentic microbial communities from great Laurentian Lakes, MI, USA - Great Lakes metaG MI27MSRF (SPAdes) | ecosystem: Environmental > Aquatic > Freshwater > Lake | place: Great...
CGGTGGTGGCCCTCCACGCAGGCGGGGCCGCCTTCCACTACGCGCAGCGCCCCCACGACCTCACGCTCACGGTCCGCCTGCAGAGCCTCCTGGTGGTGGATTGCCTGACCCCGCCGTCGCGCTCCAGCCTGGAAGGCCCCGCCGGAAAGCGCTATGTCCTCTCCTCCGAAGCAACACCCGTGGCGAGCACCTTCCCACACATGCTGCACCGCGCCGCCGCCGCCGCCGCCGCCGAGCCGCACGGCGACGCGCTGGTGCAGTTCTCGTACCGCACCTGGAGCGACGGCAGCCCGGATTACGCAGGCGTGGCTTGCGACATCAGCGCCCGCCTGGCCGCGGTTGCCTGCGTGGTGCGGCGCCCGGTCACCGCCGCGCTGGTGGGACTGCTGTGGGACTACTTCCCACAGCGCCCGCCACAGCAGCCGCTCAACGCCCAGGCGAGCATCGACGCCGCCGTGGCACAGGGCACCGCCGCGGGCGAGGCTGCGGCCGCCCTGCTGCGCTCCTGGGCGCTGCACGCAAGCGACACAGAGCAGCCCGCCGCGCCGGGGCTGGGCGGACCCCCTCGAGTGCTGATGCGCGTGGACGTGGCCTTTGAGAGCCTGCTGGCGCAGCTGCTGCTCGAGGACGGCGCCGAGCTGGCGGCGGCGTCGGTGGAGCACTTCACGGCCGTGGTGACGCTGCGGTCGGCGACGCTGGAGGTGCGCACGCGCCTTGGCAACGTGAGGCTTCGGGACGGGCGGTCGCAGGAGGGGTCACTGTACCGCTGGATCCTGGACCTGCGCGACCGACAGCAGGCGGCGGCGGCCGGCCAGGAGAGCAGCCTCATTGCGCTCACCTTCGCCACGTATGTGCGGGGGGAGGAGGCTGACGGGGCGGACTTGTCGCTCACAGCCACCCTCTCGGCGGTGCGCCTGATCTTCCTCAACCGCTTCCTCCTCGAGCTGTTGGGCTACATCAACGGCCTGACGGTCGCCATGCGCCGCCCAGCCGCGGCCGTGAGCACCGTGGCCGCGGCGAGCGCCGTTGCGGCTGCCGCAGCCTCTGCGCCCGCCCCCGGGGAGGGCAAGGCAATGCGCCTCGCCATCGACATTGCATCGCCGCTGCTGGTGCTGCCGCGGCGCAGCGCCAGCGGGGAGCGTGCGGACGTGGAGCTCGGCAGCGTTCGCTGCCGCTCGGCTCCCAGGCGCGCGGGCCCCTGCGGCGTGCACCTCTACGAATCCACAGCCGTGGAGCTGCGCGGCCTCAGCATCACCGCCATCAACGCAGCGGGCGCCACGCCGCTGCTGCAGCGAGTGGAGGGGGTGACGGTGGCCATGCAGCGCCCGCTACGAGGCGGCGCGCTGCGCACCGCGCCAGCCGTGGACCTGCACGTAGACGTGCCAGCTGTCAAGGTGGCCATGTCCAACACAGAGTACACCTTCGTGTGCGTGGTGCTGGGCGAGAACTTCCGCGAGACGCCGGCGCTGCCCCCGCCGGTGCACGCCGCTGACGACGTTGCGCCAGGAGGAGGCGCGTCCGCCGCGCCCACCGCCGAGGCTGTGGCTGCGGACGCGACGGCGGCGGCGAGCACCGTGGCTGCCGCCGCCTCCGCAGCCGCCGGCGCTGCGGCATCCGCCGGAGCAGCGGCCCCTGCAGCCGCCGCTGGCTCGGCGCCCGAGCAGCTGCGCTTCCGCCTGGCGCTGCGCCTGCACGACGTGCGCTGCACGCTGTTCGACGGCAGCGGGCGCGCGCGGCCGCTGGCGGACGCGCGGCTGGTGCGCGGCTGGGCGGGCGTCAGCACAAGCACCGTGAGTGGCCTCCGTGTGGCCTGCGCCGTGTACGACCTCACAGTCTCCGACGCGCGAGTCACCACGCCCGACTCCAGGCGGCTCGTGCTGGGCGTGGAGCCCGCCGCTGCCGCCGCCCACGGCGCGCTTGCCGCCATCCTGGCAGCCGGCCGCAGCGGCGCCTTTTCCAGCCCGCTCTCCGGCGCCGCGGGGCTTCAGGCGCCCCGCAGCAGCACCACTCCGGCGGGCACCACTCCCGCGCTGCTGATGGTGGACTACAGTCACAGCGTGGGCGATGGGATGCGCGTGCGCGTGCGGCTGCAGCGCCCCTCCCTTGCGGTGGACGTCTCCTTCCTGTTGGCCGTGGGGCGCTTCTTCGCCCCCTGGCTGGCGGGCGGCACCGCAGAGGCTGCGGAGACGGTGCTGCCCAAGGATCTGTCCCTGCGCGCAGGTGGTGCCGCCTGCGCGACGGTGCTGACGGAGGACCTGACCCTGGCACCTCGCCGGCGCCTGCTGGCTGACGCGCCCCACCCCGACGACGCCTCCTCCGAGTACGTCCTTGACGGCCAGGGACACGCGCTGCTGCTGCCTGCGCCGCCCAGCTCGAGGCTGAGCGCGCAGCCGCCGCTGCTCATGGTTGGCCCAGGGCGCACCCTGAGCCTGCGCAACCTGCGCATCCTGCGCGCCGACCGGCTAGAGGAGTGCCTGCGCCTCGCCCCGGGCGCGCGGCTGAACCTGGAGCCCAGCGTGAGGCTCATACTGGGCACAGAGGACGAGGGCGAGGACGGGGTGGGGTACTCCGGGGCGCCCGCAGGCGGGGCCACCTCACCCGGGTCGCCCGGGTCCCCCCCCCGCCTCGGCGCCCCGCCTGCGCCCGCGCCGCCGCCTCGCGCGCCGTACGCGTTCGCCCTGGACGTGGACATTGTGGCCGCGCAGCTCCGTTTCGTGGAGCCCCAGGCAACGGGACAGCAGCCCGTGGACAGCGCAGCCCCGCATGCGGCCGCGTCGCCCGAGGCGGCTGGCTGGCTGCGCGCGCGGGCGGGCTGTGCGGTGCAGCTGCGCTCAGACGGCTGCGGGGGGCGCACTTTGGGCGCGCAGCTGCGCGGCCTGCTCGTGGAGGCCCACCTGCCGGGCTCAGCAGGTGCCCCGCTTCCGTTGCTCTCCCCGGCCGATGTGGCGTTGACCCAAGTGTCCACTGGGGGTGCTTTGTCGCGCACGGGCGTGACCACCTCCGCAATCGACCTGCGCCTCTCCCCGCGCCTGCTGGGGCTCGCGCAGCGCCTCGCCGCCGGAGCGGCCGCCGTGTTCTCGTCGGCGCCCACGCGGCAAAGCACCAGCTTCAAGCAGCTGTGGGCGGCGCCAAGCGCCGTGGCGCACGGAGCGCAGCCCGCCACCGGCTTCGTGCGCGACGACGGCGCCACGGCGGCCAGCCGGCTGTGCTTCTGGCGCCCGGTGGCCCCCCCCGGATACGCGTCTCTGGGCGACGCCTGTACGGCCGGCGAGGCCCCTCCTGCAGCCTCCTCGCGCGTGCTTCGCGACTCCGGCGCGCTGTGCCTCCCCCCGAGCGCCTACATCCGTAGGCTGAGCCTCTGCGGGGGCGGGGTGAGTCTCTGGGAGCCCGTACCGCCCCCCGGGTGCGTGGCCGCCGGCCTGGTGGCGTCTGCGGGGGTGGAGCCCCCGCCCGTGTCCGCCGTGCGGTGCCCCCGCGCCGCGCTGGCCGTGCCCGCCGAGCCCGTGGAGTGCGTGCACTGCTGCGACGGCGGCGCGGTGTGGCGGGTCAGCAACGCCGCCGGCTCAGCCGTCGTCGCGGTGGGGCCGGGCGCGCCGCGGCCCCACCCCTCCCTCCTGTGGGACCTGCGGGACCCCCTGGGCGTGGAGCCGGAGGCTGCGCCCCCGCTAGCGCCCCAGCAGCCCGCGCCGCCGCCGCCAGACCAGGCGGCGCCACCCGCGGGCGACGCCGCGCCGTCCACCCCCTGGCGCACCCGCGCCAGGCCCCCCTGCGCCGCGGTGACGGTGGTGGAGTTTAGCCGCGTGTGGTGGAGCCACAACACCCACCAAAAGTGCACGGTGGGCCTGTGGCGCCCAGCATGCCCTCCAGGCTACTTCCCTGTCGGCGACGCCGCCTGTGCGGGCTTCTGCCCGCCGCCCCGCGCGCTGGTGGTGCGCGACGACGGCGACGGCGCGGTGGCGGCGCCCCTGTCGTTTGTGCAGGTGTTCAAGGACACGGGCAGCCGCGCGCGCAAGGCTGAGCGCGGTGGCGAGGGCACTCTGGCACTCTGGCGCCCGGTGCCTCCGCCCGGCTACGTCGCCATGGGCTGCGTGGCCACCCCCAGCCACCGCACACCGGCGGTGGACTGCTGTCGCTGCGTGCGCCGCGACCTCGTCTCGGAGCGCCCCCTGCCCACCGCCTGCCTGTGGAGCACGCTGGGCGCGGAGCGCAAGCTGGGCGGCCAGCGCTGCAGCGTTTGGGCCGTGGACCCCAAGCGCACGGGCTGCTTCTGGGCCGCAGAGCCGCCACCAGGCGGAGCTGCCGCGCAGTCCGCGGCGCCCCTGGGCACGCGCGCCGACCTCGGAGACGCCTCCTTCTACGAGCTCGCGCCGCCGGACGGATCGCAGCACGCGGGCGGCGGCGGCGGCGGCGGCGGCGGCGGCGGCGGCGGCGGCGGGAAGGGCGCGGAGGTTTCGCTGACTTTGGGCGACGTCGGGGCGCTCTTCTTCTACGTCTCTTCCGCCACTGGCCGCCCGCTGCCGCTGCTGGACCTGACTCTGCGGCGCTGCCGCGCGCAGCTGACCAGCCGCGCCGGCGGCGGCGTGACGCGCGAGGTGGAGGCGACGGCTGAGCTCGGGGCGGAGGTGTACAACAGCCGGGCGGACGCCTGGGAGCCGGTGCTGGAGCCCTGGCCCGTCTCCCTGCGCCTCCACAGCCGCGCCGGCGACGGCGGCGCGGCGGGCCAGGGCTGGCGCCCCCGGGGCAGCACCTGCAGCGTGGAGTCTCGGGGCGAGCTGCGCTGCGTGCTGTCTCACGCGCTGGCGGACACGCTGCTACAGTACCGCGCGGATGCGGGGCTGGCCGGGGACGCGCCCGTGCACCACGCCGCCGCGCGCACGGCCCCGCTGCTCAACCTGCTGGGCGCAGCCGTCTTCGTGCGCACCGGCGCCGCGGGGCGGGTGCGCGCGCTGCCCCCCGGCGAGGCGCTCGCGGTGCCGCTGCCCGCCCCGGCGGCGCTGTCGCGCCACGCGCTGGCCCAATCCGAGCCCTGCCGCACCGTCGTCATCGACCTGCTGGAGGCGCGCACCGACGCGCAGCACCCCCCCGCCGCGTGGCAGTCCGACGCCGCCCGGGTGCTGTGCCTGCGCGTCGCCGCGCGGTGCCGCAGCGTGCGCGCGGCGGCCGGCGCGCGCACCGCGCCCCTGGCCACCCCGCCCGCGCCTGGGGTGGCCGTCCCCTGGGGCGAGCAGCTCATCCTGGAGCTGCCCGCCCCGCCTCCGCAGCGCGCGGGCGACGCGCCAGACGCGGAGGTTGTGCTGTCGCTGACGCTGTGCGACGCGGCAGGCGAGTGCGCCGCGCGGGAGGTGGCACCCTTCAGCAGCGGCTCCCCTTCAGCCACAGACCAGCCGGGGCTGGAGGTCACGCTGCGGGGCGTGGGCGCCAGCCTGCCCGCCTCGTGGCTGGACCTGGGCGGGGGCTTTTTTGCCCGCGCCTCCTTTCGCGTCCTCGAGGCTGCGCTCGTCTTCTCCGACCCGTTCGCGCCAGACGCCGCAGAGAGAGAGCAGGCCGACGCCGAAGCGGAGGCGGACGCGGAGGACGAGGCACACACGCTGCAGCGCACCCCCTCCCATCTCGCAGCCCTCTCCGCAGCCCGCTCCCTCGAGTTCACAACCGTCGTGGAGTTCCAGGCCGTCTGGAACACCGAGGATAGCGGCGCCTCCAAGCTCGCCTCCGTTTGGCGACCCATCCTGCCGCCGGGCTGCCACTCGCTCGGAGACGCAATGCTGCCCGGCACGCACCCGCCCCGCGCGGTGCTCACCCTCCGTGACGTGTCCCCTCTGGGCGAGCTCAGCGCGTTGCCAGTGCGCTACGACAGCGTGTACCACGACTGTGGCGCTGGGCGGGGCGCGGGCGGCCCATCGCTGGTGGTGTGGCGCCCGGTGCCTCCGCCGGGCTTCGTGGCCCTGGGCTGCGTGGTAACCCGCAACGCCTCCGCGCCGCCGGCCACGGCGGTGCGCTGCCTGCGCGCGGAGGCTGCCGTGCGCTGCGACGCGCCTCCGGTGTCGCTGTGGGAAGCGCTGGGCCCCGCGCAGTGCAGCTGCTGGCGCCTGGACGAGCGCACCGCCAGCTTCTGGGCCGAGGCGGACGTGCGGCGCACCGCGCTGCTGGCCAGCCCGCTGTGGCGGCTGCCCCACGGCGCCGCCCACACCACCGATGCCTCCACAGCCTGCGGCGACGCAGCACAGGCGGCCAACGCGGCGCCGCGCGTGGAGGTGGCGCTGCGTCCGGAGGGACCCTGGGGCCGCCTGTGGCGCCTGGGTGGCGCCGGGGCGGAGGGCGTCACCGCCGTGTCCCTCCAGGACGGCGCCTTTGCGCTCGCAGACCGCGCCGACGGCGCCGCCGTGGCGCGTCTGCGCGCCCCCTTCCAGCTGCGCAACGGGGCGTGCGTGGCGGTGCAGGTGCGCCTGCGGCCCTGCGCCCCCGCGCCGGGCGCAGCCGCCCTTGTGGAGGAGCTCTTCGAGAACGAGCGCCTCCTGCCCATTCGGGGCTGGGGCACCCCGCCCCTGGCCACCGGCAAGTTCAAGGGGCGCTTCTCGGAGCGCGCGGGGGGCCACAACTCGGAGGACTTTCCGCAGCGGGAGGCCCCGCCTGGGTGGGCCTGGCTGGGGCCCTGGCAGCTGGACGCCTCGTGGCTGCCCCCAGACCGGCGCGCCAAGGTGGAGGCGGTGCAGCCTGGGTGGGACAAGCGCGCCTGGTTCTACAGCGCAACCTTCCTGGGCCACTGCTTTCCACCAGCCCCGGGCGCCGAGTGGCCGGGCGTCTGTACCACCCGCCGGCGGCGGTGGGTGCGCACGCGCGTGCGCCGCGACGCGGGCGGCGCCAGCGCGGCCGTGGACGGCGCAGCGCCGGCCGACGCGGTTGCCGCCGCCGCAGCCTGTGCCGCCCAGGCGGCCGCCACCGTCTCCGCGCTGGAGCCCCTGGTGCTGGGCACGCTGGCGCCGGACGAGAGCATGCCCCTGCCCTGGGCCTGCACCCGCGAGTACCCGCTGTACGAGCTGCAGCTGCGGCCGCTGTGCTTGCCCGGGCGCACAGCGCAGGACGGGGCGCCCGTGGCTGCGCCGCAGCCGCACACGCGCTGGTCGGTGGCGCTGCCCGGGGGCGCCGTCACGCAGCTGGGCGCGCTGCAGGGGGAGACTGCCCAGCTGGTGGCGTGCGCCGATGGGGATGACTCCCCCTCCGCCGACTCGCCGCGCACCGTGCGCCCCCCAGCGCCGGGCTGCCACGCCTTCTGGCTGGCCCTCTCTGCAGCCTCCACCGCGGTGCGGGCGGGCCTGGGCTGCGAGGCGACCGACTGGCGCCTGGTGGTGGGCGCACCCCTGAGCCTGGAGAACCTCACCAGCGCGCCAGCCTGCTACCGCGTGTGGGAGGGCCACCTGGGCGCCCCGCCCGCCAGCTACCGGCTGGCGCAGGCGGGCACGCTGCCGTCCGGCGCCTGTGTGGCGGTACACGGCGCCGACCCGCGGCGCGCAACCTTCCTGTCCTGGTCAGCGCCCGCGGAGGGCTTCGAGCCGCTGCTGGGCGCCCCTCCTGCGCTGCTCTTCCCCCCGCTGCGTGCCGGCGACAGCAGCGACCCCCCCGACGGAAGGGCGGACCTGCCGCCGCCCCTCCCAAACCTGCTCCTCCACCTGGCGCGCCCCAGCGACGCGGCCATCCTGGAGATGCGGGTTGAGCGGGAGGAGAGCGGACGGGGCTGCCTGCGATGCGCCCGCGTCAGCACAGCCTTCCTCCTCATCAACCGCACGCGCCTCCCCATCGGCTACTGGCTCACCGCGCTCACTCCCGAGGAGAAGGCTGCCGCCGCCGCCGCCGCCGTCAGCGACGAGGACGAGCGCGGCGCCAGGGGCGCGCTGAGCGTGCTGGAGGTGTCCACCGAGGCGCCGGCGCTGTGGGGTGCGGAGGGCGCCGCGGCGCGATACCAAGGCGAGTGCCGCCTCTCCGCGGGCACCATGGGCATGTTGGCGCCCCCCGGCGTGCCCGCCGCGGATGCGGCGCTTCGCCTGCGCGTCGCTGGCTCGGGCCCCTCCGCCCCAATCAGCCTGGCGGCCACCACGCCAACCTTGGTCAACGCAGTGCTTCCGGACAAACGCCTCGCGCAGGTGCTGGTGGCTGCGGAGCCGGGGGGCGGGCGGTTCGCACGCACCACCGTGATCACGGTTGACCACCGCGTGACGCTGTCCAACCGCACCGGCGAGCGGGTGAGCGTCAAGCAGACGGGCATCCCGGAGAAGCAGATGCCCGGTCGCTCGCAGTGGGCGGCCCCGCTGATCCTGCAGCCCGGGGACGCAGGCGTGCCTCTCATCTGGGACGACTACCTCAAGACACCAGCCTTGGAGCTGGGCCTGGAGGGCGCGCGGTGGAGCCGCGCGCTGTCCGTGGCGCAGGGCGAGGCGCACGTGGTGCTGAGCGTGCGCGACGACAGCAGCGCTGGCGGGGGCAGCGCAGCACCCGCCAGGGTGGTGCACTTGTCCGCGGAGCAGGCTGCAACTGGGAGGGTGCACGTCGCGCTGCGGAGCGCCTGCGCGCCGCCGCCGGTGCGCATCGAGAACAGCACCGGCTGCGCGTTGGCTGCGCGTCAGGCCGCCACGCTGCAGGGGGGCACCGCCTGGGCGCTGCTCCCTCCCCACGCCAACGTAGCCCAGCCCTGGGAGTGCTCCTGGGGCGCCGGCGTGCCCGCCGCCATCGAGCTGCGCGTCCCCAAGCGCACTGGAGAGAGCGTGGTGGTGACGGGTGCCACGGCTGACACGCTGCGCGTGACGCTGCAGACGGCCGCGGACGGGGCCCATCAGGGCGCCTCTACGCGGGGCATGTCGCTGGTGCTGCCGGACGGGCGGCGCGCGTCGGTGCGCGTGCGCTGCGAGGGCGCCGTGAGGGTGGTGTGCGTGGCGGTGGACTCGGCGACGGCGCGCTCCCTGGCCCTCGCCGCCCCGGCGTCGCAGGCGCAGGCGCAGGCCGCCACCGAGCTGGAGCTCAGCGTGCAGCTGCTGGAGGTGAAGCTGTCTGTGGTGGACCACGCCCCTCAGGAGCTGCTGCTCCTCTCCCTGGACCGCCTCTCCTACTGCCACGCCACAGGCCTGGCCTGCGGGCGCGCCTCCCGCACGGACGTGCGCATCGCCGCGCTGCAGGTGGACGACCAGTCGCCCAACACCTCCTTCCCTGTCCTCCTCTGGCATAGCACCAGCGACCAGTCGGACGCCCTCCTCCGCTTCGCGCTCACAGAGACGCACAGCGGCGGCGACGCGCAGCTCAGCCTGGGCGAAAAGACGCACCCGGGCGTGGCGCTGGAGCTCACCGCTGCGTCGCTGCACCTCCGCATCCACGAGCCCCTCATCTGGCGACTCCTCACCTTCGCAGAAAAGCTGCGCCTCTCGCGCGGCTCGCACGCCCCCGCAGACGCACAACACAGCGCAGCGACGCCTTCAGCCGCCACAAGCTCTGTGGTCTACGCGGACCCGCTGGTCACCATTGGATCGCTGGCGCTGTCGGGCGCCTCCGCGCGCATCACCTTCAAAGGTGAGCCTTCTTCCCGACCAGTTGGGGGTGTTAGCGGCGGCCTGCTTGCGTTTGCCAACCTGGACCAGGCGCCAATCAGCATCAGCCCGCTGAAGCACGAGGCGCTGCGCATGCGCCAGAGCGCCATCGCGCCCATGCTGCTGCGTGCCATCAGCCGCCAGCTGACGCTGCAGAGCGTGCGGCTGCTGACGGGCGTGGACATCTTGGCAGATGCAAGCGACACGCTGAGCCAGATCTCTGGCAGCCTGGCCTCATACACCGGCGACACGCACTGGCAGGAGCGATCTAGCTCGCGGCGCGCGGTGGAGGAGACGAGCATGGCCGGCGCTCTGGTGCATGGCGGCGAGGCGATGGCTGCGGGTTTGTTCCGCGGGATCACGGGGGTTGTGACGAAGCCAGTGGAGGGCGCGCGCGACAAGGGTCTCTCAGGCTTCATCACCGGCATTGGACGCGGCATGGCGGGGCTGGTGCTGCAGCCGGTGTCTGGCGCCGTGGACCTAGCCTCGAAAGCGGTGGAGGGCGTCAACGCCAGCAAGGCGACCGTGGTGGACCTGGTGCGCGAGGGCGGCAGCGGCGCGCGGCGCCGTCCGCCGCTGGCGGTGGGCGCGAGCGGCGTGGTGCGCCGCTACGACCGCAAGGCTGCAGAGGGGCAGGCCATCCTGCGGCTGGCCGAGTGGCGCGCCGTGGGCTCCGCCGGCGGCGTGGTGGACCGGCTGGACCTGTTCAAGACGCGCTCCAAGTTCGGGAGGGACACCTACGAGTGGCACGAGGAGCTGCCCGACGGGCGCGTGGCGCTCGTCACCAACGCGCGCGCGCTGCTCCTAGAGCGCCCATTCCCGACGGCCGACCTGCTGGCCGAGCGCTGCAGCATCTCGTGGACGGTTGACTTTGCGGACATCTTGTCTGCGGCGGCGGAGGCGCCGGACTCCAGGGAGGGCAGCGCGCGTGGGGGGGCAGACAAGGGGCTGCTCCCCAGCGCAGTCGTCCTGCAGCTGCGAGCCAAGTCAAAGGAGAGAATGCTCTCGGGCTCGGTTGCTGCGCGCACCTTCCAGTGCGCACCGGGCACGGAGCAGGCGCAGCGCCTCCTGGCTGCTATCCGCGAGGGCCTCAGGGAGCTGGCGGCACAGCTCTCAGCCGCAGCACACGACTAGGGAGCCAGAATGCAGTGAATATATCTATTGTGTTGCCGATGACTGGATGACTTCGCCGTTGTTTTTTGTTGGCGTACTGTCTCCGTACTGTCGAGAAGAGCTTCCCCTGCCGCGTGGACCTGTGCTGCCGCGCTGATTTCCTCTGCATGCGCCATGGCGACAGCGCATGCGCGTTGTGTGGTGCGAACTTGAACGTAGCTGCGGTGCGGCGGAGGCGGCGGCAGAACGTCGCACGCGTCCTTGCCAAGGGATCTCCGCCCTCGCAAGACGTCGCCGACGCCGCGCTGTTTGCCTGGCTTCACGCTCGCGGCGCTACGACGTCCGGCGTGCGTGTGACGCAAAGCGCGACGCTGGGCCGCGAACTCATAGCAACTCGCACAGCGTGCTCTGGCGACGTGCTCGCCACTCTGCCGCTTGCCTGCCAGCTCCTGTCGCACCAGCCAGACGGCTCACGCCTGCCGGAGCAGCTGCGGAGTTTGCTATCCTGCTACAGCCTGCGAGACTGGGACGTGAGGCTGGCACTGAGACTGCTGCACGAGAGGTCTCTTGGCGACGCGTCAGGCATAGCGCCGTACCTCGCCACACTCCCTGCTGCTTCTTTCTACGACTTCCCGACCTTCTGGAGCGACGCAGCAGTGGACGAGCTGCGGCGCTGCGCGCCTGAAGTTGTGCGCAAGCTTTCGCAGAGAAAAGAGTGGTTTCACAGCTTCCTTCTTCGCCACGGCCCGCTTCGCTTCAACGACTTGTGTCTGGACGCGGCGGCGCTGCGGTGGGCGTTCGCGGCGGTTACGTCACGCGCGTTCGCGCCTGCCGCAAGCCTCTCAGACGCCGCCTCGCCTGCGCGCCTGTGCCCGCTCCTCGAGTTCTGCAACCACTCCTTTGATGAAGCGAACGTGGAGGTTTTCTCTGGTGATGGCGACGCGGCAGTGCTGCGAGCGACAAGGAGCATCCAGGCCAATGAGCCGCTGCTGCTCTGCTACGGCGCTCTCAGCAACGACATGCTGTTGCTTGACTATAACTTCACCGTGTGGCCTAACGCATATGACACGTTGGATGCGGGGAATGGCGCAACGGCGATGCCGCAGTTGCCAGGCAGCCTAAAGGCATAGTACACTGCGGCGGCAGTCAACCCCGTATCCTCGTGTGGTATTATTCTGCGTTGGCCGCGGTCGTCTCTCCTCGCGCCCCCGTCTCCTCGCTGCCAGTCCTGCTCTCGTCATAAGCCGCAGACTCGCCCGGCTTCGGCCTGTCACCGTGTCTGTAGCCCGAGGCAAGGCCTGATGCGGCTGCGGCTCCGCGGATGGCTGCTCTTGTGCGCGCTGGTGCATAGCCGCGCACAGAGCCCCGAGACGCGCTGGACGGAGTGGGTGTCCGGCGACAAGGCGGCCAACGCGCACGAGCGCACGCGCGCCGAGTTGCAGGCTTTCTCGGCGCAATGCTTCCAGATGGCGCCCTATTGGGCGGCCGTAGCGGACGTCCACGAGTCTCTCAGCAGCGTCGTCGTCTTTGACGTGCGCCACAACTGGAACGGCCTGGGCGACAGCCACGAGCGCCTGAACTTCATCCTGCGAGTGGGCCGCAAACTCAACCGTGCTTCCTTCCTGTGGGCCAACGGCGCGTCCGCCGAAGCGCCTGGCCAGCGCGTCACGCAGCGCTGCACGCGCTGGTGTTGCTCACGAAACGCCCGTTCCTGCGCGCAGGCGCGGCAGCAGCTCCGGGGGGGAACCCAGACAGGGCGCCGGTGCTGGGCCACACCGAGCGCAAGGTGCGCCAGAGTTACCAGGAGGGTTTGTTCGACGCGGGGACGTTCATCACCGGCTTTGGCGGAGTCGGGTGGCAGTGGACGACCCACGAGCTGAACAGGGTGAAGGCGCGTCATGCGGGCGAGGCCTGGTTGCAGCTGCAGTACGAGTGCATGCAGCACGCCGCGGTCGGCGGCTGCGCGCACTCGGTGCTACGCTTCCTGGGCAACGGCAGCGAGGCGCTGAGCGTGCGCGACGACGAGCCCAGCGTGGTTGCCAGGGGGGTGCTCAGCTACCTCCAGTCACTACGCCACCCCCTGCTGCGCCTGCAGCTCAGCCTACAGGGGGACCTGACGCCCGAGTCTCGGCTCAAGGGGGTGTGCCCGGACGCGCGGTGTCGCCAGGAGTGCGAAAGCTTCCTCAACTGGCGCCCCAAGATGAACCTCTGGGTGGCGCTGCGGCCCTACCTGGCCACGCTGGACCGGTGGAAGAGCTTCGTGGTGCTCACGGTGCGCACGGGCGGGGCTGACCACTTCGGCGCGAACTTCGGGGCGCTCAAGGGCGACGGGGCGGCTCTGCGCGACCCCACGCCGCTGCCCAAGCGCCTGGAAGTGCTCTTCCAGCCCTGCGCGGCGGACACGCCGCTGCACGCGCGCGACAAGGGGGAGGACGAGAAGCCGTGCGTGACGTGGCACAGGGAGGGGCAGAGCACGCAGAGCACACAGCCGACCTTGCAGTTGGCTGCAACCTGCGGCGCCGCCGCCTCGCCCGGCGGGCGCCTCTTCAACGGCTCCGACGGGCCCCTGGGCGCCTACGTGGACTGCGCGGCGCGCGCGGCGCAGGCGCTGGCGGCTGCTGACGGGCAGCCGGACTCGTGGGGTGTGGCCATCTTCAGCGACGCCCCCGCGCTCAAGTGCCTCCTGGAGGCCTCCCCCCTGAAACAGGAGGGACACCTGCTGGTGACCGCCACCGCGCCCGGCCACGTGCAGTACGCCCCCTCCGGCGTGGTGCTCCACAACGTGGCGCGCCTCACGCTCGTGGACTGGTTCCTCATCAGCCTGGCGGACGAGCAGCTGCCCGTCTTCGGCAGCGCATTCGGCGGCAGCGCCATCGTGCGCGGCAAGCTGCCGCGGCGCCTGCCGGAGGGCAGCGGGCTGCGCGAGCTGCCGCGGGGCTTTGAGCGCTGGTTCCAGGCTGGTCGGGAGAACCGACAAGGCCTGGGTGTCGACGAGGGAATGCTGGCGCTGCTGGGGGAAACCAACGGCCAGTGCCCCATCACTCGGCGATCCATCTGCAATGCCCACGGAATGTACAGCGTCGGCGCGGAGCACGACCCCGACGACTGCAAATACTGAGAGCACATGTACGCAATAATATACGCTCCGAAGACGCACCACTTCGTCCAGGTGCAGCCGTGCTTTGATCGACAGTCGTCGTGCGTTCGACGTTGCCGCCCCCTCGCCTCGTCTGTATGGCTCTGCTGCTGCAGGAGGCGCGCCCGCTGCGAGCCAATACGCGTGTGGGGCGAGCACGCTTCACCCAGCGTGCGATGTGTACGCGTGCCTCCGCAGACGTGCTCCAGGAGGCTGCCACTCGCTTCTTTCCCGGTCGCACGTTCTCGTTCGCGCCCACAAGCGGCGGCGTGAACAACGTGGTGCAGTACCTGACGCTGGACGATGGCGAGCGCTACGTGCTCCGAGTCTACAACAACGGGCAGAACACTGAGCGGGTGCGCTACGAGCACGCCGTCCTGCAGCAGCTAGCCTCCAAGGCTGGCTCCAGTTTGAGCTTCCAGCTCCCCGTTGCGCTGCTGTCGCCGCGGGGCCTGTTCTTCGAGACGCTCTCGACGGGCGACTCCGCCGCGCTCTTCAGGCTCATACCGGGCGTGCTCCCAAAGAACAGCTGCGCTCGCGCCATCGGCCGCGCTGCGGGTGAGCTCACGCGAGCAATGGCTCTGGTGGACGTCTCGCCGTTGGTTTCACCGACGGCGCCGTACTGGGACCTCTATAAGGTCCACCGCTCTGTTACAAAGGACAGCTTCTTCGAGACCGTGGCTGGCGCAGCCTTCGACGGCGAGCGAGAGGCCACGGACTACGTGCTGGGCGTGCTGGGCCAGATCGAGCGAAACATCGGCGAGTACAAGCGGATGGGTCTGCCGCAGCAGCTCATCCACGGGGACTGCCACACCGACAACGTTCTTGTGAGCTCAAAGGACGAGGACGGTGTAGTGACAGGAGTGCTGGACTTTGAGTTTGCAGCCTTCGACTACCGCGCAATGGAATTAGCCATCAGGTGCGACGCGCAGCTGGTTGCCAGCAGTCGAGAAGCGCTCGGCTGACGCTTCGCCTCTGTCTTGCGCAGCCTCAGCAAGTACGTTAGCCTGGATGACCCGCTGCCGTCGCTGACCGCCATGCTAGAGGGCTACGCGACGAAGATGCGGCTTACCGACGCGGAAGTGGCGGCACTGCCGGCCCTGATTAGCCTGCGGGTGATTAGCAACTGCATCTACTTTGTGGGGCGTGCGCTGGGTGGAGAGGACAGCATCAGCTCCTTGACTACCCGCATCGGCGACTATGCGAAGCGCGTGCGCTGGATTAACGCGAACGGCGAGCAGATGGTGAGGGTTTTGCGGAGTGCTTACGCGCAACAGGTGTGAAGATAGCACACAATCCGAGCGAGTGTTCTAAGTTAGTGTTGCTAGCGTCGCGTCCTCACTGCGGCGGCTTGGGCTTGGCCCCAAACGACAGCTGCGCCTGCTTCAGCTTTGGCCCGCTACCCCCCTGCGACTTCTCCTCCTTGCGCTCAACCTTGCTCTTCGCCTTTTCGCCCGCCCGCTGCGGCGTGGGGCTGGCGCGCATGGTGGAGGGCTTGGCGAGGGGCTTGATCTTGAGCGTGCGGCCGGGCGCGCCGCCGGCTGAGGCTGAAGGGCTGGGGCTGGCAGAGTCGTCCTCCTCCTCCTCCTCCTCCTCCATGTCCGAGTCGGGGCGCGGGGTGGACGTCTTGAGGGGCAGCTGTCCCTTGCGAGCAGGCTTGGCGGGAGGTTCGTCTTCGTCCTCCTCCTCTGTGTCGGACACGTCGTCTTTGTCCGCCGTGCTGCGCTTCACACGGCCCGGCTTGGCGCCGGCTGCGCTGCGGGCGGGGCGCACCCGCTTGCGGGGCTCCTTGGGCCCCTTGACGGGCTCCGGGCGCAGCAGGCCGTCCAGCAGCTTCTGCAGGCGCTTCTTGAGCACCGCGCCAACCGGCCAGAACTCCAGGCCCGGCTGCGCGGGCGCCCTGGCCAGCGCGCCGCCGCCGGGCGGACCCAGCTCCGCCTTGCGCGTGAAGCACGCCTGCTTGAGCTTCGGGTTCAAGCAGCTCTTGCAGCGCCCGCACCGAGTGCTGCCCAGCGCCAGCTGCGGACCAGCCGCGGGCGCTGCGGCGGCCGCCTCCTCCGCCGGCGCCGCGGCGGGCTCGTCCAGCGCCATCGCGTCAGGCGCGGCAGCCTCAGGCGCCGGCGGCTCGTCCTCCTCGTCGAAGCCTGGCGGGCGCACGGACGCAGCCGCCGCCTCAGCTTCCTTCTCCTGCGCAGCCTTGGCGGCGGCCATGGCCGCCAGCTTGGCCGCGAAGCCCAGCTGCGGGTCGGCGCGGATGGCCTGGTGCTGCGCGCGCCACAGGTCTGGGCTGGCGGGCGTGAAGCCGTGGCGCAGCGAGCCGCGCAGCAGGTCGCGGTCCTCCGCCAGGCCCCACCAGGGGGCTGGGGGCGCCTGGCGCCCGCAGCCGGGCACCTCGAAGGCGAAGGCGAGCGCGTCGCTCCCCGGGGGGTGGTCCGCAGGGGGCGTGACCCGCGCCAGCAGCGCCGCCCGCTCCGCCAGCCGCAGCGCGTAGCGCGCCACGTTGCGCTTCAGCCGAATGGTGAGTCGCTTGCTGCCCAGCGCCCTGCGCGCGCACGCGGGCTTCTGCACCCCCTCCAGCTTGCTGTGCAGCTCCGGGTCAGCCTCCTCATCGCCGCCCGCCTCCCCAGCCTTGGCCGCAGCCTCCTCCTCCTCGGCCGCAGCCTTGGCGGCGTCCAGCGCGCCCGCGCGCCCAGCCTGCACGTGCTCCGTCGCCGTCTCCACCATGGCGACGAGCGAGAAGGCAACTTCCTCAGCCTCCTCGCACGTCACGCCAGAGTCGGCGTGCAGGAAAAGGTTGATGGCGGCGTCGCGCGAGCCGAAGCCGAAGGAGACGAGGAACGTCTCCAGGTTTTGCACCTGCGTGTGCGTCCAGCGCGAGGCTGGCGCGCTCTCGCTGTCGCTGCCGTCCATCGCATAATCGCTGCCGTCCGCAGCCTCATCCTCCGCGGTGCCGCGGCTCTGAGCTAGCTTGATGGAGTAGTCCACCTTCTTGCGCTGGCGAGGACCCTCCAAGATGTCCTGGCGCTTCGAGTGCGGGTCCGCAACCTCCCGCGCAACCGCATCCGGCAGCCAGGCGGCCCAGAACTCCGGGCCGCTGGTGGGCGCGGCTGAGGCGCCAGCTTCGCCGGGCTCAGGCGCAGCCCCAGCGCCGCCTTCCTCAACGCCAGCCACGGGCGCGGGCTCCTCCTCAGCCACAAAGGTTGCGGTGCTGAACGTGTTCCCCTTGCGGCTGCCAACCTGGCGGCGCTCGGCGCGCTTGTCCAGGATGTCCTCGATGCCCTCCGCCACAAAACGCGCAGTCTCAGCCACCGCGGCGTCGCTAAAGGCCATGACCCCGTGCTTCAGCAGGCTCTCAATGCGCGCCACGTCAGCCAGAGGGTCCGCGCCGCCCTCGCCACCGCCGGAGTCGCCGCCAAGCAGCGCCTCGTCCAGTCCGTACTTGCGCGAGGCGCTCTTCAGAATCGCCTCCTCATACGTGCCCCGAGTCACCAAACGGTACACGCGCACGCTCTTGGTCTGCCCGATGCGGTGGCAGCGCGCCTGGAGGGCAAGTCTCGTCAGAGCTGTGAGAGTGAAGGAGCGCTGGGGCGCGCACCATCGCCTGCAGGTCAGCCTGAGGGTTCCAGTCGCTGTCGTAGATGATTGCCACATCCGCAGCCGTCAGCGTGATACCCATGCCCCCAGCGCGCGTGCTCAGCAGGTAGATGAAACCCTGGCCCGGCGTGTTGAAGCGGTCGATGCCAGCCTGACGCTCCGCGGCTCCAGTGTCGCCGTCGAGCCGTTCCGCATGCCATCCCATGTCGGCGCACATGTCCTGCAGCAGGTTTAGCACCAGCTTGAACTGGCTGAAGATGAGCACCTTGTGGCCGTCAGCCTTGAGCTTGGGCAGCAGCTTTCCCAGGAGCACCATCTTGCCCGAGGCTGCGATGAGCAGCTCCGAGGCGCTCGGGGGCGGCAGGGGCGGCGAGGCGGAGGCGGCCGCCTCCAGGCGCTTACGCGTGAAGTCGTCCTGGATGCCTGTGAGCAGGAAGGGGTGGTTGCAGCAGTGCCTCAGCTCCATGAGCAGGTTGCGGCTGCTGGGCATGTTCTTGCGGCTGTTGGCGGCCAGCAGGACGTGCATCTTGCTCTCGTGCAGCGCTTTGTAGTAGGCGCGCTGGTCCGCAGTCATCTCCACCCAGACCACAACCTCCTCTTTTTCGGGTATGTCCTCCACATCCTCCTTCATGCGCCGCAGCAGGTACGGCCGCAGCGCCGCCGCCAGCACGGGCATGCGGCTCGCCTCCAGGCTGCCGCCCGGGCAGAAGCGCTCCTCAAAGTCGGACAGCGTGGGGAAGCTCTCCCTGTCCAGCAGGTGCAGCAGGCCGAACAGCTCCGCCAGGTTGTTCTGCACCGGCGTGCCCGTGAGCATGAGCAGCCACTTGAAGACGTACTGGTTGCGCAGCGCAACGGCCGTGGCGCTGTTCACATCCTTCAGCCGGTGCGCCTCATCAGCCACGATTGCCGTCCATGGGATCTGGCCCAACAGCGCCGCTTCCTTGCGCATGGCGTCGTAGGTGATGAGCAGGACGTCGAACTTGTAGGGGTGCGTGCCCGCGGCGACGGGGCGCAGCTTGGCGCCCGGCCGCGAGGGCTTGGCGTCATCCGTGAAGAACTCCCAGGCGTAGCACTCAGCCTTGTCTGCGGCGCTGCCGTCGTAGATGACCGCGTTCATCTTGGTCCACTTGTGCACCTCCCGCTGCCAGTGCATCAGCGTGGTGAGGGGCGCAATGACCAGAAAGGGACCGCCCGGTGCGGGGCCGTTGAGGCGCAGGTGCTCGATGATGGAGACGCTCTGGGCTGTCTTGCCCAAGCCCTGCGTACAGACAATGTTAGGCGCAGCAGGCGCACGGGCAGGCGCAGGCGCGTGTGCGGACCATCTCGTCACCCAAGATTACGTTACGGCCCGATCGCGCGTTGCGCGCCAGCCAGTCGAACGACACCTTCTGGTAGTCGCGCAGCGCGCAGCCAGCCTTGAACACGGGCGGCTCCACCAAGCTCTTGCCGGAGGGCAGGCGCGCCGGCTGCTTGTTGCCTGCGCGCCGGGGGGCGCTGATCTCGTGGTAGCGCTCCACTGCGGCCGCGTCCTCCTCGCCTTGCAGCGCAGACACGTGCTCCCAGGTTGCGTTGCTGTAGCCCAGTCCGCGCCACTTGACCAGGTATTCTGCGCCGGCTGCGCGCACGGCGACGACGCGGTCGGGGTGCAGGTACCCCTCCGGAAAGAAGGTGCCAGCCGGCGTGACGCCCGCGGCGGCCACCTCGTGCGAGGGGATGAAGAGTCCGGCGCCGTCGTCGAAGCCGTCCTTGGCGGAGCGGCCCCTGAAGCCACGCAGCTTGCCCGGGGCATAGGCGCTCAGCCAGGCCTGGCTGCGCCACTGCAGGTCCCGGAAGCTGCGGCCCATCACCTTGATGCAGTAGTCGGAGGTACCGTCGGGGGCGCGGCGCACGCCCAGCACGCGGTCCACAGCCACGTACGCCCCTTCAACCCCCGCTACCACCGGCGGGACGGAATCGCGGGGCGCGCCAGCGTCATCCTCCTCCATCGCCTCCGGCGCGTCAAACCCGGGCGGCATCGCCGCGCCCCCCTTGCGCGCCCCTCCCTCCTCCTCCAGGTCCAGGTCCCCGTCGTCAGAGCTCGTCTCCACCTCCTCCTCCTCCTCCTCGCTGCTGCCAGACTGGTACTCGTGCGCCGCTTTGGCGCGGCGGCGGGGCGGCGGCGGGGCGCGCGCAGCCGCCTGCGCGGCGCCGCCGCCGTAGCCGCCGCCGCCGCCGCCGGTGCGCGGCTTGGTCACGCGCACGGGTCGCTCCCAAGCCTCTTCCTCCTCATCCTCCGCGTCGTCGCCCTCCCACGCCTCGCTCGAGGAGGGCTTTCGCTGCGCCGCGGCGCGGCTGCTGCGGCGGGGAGCAAACTGGTCGTACATCGGGTGCTCCAGCTCGTCCAGCTCCTCAGCTTCCTCCTCCTCGTCGGAGGCGTCGCTGCG
>Ga0208951_1000405_pt1 | contig 19819 bp, 16 predicted proteins | sample GreLakmeMI27MSRF_FD_187702 | JGI IMG/M metagenome (GOLD analysis project Ga0208951, IMG submission 187702) | Freshwater lentic microbial communities from great Laurentian Lakes, MI, USA - Great Lakes metaG MI27MSRF (SPAdes) | ecosystem: Environmental > Aquatic > Freshwater > Lake | place: Great...
GGAGCAGCTTCCGTTGGTATGGGCCAAGCTCTTTGCGCCCCACAAGGCGCTGGCGCTGGGCGTCTCAGGCGACCGCACGGAGAACCTGCTGTACCGTCTGGCTGGCGGCGAGACGGCCGGCCTGAGCCCTTCGCTGGTGGTGATTGAGATTGGCACCAACAACCTGGCGTTTGGCCACAGCGCCGAGGCGACTGCGTACGGCATCGAGGCGGTGGTCCGCTCCGTGCGGGAGAAGCTTCCCGGAACGCACGTGGCGTTGACGTTGCTGTTCCCCCGCCCAAAGGACAAGGGCACCGACCTGCCCTGGAAGGAGATCGACGTGGTGAACGAGCTGCTGCAGGAGCAGGTTCGCGGCACGCCCGGCGTGAGCATCATCGACTGCACGCGCCCTTTCCTGGTGGACGGCAAGGTTGACCTGAGCAAGCTGCCTGACGGCGTGCACCCCAACGGCAAAGGCGCGGAGGCATGGGGCAAGTGCCTGCAGCGCGTCATGAATCGCTACCTCCCCGAGTGAGGCGCGCGGACACATTTATGCGGGCCTGTATCATACGGCTTTTGGCCACCAGTGACAGCATGACGTCTCTCAGGCGTCCTCTTCGCTCAGCTGAGCCTCCGCAGCAGCCGCGTCCTGCATAGCCGCCCAGTCCTCCTCCGGCAGCGCCCTGCGCGCGTCGGTGACCAGCACGTGCCGTAGGTCGCTGACGGTGTAGTCAACCTCCACGCAGCATAGGATGACGTGGTATAGGGGCAGTCGCTTCTCCGGCGCGCCCGTGCGCTGGCGCAGCGAGCGGATGTCGCGCGACAGCACCTGCGTGACGAGCAGGGTGAAGGCGTCCTGGGAGTCGTACAGCGCAGGCGGGGCGGCGTCGCCGTCGAAGGCTGCCGCCCAGGCCGCTCGTCGCGCAGCCTCCGCCTCGGCGTAGGCGCGCCACAGCGCGTCCGCGGCGCCGGGCAGCAGCGCGACGGAGGCGACGCGCAGTGGCTCAGCGTCTGGGCAGCCCCTGGCGAGGGGCGCCACCCAGTCGGGGGCGAAGCAGCGCTCTCGCGCCGCGTCCGGCGCGTCGCAGAAGGGCACGTAGGGCTTCAGGTCCAGCACGGGTGTGCCGTCCACCAGGTCCAGGCCCTCCAGCGTCACGCAGCCCCGAGCCAGGTCCACGCCCACCAGGCGCCCCAGCGACAGCCCCAGCGCCACCGGGCGGTGCGGCGTGCGCGTGGCGAACACGCCGCGGGTGGCGCCGTCCAGGCGGGGCACGCAGACGCGGGACTTGAGGCGGCTGTCGTCCTGCACGCGGTGCGCGTCTGTGTTTTGGTGGAACACGTACAGCACCCAGCAGTGGCTGAACGCCTCCAGACCGAACAAGCTGTCCCGCGGCACGCCCCGGCGCAGCTGCAGCACGGCGCGCGCCGCGGGAACCAGGCTGGGCTGCCGTGGCGTCCCGTTGCGACGGCTGAAGCAGCTGTGCAGCGTGCCCACCGCGCGGGCCTGCAGCGCGCAGTCGGGGGAGACGGCGGAGGAGCGCAGCTGGCGCTGCAGCCGGATGCGGGCAGCGCGTTCAGCCGCTCGCTGGGTCTGCGATGCGGCCAGGGCGCACTCCAACTGCGCCACGCGCTGCTGCAGCGCGGCCAGGGAGGAGGGGACCTCCTCTTCGGGCGCAGGCATGCGGAGGGAGCGGCGTCAACGGATGACGACACAGGCAAACGTACGATAACCACGCGGCGGCAGAGGCGGCCGTTGTTGGCGCACGGTGACGAGCGTGCGCGGCTTGTGGACTTGTGCCTTGGCCGATCAGCGTTCACGCGCCGGGCATAACGATATAGGCGTTAGGTGTTGTGCACCCGCGACCTTTCACCGCCCGATAAGGGGTTTCCGATCTCTCGAACCCTTGACCACAAGATTTCAATGTTTTTCGCTTCGACTTAAGAGTCTTGCGCTCTACCGACTGAGCTAACCGGGCTGAGTGAGTTTATGAGAAATCTTCGTTATCCTTTCCCATACAAGTAGAAGAAAACGTGACGTGGCAAAGAGTCGACCGAGAGAATTCCGCGCGTCATACGTCGTCGTGGTTAACGCACGCGCTCTTTCGGCCCGCTGTCACTCGCAGCGCGCAGGCAGTGGTGCGGCGCACTCAACTCACAGCTGATTTCGAGCCAGTGCCAGGCATAAGTGCGCCAGCCGGGACTCGAACCCGGTTCGTCCGCGTGGGAGGCGGACATCTTACCCTTGGACCACTGGCGCTGTTGTACCTGCTGTGCTAGCACAGCTTCGGCAGAAGGCAGCGGAGATGAGCTCATAGTTATAGAGCTTGTCGAGGACAAAGCGCGCTCCACCCAGCTTTGCTATGAGCAAGAGACTGAAGCTCGTTAGGGCCGCAGTTTCCAGTTTGCTCTCCTCCGCGCTGCTCATCCAGATGCGGCTGGCGTCCAAATGCGGCGTGCCCTGCTGCCCCACGCGCTGCCCAGCCGTGGCGCGGCCCTTGCCCTGTGCGCCCCGCCGCGCGCCCGCCTTCACGTCCCGCCCGCCCGCCCGCCTGGCCGCCTCCGCCTTCGACAACTTCGCAGACGACGACCAGGAGGCGTCGCTGGAGCTGGACGACTGGCAGGCGCGCCCGCTCCTCGCACCGCGCTCTGCTTTCTCCTCGCGCTCACGCCTCTCAACAGGTGGAGCGACTGAAGGAGGAGCTGGCAGCCGGGCGGCGTAAGATCAACGTGCGTTCGCCCACCCGGACGCACACGTCAGCCGCCGCCCCCAGCGCTCACCCCCCTCGCTCTAGGTCACGCTGCTGTGCCGCGAGCTGGAGCTGGACCGCACGGAGCTGCTGACGTGGCTGAAGCGCAACGCGCGCCCCCCCGCAGCGCAGCAGGCGCGTGCCCCTGCTCGCCTCGCGTCCCATGATGCAGCTCCTCACTCGCCCCTCAGCAGCCTCAGCGCGCTGCAGTCGCCGCAGAGGAGCCCGCTGCGTCTGTTGGGCGCAGCTTCAGCTCTCGGAGCAAGGCGACAGTGGACGACAGCGGCGACCCGGCAAGCGGCAACGTAACCTTCCTGGGCTGGGTAGCCTCCACCGGCACCGCTTCAGCCCCGCAGTCTCCGGCAGGCGGCCCCCAGCCCCGGCTGAGCAAGCAGGAGTTCCACGCGGCGCTGCCCCAGGGCATGCCCTTCTGGAAGAGTTTCACTAAGACGCGGCTTGGGCGGGACCAGAGGGACACGCTAGAGCGGGTGTACGCCCAGTCGCGCTTCCCTTCGGTGCGCCCCACTGGCGCACTCGCAGGGCGCTCACCCCGCCACCGCTGCGTGCTCACTCTTCTTCGCTCGCTTGCGCCCGCCCCCCGTTTAGGACGAGATCATCGCCAGCTTTTATGACCTGGTGAAGATGGGGCGCGACGAGGTGATTGAGTGGTTCCGGGAGCGCCGCATCGCCGACGCGCGCAGCGCCGAGGAGAGCTGGAAGGCGAAAAACCCCGGCGCGCCGTCCCGCCGGGAGATGATCGGGGGGCGCTTCGGCGTGGAGGATGACCGCGAGACGCGCAAGGCGCGCCAGGGGGAGCGACGAGAGCGAAGCGAGGCGCAGGCGCGGCGGGGCGTTGACGCTGGACCGGCGTCCCAGTTCAACAGCGCGGACGCGCCCAGGCGAGGCACGCAGGCAGGCGCACCCAGGCGCGGAGGGAGCAGGCCGTGACAGATGCGTGCACTATGGCTGATATGATCGACATCGAACGTTCGAAGTTCGTACGTTCGAAGGATTCCAACACTCACGTTTCGTGGCGCCTTAGGCGGCCTGTGCGTGCGTGCACGCGGCGTGGCGTGTGCCGTCGTGCTCGTCGCACCGTTCTCCTCCGCGCACGCTGCGGTGCTGCCGCGGGCCGCAAACTCGCTCCACATGGCGTTGCTACCCTCCTCGCTGCGCTGCTGCGCCGTCGCGGCCGAGCTGCCCTCCAGCGGGCCTCCCCTGCTGAGGAGGCAGCCGCGCAGCCCCGCCGGCGCAAGCTCAGCCGTCCGCCGCGCCGTCGCCGCGCGCGCCGCCGCCGGCGACAAGTCGCGCGCGGAGCAGGTTCTGGAGATGCAGCGCAGGCTGTTGGACCAGGCGCGCGGCTGCGCTCGCTTTGAAAGGCCCAAAAGCGCGCTAACCCTGTGATTGGGGTCTCTGCTCTTTTTCCCCAGATCGAGGAGCGCAAGCGCCTGCACGACTTGCTGGTCAAGGGCATGGAGAGCGACGCGGTGCGTGCGCGCAGGCTCCGTGCCGTTTGGGCAGGCGGGAGAGTGAGAGCACAAGCGCTGGAGGCTAACGCTATCGCCCGCCTGCGCTGCGGATGCGCAGGATTCGAGCGTCGCGGAAGCGCCGGCGCCGGCCCACGCGCCTCCCCCGTCCGGTCCGCGCGCGGGCGCGCGCAAGGCTGCGGCTGCGACGGGCGGGCCACCTCGCAGCGCTCGCCCCCCTGTGCGCCGCGTGGCCTCCGCAGCCGCGCCCGCCACGCAGCAGGAGCCCCCCGCGGCGCCGCAGCAGCCGCCGCAGCCGCAGCCGACCGTGTGGAGCGCGCGCCCCTCCGCCGTGGCTGCCGCGGCTGAGCAGGCCGCGCTGCAGGCTGAGTCGTGCGTCCTCCCAAACGCGGAGGTGCCCGCCGTGCCCAAGCTCAAGGCTGCCGCTGCCGACACGCCGGGTGCGCCCCTCTCGCGCCAGGCCGGCCCTCTCCGCCCCTCTCACGCGCCCCGGCTGCAGACGCGGCTCAGCCGCCCGTAGACGCCCCCCCGCCGCCCTGCAAGGAGCGCCTCAACGTGGTCATGGTGGCCATGGAGTGCGCGCCTTGGAGCAAGACGGGCGGCCTTGGTGACGTGGCCGGCGCGCTGCCCAAGGCCCTGGCACGCCGCGGTCACCGCACCATGTGTGTGGCACCGCGCTACGCAAACTATGCAGAGGGATGGGAGACGGGCGTGCGCATCCAGCTCACCGTGTGCGGCGTCTCCACCGAGGTTGGCTTTTTCCACGGCTTCATCGACGGCGTGGACTACGTGTTTGTGGACCACCCGTGCTTTCACGCGCACAAGGACCGCCTGTACGGCGGCGCGCGCGAGGACCTGCTGTTCCGATGCGCGCTGCTGTGCCAGGCTGCGCTGGAAGCCCCCTGGGTAGTGCCCTGCGGCGGCGTGCCTTACGGCGACCAGAACCTCGTCTTCCTGGCCAACGACTGGCACACCGCGCTGCTCCCCGTCTTCCTGCAGGGCTTCTACCGGGACCACGGCAAGCTCACCTTCGCCCGGTGCTGCCTGGTGGTGCACAACATGGCGCACCAGGGACGCGGACCGCTCGCCGACTTCGACCGCCTGGGCCTGGCGGCGCACTGGCGCGACGCGTTTGCGCTCAACGACCCGATGGGCGGCTTGGGCATGAACATCTTCAAGGCTGGCATCCTCTCCGCGCAGCGCCTCGTCGCAGTCTCTGAGGGATACGCCTGGGAGTGTACCACCGACATGGGCGGCTGGGGCCTGGCGCCTACTCTGAACAGCGTGGGATGGAAGATGAGCGGCATTGTGAACGGCATCGACCTGGAGGAGTGGAACCCTGCTTCGGACGTTCACCTCCAAAACGACGGCTACGTCAACTACACGCCCGACGCGCAGGGACTGCTGGGCAAGGCTGCATGCAAGGCTGCGTTGCAAAAGCAGCTGGGGCTGCCCGTGCGTCCGGAGGTGCCCCTCATCGGCTTCATCGGCCGCTTGGATTACCAAAAAGGGGTTGACCTCATCTGCCAGAGCGCAGACCACCTGGTGAGCCAGGGCGCGCAGCTGGTGATGCTGGGCAGCGGGACGAGCGATTTGGAGAATGCGCTGCGGGGCATGGAGCACCGGCATCGAGACAGCGCGCGTGGCTGGGTGGGCTTCTCGGTCTCCATGGCGCATCGCATCACCGCCGGGGCTGACATCCTGCTCATGCCGTCACGCTTTGAGCCGTGCGGCCTGAACCAGCTGTACGCCATGCGCTACGGCACGGTCCCTGTGGTGCACGCGGTGGGCGGTTTGCGCGACACGGTGACGCCCTTCAACCCCTTTGAAAACGCGGGCACCGGATGGACCTTCTCGCCGGCCGAGGCTGACCGCATGAACGAGGCTGTGGGCAACGCTGTGTACACCTACCGCTCCTTCCCGGACAGCTTCAGAGGCATCCAGCTGCGTGGCATGGCGCAGGACCTCAGCTGGGAGGTTGCGGCGCAGAAGTACGAGGACGTCATGCTGGCGGCTAAATACCAGTGGTAGCGCAAATGCCAGGGGTGGCGGCCGGCAGTGTGATCAACACGCTGTCGACCGATTCGACTCAGATCTCTAAGTCTGGCTTTGGCTCTCTCACCCCCTCTACTCTGCACTGTGCCTCCCTCCCTCCTTCCCTCCCTGCCCCTTTCGCAGGCATGGAGGATAGCATCGCGGCGCTGCTATTGACGGCGTCGCGCATGCAGGCGGGGCTGGAGGAACAAGAGGTTCGTGCGTCAGAGCTCAAGGCGTCTGCGGCGGAGAAGCAGGCCGCGCTCAAGGCTCTGCACGCCCACCTGCGCGACGTCAAGATCAACGAGGCGGCTGAGCGCAGCCGCCTGGCGAACCTCAACGTCCAGCTGCTGCGCGCCCGCGCCACGCTGAGCGAGCAGGACGAGAAGGAGGGTGACCAGCAGCTCATCGCACACGAGTTCCAGCAGTTCGCTGAGAGCCTGGGTGAAGTAAACAATCTGCAGCGAGAGATGGCTGCGCTCTACGCGGCGGAGACGGCGCGCCTGGACGCTCACGACGCGCTGCTGCAGGCGCAGCTGCTTACGCCGCTGTCGGCTGCGCTGAGCCGGTCGCAGGGGATTCTTGGGGCAGTGAACGAGCGTCTCGCCGCTGTGCGCTCCTCGGTCGATGAGCAACTGCAGTGCTGCGCCCTCGATTCGGCAGAGCACGAGCGCGCCCTGGCGACGGCGCGCTCCACCGAGGCCTCATTGCGCGCGCAGCTGCGCGCTGCGACGTCTGCTAACGATGCTGCTCTTCGCCAGTGCTCAGATCTGCGGTGCGCGCTCGCGTATCACAGATCGCCACACGCGATCTCACATCTCCCTTCTCACCCTCCCTTCACATCGCAGCTCTCAGCTCTCCTCGCGCGTCAGCGTAGCTCAGCGAGAGGCTGGTGCGGCCGCCCGGCTGGCGGGCTGCCGCGCGCTGGAGGCTGACTCGCTGGAGCGTGAGCTGCTGGCTGCGAAAGGGGAGCTGGAGGCGCGCAAAGCGGAGAGCGAGCGACTCGCGGTGGCGATTGAGGACGCCCAGCGCCAGGCAAACAACGCGCGCAGCTGACCAGCAGCAGGCCCCTTGTCATTCACTCAGTCGTCACCACAGTCTCACACGGCACACATGCAGCGTACGGTCTGTTCACTCGACTGCCTTGCTCCGCACGTAGGGGCAGAACTCCTCTGGCACGGAGAACTTGTTGGCCGGGAGGTGCTGGAGTTGCGGGGAGGCGTCAGGGCGTGCGCGCGCGGAGCTGTGGCGGAGCAGCGCGCCTGCCAGACGCCGGCGGGGAAGTGAGAGCGTCGGCGAAAGGGCGTGTTGAACCAGGCCTCGTACTCAGCCTTGCTGGCCCAGCTCTGAGTCACCGTGTACTCCGCCTGGCCGCCCACGGGCGCGTCGCGGCTCACCTCGTGAGACACGTAGCCCGGCTGCGGGACGCGGGTGAGCGAGCGCGGGGCGGCGGCCAAGCCTCACGGCACGCACCTGTGCCGCCGCAGCCTTGGCGCGCGCAGCAACCTCGGCCTCGAAGGCCGACTGAGTGGACGGGTCTACCAGGCGGTAGCGGTTCACGGCCACGTATGTGCCCGTCGCGGCTGCTGCGCCCACGCGCTGCGAGGATGGAAAGGAGATCCGCAGTAAGACATGCCGAAGCCACCACTCTCCAGCGCCGCCCTGCACTCCACGCACCTGCGCGTGCACCCGCACAGCGGCGCGGGCAGGCGCAGCGCGGCGCAGCGACGCGCGAGCAGGTGCAGCTGTGGCTGCGCTGTGCTGGGCAATCGCGTGCTGCATCTCGCGCCACCAGCCGTGCACTCTTCCGTGCACTGGTAAGCGCCAGGCGGAGGGAGGAAGAGAGCCGCCGCCGCCCTATTCGTCTGTCTCGTCGGTCGTGCTCTGGTCGGCTTCGTTCTCCTCTGCTGCTAGTTCATGATTGCGGGCGCGCGTTGCGTAGCCTTACGCTGAGTTGTGCAATTCAGAGTCGTTCTTTGGTCGCTTGCTCTCCCGCCGTGCGCAGGCGGGGCCGCCCGCGGTCGGTCCCTCCACGGCAGTTAGAAGCCGTCCCTGTCTGCGCCATGGCCTTCTCCATGTCTGCTTCTATCTCCTGCCGGACCACTGGGTGCGTGGAGAGGATGAGCCAGCGCTGGCGCTGCGTTACTCGCGCTCTCCCCAACGCGGACGCTGACTCGCGCCCTGCCCGCAGCCTCGCCGCCCCGGCTCGCCCTTCTGCCGCGCGCGGGCGCGTCATTGTGCGCGCGGAGGTGCGTGCGGCGAGTCGCTGGCGCTGCACTTTTAACCGACTCACCCGGATTTCGCAGGTGCCCGCGGCGCCCGCGGCGCCCGCCAAGCCCGTGATCGGACCCAAGCGCGGGGCGACGGTACGCGGCGCAGCCGTGCCCGCGCGCTGCGCGGCCGCCCGGCGAGGCGGCGTTGGGTGAGGCCTTACCCTAGAGTGGAAAGCGAGCTGCTCACAACGCGCACGCGGGCCCCCCAGGTCAAGGTGCTGCGCCCGGAGTCCTACTGGTTCAACGACACCGGCAAGGTGGTGTCTGTTGATCAGGTGCGCCAGAAGAGAGCTGGAGAAGCGCTCGCGCGCAGATATCCAGCACCCGCTCACTGCATGCTGGGTGTGGCGCACCGGGCCCCGCGCGCCGCTGCTCGCGAGTCCCGCCGCTGGCGCGCGCGCAGCAAGCCGGCGCGACAGCTGGGTGGACACCGCACGCTTGACGCTTTACGCTCGTGTCTTGCCCCCGCTGCAGAGCGAGGGCGTGCGCTACCCCGTCGTTGTCCGCTTCGACAAGGTCAACTACGCCGGCTACAGCACAAACAATTACGCGCTGACCGAGGTGCGCGCATGCAGCCCCGCACAGACTTTGGACTTCTGGACTGACGCCCCGCCCTCCTAGCTCACGGAGTGCTGAAGAAGCACGCGGTCGCCGTCCTTGCCCGCCGCGCAGGGGAGGGATTGCGGGCAGGGGGGCTAGTGCCGGGCGTCGCTGGAGTTGCGCGTGGTACCGCAAGGTGCACGCGCGGCACTCTCACACGCCGTAGATTGAATCGGAAAGATCTAAGCATCACTCGTGCGTCTCGCACACGGAGGCAGAAACGGCGGCGCTGTTGCGAAAGCCCTTCGCGAGACCTCCATCGCCGCTACAGCAGGAACTCCTCGTCCGAGAGATTGAATTGAAATAGTCCTCCTCCTTCCTTTCCTCCCCTGCCTCCTCCTGCCCGTGCTGGAGGAAATGAAGGATCTGCTTCGAGGCGTCCACGCACGGCGTTTCAGGACCCGGGAGTTGGCCTGGCCGCGTCTTCGCAAGGGCAGACAGGTACGAACTCCACGAATCTGCGATGATCATGAGTGCCAAAGGTGATGCAGGCTCGCCGAACGCCGTCCACTCCGCTGCAAGGGTGGCGTGGTCGTCGCTGCGCGTCGTAGAGCCTGGCAGTGCTGCCTCCTTGCCTCGTGCCTCAAGCTCGGCTGACAGCTCACCCTGCGGGTCCGGATACTCGCCATCCCGCAGCTCTTGAGCGATATAGAGGAGCGCTTTCGCGCGCGCCCAGTCACGGGCGCGCACTGTCGCAGGCCAGCCCTTGTTCTTGTCGTCGATGAGGCGCCGTAGCTCCTTGGACACAGCGGCCAAGGGCGCGCAGCTTCGTGAGAGCCCGCTCCCCAAGCACGCCGCGCGGCATTGCGACGGTGCCCGGCGTGGCGGTGGCGGCAGCAGGGATCAGTCCTTGGCCGATGGCGCTGTTCGAGAGCACCACCAGCAGCCCGCTGCACAGCAGTTCGTAGCTCGGCGCCGCGTCGAGGGGGCACTCCATCGCACAAGACAGAGGCAGCGACGGTAGCGCGGTGCACTGAGGCTCCAAGAGCCCAAGATGACGTGGCATCGAGTCACCCATCCATTCAGTTCTGCACACGAGACTCGAAACTCACTTACTCCACGCCGAAAGCAGCGCCTCTGCCGCCGCCAGCCCGCTTTGCATGGCTCCGGGGATGCCGCCCCCGTTTGCCCAGTCTCCACAGGCGGCGAAGCCGACGGCGCCATCCGCCAGGCACGGCACGCCCAGCGGCACGGCAGGCCGCGCGGAGCTCCACCTGTGCGCGCTGCGATGTTTGGGAGTGACCAGTTCAGCATCGAAGCCCAGGTGTCCCGCTGCGCGCAGCCACAGCGCCTCCGCAACGTCGTCCAGCTCGCGCGGGGTGGGCCGCCCGCGCGTGGCGGGCTGCGAGGACGGCATGGCGTCCATGAGCTGTCGGGCAAAGGTGGGCGTCGACACGCAGACCCACGCCTCGGTGTCGCCGCCAGCCGCCGTCCGTCGCCCCGGCTTGCTGCTGTCTCTGCACAGCAGCGCGATGTGGGGACAGCTGGCAGTGGCTGCCAGGTCGAAGGGCAAGTGCTGCGTGAGCCGCGCCGGCAGGAGCAGGAGCAGCGAGAGCAGCGGCATGTGAGGCACGGCGGCAATCGAGGACCATGCGGCGGCCACCGCCGGCGGCACAGCGCCTCGGAGCGACACGTAGCCCGGCGCGCCGGGGCGAGCCGCCTGCGCTGCTGCGACCACCACGCCCTGAAAGACGGGCAGGGGCGTTTCGACGCCAACCGCCTGCAGCGTCCAACCCGATGCGCAGCGCTCCAGGGCGCTCACCCGCGCGGCGGCGTGGTAAGTGAGTCCGGGGCGGGGGCGGGTGAGGTGACCAGCGAGTGCCGACGCGCCCGGCGTGAACGCCAACAGCCCTTCACCCAGGCCGCCCAACACCTGCTGCGCGAAGGAGGCACGATCCGACGGCAGCGCTGCAAAGGCCTCCGCGCTGAGGGGCGAGAAGGACGACGATGAGCCGTGCAGCACCCCTCGTCGGGGCATCCACTCTGACAGCACGCCAGCCTCCCGCCACTCGTTCAGCAGCTGCAGCACGCGCGCGTCGTCCCTTGCGAAACGAACGCCCTGCGCGCCGTGGTCCACGGTAAGGGCGTCGGTGTCAGGCAACGTGCGTGAAGAACAACGCCCTCCTGCGCCTCGGACGCCCTGGTCGAAGAGGCTCACGTGCACGCCCCGCCTGAGCAGAATGTCCGCAGCCACCAGCCCTGCGAGCCTGGTGAGGGCCCGAGGCGCAAAAGGAGCATGATGAAGCTACGTACCGCTCATGCCGCCACCCAGCACAGCCACCCGCGGCGCTGGCGCGGCGACAGACAGCGTGGACAGCGTGCGGTACGGCAGCGACGCGCGGCACAACATGCTGCGGCAGCGCATCAGCAGAGAGGGCGAGGGAGACAAAGAGTGCCCTGGCAGGCCCCCGCCGCGGCGGCGTGCCAGCTGGCAGTTTTGAGGCACACCTCTCGCCTCCGCCAGCCGCGTGCGAGATGACACATCCCCGGCCGGCTGTTGAGGCCGCCCCGTCCGTCGCCGAGACGGCCGCTGCGCCGCCAGCAAGCGCTGCGCCAGCAGGTACGCACGCTCACACGCTGACGCCCCGCTGCTCGAGCGCGCTGCGTGGAGGGACGGCCTGCTCTCCGGAGCCGCACCTGCGTGCGCCGATTGGCGAGAGAGTCCTTCACAAGCCGCCACCGCTCTCTGCGTTGCTCACTCTCGCCGCACAGCAGAGCCCGCCGCGCCGCCCGCCGGGGAGCAGGAAGAGCACGTGGAGCAGGAGGAGGAGGAGGAGGAGGAGGAGACTTGCGGCTTCTGCCGCTTCATGAAGGGCGGCGCGTGCCGAGACGTCTTCGTGGTGCGCTCTTCCACGGAGCTGGAGCAGCAGGAGCAGCCCTTTCCTGACGGCGCTCCGCGCGCAGGCTTGGGAGAAGTGCGTGGACCGGAACCGGGAGGCTGGCGGCGACTATGTGGACGCCTGTCTGTCCAGCACACAGGCGCTCAAGGAGTGCATGGAGGCCCACCCGGACTACTACAGCCCGCTGCTGGACGACGCGGCGGAGGCGCAGGCGGAGGCTGCCGCAGGAGGGCCGCCTGCGAAGGCTGAGCCTGCGGAGAAGGAGGCTGCTGCACAGACTGCTGGGGAGACTGCTGCGGCCGCCAGGCCTCAATGACGCCCCCTTGGCTGCGCGCAAGGCGAATGTGAGACTGACACTGTTGGTGCCTCACTCGCTGGGCGCAGGCACCGTCTCTGCGCTGGCGCACGCGTAGTCTGTTGACAGCTTGACCAGCTGCGAGCGCGCCCCTTCCAGCTCTGCCATCTCCATGCCCTCCGCCACGAAGTGGCACACGTGCGCTCGGCTGCGCAGCACGGCGTTGAAAGAGGACAGCAGGCTGCGCAGCGACGAGGCCCCCCAGCCTGAGGTGTTGCTCATCAGAGTTGCGCTGCGTCGCAGGGACGCACAGGGGCTGCACGCGGGCAGCATCGGCGCAATCGCAACGGCGAATGTCGCCGCGGAGCCGGCCCAGTCGGCGCGGCGCAGCGCAGCAGAGGAAGCTCGCGCCTCTGCCACGGAGATGTCTGACGCGACGGCGCCGTCCCCTCTCCACACCCAGGCTTCAGCCAGACTCCGCGCGCTGGATGATGGCACGGATGTGGCCATGGCTGCCTGTGGCGCCAGCGCGCGAGCCACCAACTCGCGCACAGAGAGGCATTCGTACGGCGCGACATCGGGGGAGGCCAGAGGTGCGACTGAAGGCACCACGAAATGCAGCGCCGGGTACGGGGTTAACGCCTCCACCACCTCCTGCAGAGAAGCGCCGCCGTGCGCCAGCCTCGAGGGCGCGGTGAGCGCACAGCACGGCAGGGCAGCCACTGCGTCCAGCTGCGCGAACGTGGGCGATCGCACGCCCAGCTCGCGGTCGCAGAGGCGCAGCAATGCCGCATTGTCGGTGACGGCCACCAGGTCGGCGTGCTCCAGCAGCGACGGCATCGTCAGCACGGTGTTCAGCAGCGCGATGGGCGGGGCGGCTGAGGACGGTGCTGCGGCTGGGAACGAGGCGTGCACCACGGTTGTGGGCGCCCCGAGTTCCTCTTCCACCAGCTCCAGCAGGAGAGAGCTCAGGCCGCCGCCTGTGCCGCCAGCAGGCGACATGGTGAGCACGACGGCGCCCAGTCGGTCGCAGTTCTCGGCCAGGGCGCGCGCGCGGTCGGCGGCGGCGGTGGCGAGAGCGCGGCCTGCGGGCGACGCGCTCACGCTGGCGAAGGTGCCGTTGCTCGCCAGCCCGGCGTCGCCCAGCAGCCGCCGCGGGTGGAAGAGCGGCAGCTCATGGCAAGGCATGGGAGGTTGGGAGTCCACGAAAAGCGCGCGCGGCACCATCCGCCCGTGCATCGCGCTCTCGTCGAAGAGCACTCGCCTTGAAGGACTCGAACAACCATACTCCGCCACGCCGTCGCGGCTGCGGGGCGCCTCAAGGCCTTCGTCCGTCAAGCCTGGCGGGGGTGGCTCAGCTCTGGCTCGGACCCGGGCGCCAGGCCCAGGCGACGATGCGGGGACTCTGCGCGCACCGTGCTCTGCACACGCCACCATCCAGCCCGCCTCGCCCGCGCTGCGACCTGCCTGCCCGACGTGGATTTGTACGAGCTGCGCCATCGTAACGGGCAGTTGAGTGACCGGAGAGGTCACTCAACTGCAGAGGAGAGGAGAGCAGAGGAGAGGACAAGGAAAACACAGAGGAGAGGACAAGGAGAACCCAGGAAGACTCGTGAGGCTTTTGAGGCTTTCTGCGAATGAGAAGGTGGATGGCATTGGCCCGCACCGCGCCCCGCGCGCGGGCGGCGGTAATCTACATTGTTGGCTGGCCGTGCAGGCGGCTGCCTGGCGATGGGGGCATCAGGCGTGCCCCCGCGGCAAAGTCTCCCCCCGCTCACACGGTCTGCTCCGCCAAGTGCGGCGCGGAGCTGGGGCGGCGCAGCGCTTGGTACGCGTCGCGCGGGCGCATGGAGGCCTTGCGGCTGGCGCGGCGGGCCAGGCCAGCCTGCTCCACCTCGCGGATGAAGGCCATCAGCTCCGCGCGCTCGCGCTCGCCTTGGGGCCAGCCGGACACGATGAGGCGCTCGAACTTCGGGGAGAGTGCGGAGGCTGCGGCGACCGCCATGGTGTGGGGGGTGATCACCGCACCCGCATCTGCGCTCTCCACTCGCGGCGAGGGCGCCTGCGGCACGAGCTCCGCGCCGCCCGCATCGCCGTCTGCGTCGGAGCCTTCGTCATCGGCCGAGTCGCTGATGCTGACTCGGCGCAGGCGCTGGGGTACGCGCGCCAGCAGCGCAGCCTTGAGCTCAGCCGCCTTGGCCTCCACCTCGTCAGCCGCCGCGTCCTGGGTTTTCTCGTCCAGCAGCACGGCGCGCAGGCTGCGCAGCTTCTGCAGCGTGCCGCGGCGCTGCGCAGGCGCCGGCGCCGCCCCCTCGGCGCCCTTTGCCGCCGGCTCCTCCACTGCTGGCGCCTCGGGCGGCGGCAGCTGCGGCGCGGTGCCGCCGCCCCACAGCACCACGGTGCAATGGAGCGCCATGACGAGCGCCTTGAGCAGCGCGCGGTCGCCCTTGTCCTGGGGCCAGTCGGTCACAACCACCTGTGGGGCCACCGCGCGGATGTGGACCAGCGCATCCGCCAGCGGGTCCTCCGCCGCGCGCACGTCCACCGCGGAGCTCAGGTCCGGCCGCGAGAGCGACACCGCCGCCAGCTGCTCCTTGATGAGGCGCTTGGCCAGCACCTCCGCAGGGGTGCGCTGCAGGCCGGTGCCCAGCTCCGAGTTGGCGGGGCCCTCGGAGGGGGCGCTGAAGCGCGCCACGGACAGGTGCGCGCGCATGCCGGGCGACAGGGTGGCCACAGCAGCCGCCAGCAGGCGCTCCACGTTGCACACGTCGTGGGGCATGACCACGATGCGCGCGGCGCCTTCCTCCTGACCGCCGAACTTGCAGCTGGGGCCGCCCTCCTTCTGAGCCTTGGCCGCGTCGCGCTCCTCAAGGTCAGCCTTCTTCTCCGCGATCAGGCGCGCCGGCGGGAACAGGATGCACAGCAGCGGCCCGGCAGCGGCAGTGGTGATGATGGCCATCATCACGAGCATGGTGAACATCTCGTCGTCAAGGATGTTGGCTTGCTTGGCGATGTTGAGGACCACGATCTCCGTCAGGCCGCGCGTGTTCATCATCACGCCGATTGCGATGCTGTGGCGCCACCCAACGCCAGCCAGCTTGGCGGGGATGGCGCTGCCCAGGAACTTGCCGCCCGAGGCGACGAGGAGGATCCACAGCAGGTCGGTGCCCGTGCTGCTCAGCTGGCTCAGGTCGATGGACAGCCCGGTCACCATAAAGAAGAGCGGCAGCAGCACCAGGGTGGCGAACGGCTCGATTTTGCTGAGGATGGTGTGCAGGAAGGGAGTGCCGTGGCCGCGCGGGAAGACCAGGCCGAAGAGGAAGGAGCCAAGCATGGCGTGGAAGCCAACGTGGTGCACCAACCAGGCGGAAAGCAGCATGCCGATGAGGATCCAGGCTAGCCGGTTGGGCGACAGCGAGCCGGTGCGCGCGTAGGCGCGTAAGACAGTGAGGCGCATGAGCGGGCCGACAACCAGGAACTGCACGATGGTGATAGCCACGATGTACGCCAGCTGCGTCACTACCGGCTTCCACTGCACCTGCTCGGAGGTTGTACCAAAGGCGCTGGCCTGGCTCTGGCTGTCGTTGACTGCCAGCACCACTGCGAGCAGCGTCCAGGCCACCACGTCGTTCAGCGCCGCGCAGGCGAGCGTCATGCTGCCCAGGTGCAGCTTCTGCAGCCCCTTCTCGGTGATGATGCGCGCCAGCACGGGGAAGGCTGTCACGCTCATGCAGGTGCCCAGAAACAGCTGGAAGGTCAGCAGCGGCACCGGGTGCTTCGCGCCGTTGACGTTGATGATGTCGTGGCGGCCGTGCAGCGGAGGGCCCAGGGCGTACGTGCCCGCGAAGAAAGGAATTGCGACTGAGAAGAGCGCGATGAAGGCCGCCCGCCCGCTCGTCTTCTTCAGCTTGGCGATGTCCACCTCCATCCTACAATGGGGATTCCAGCCAGGCGTGAGTAAACGCAGCTCTGCTGGTGGATCGAAAGACGCACCCAACCACGAACATGAAGACCACCACGCCAAGCTGCGCGAGAACGTTCAAATAGTTGCGGATGTTGCTGGGGCCGCTCTGGCAGGGTGTGTGTGTGGGGAAGAGCACCAGCGTTGGGTTGCGCGGGTCGCACGGCGCGCCGCTGGGGTAGAGCGTTGTGGCAGCGGTGCTTCCGGTAGGGCACGCGTACGGGCGGCCTAGAGCCGAGGGACCCAGAAGGATGCCCGCGATGATTTCGCCAATCACCGTGGGCTGGCCGGCCGCCTTGAACAGGATTCCCACGAAGCGGCAGACCAACATAATGACTGTGAGTGCGCTGTCAGCACTGATATAATCTACTGAGTGAGAGTGACTGCGGTACGCGCGCACCTGCGATGTCCAGGAAGAGCTGGCTAGAGGTCTCGCCCACGTCGAAGGGGGGCGGGTTGGGGCACGTCGCCGGCGCGGGCGCTTGCCCGGCAACGCCCAGAGCGGCGCATATCGCGCACAGCACAGCCAGCGCCACCGGTAGGCGCATCGTGCAGAGGACAGAACAAGGGTGTCGATACACTGAAGGCGGAGGAGCGACCTCGAGAGGGGTGCGGGGCAGCGCCACCACTGCGATGCGAGCTTCAGTGCAAACTGCAAAGTTCCCCTCCGCGTGCCCTGTTTCGACGAGTGCAGCATGGACTCGCCGCAGCTGAGCCCCTGGCCCTCCAGCTCGTCGGCGCAGGTGCTGGAGCTGGAGGAGGCACTGCGAGAGCGCGATTCTGAATTGGCACAGCGCCAAGCCTTCCTGGCGCGCGCAAAGGCGGCCATCGAGGCGCTGCACGCAGAGCTGGAGCGCAACCGGCGCGAGGCAGAGGAGTATCGGGCGCAGGCGCGTACGCAGAGCCCACGGCGAGAGCTGCGCCTTGTGCGTCTCGCGTGTTGACTTCAGTCCTCCTCTCTCCTCTCAGGCGCGCGCCACGCTGGACGCCCAGACGGGCCGCATCTCGCAGCTGGAGCGCCAGCTGCTGGTGCGTGGGAGCAAGCGCGCTTCGTGAAGTCCCGAGACCTTACGAGCGCTTCCACGCGTGTGCTCGCAGGCCGCCGAGCAGGCCGCTGACGTGGCCGACTCTGACGTGGACGCAGCTGGCAGCGACCTGGTTCGCCTGGGCAAGGTTGTGGCGCAGCTGCAGCGTCAGCTGGAGTCGTCGCAGGAAGAGGCGCGGACGGGCCGGGACGAGCGCACGCGCCTGGAGGCCTCCCAGGCGTCCCTCTCTGAGCTCAACGCCTCACTGGACCGTCAGCTGCGCGAGCGCGCCGCAGCCGCCTCTGCGGCCGCCGCGGTTGGCTCAGAGGCCCGTGCAGCCGCGGCCGAGGCTGGCGCGCGGGCTGACGCGCTGGCGCGCAGCAAGGAGGACAAGGACGCGCTCCTGCGCGAGTTCATGGCGGCCACCCGGGTGTTGGAGGCCGACAAGGGCGCGCTAACAGCCAGCCTAGAGTCGGCTATGACCGAGAGGGACGGCGCTGTCGCGGCAGCCGCAGCCGCTGTGGCCGAGCGCGACCAGGCGCGCGCCCAGGCGTCTGCCGCGGAGGCCGACGTGTCTGCTGCGCGCGCGGAAGCAGCCTCGTGCGTCCTGGCGCGCGAGGAGTGGGCGCGCGCTGCGCAGCGGGCGCAGCTGGACGCCGCCGCCGCCGGCGAGGGCGCCGCCGCGGCGCAATCACAGCGTGACGTGGCCGTGGCTGAGCGCGGCGCAGCCGTGGCCGCGGCTGAGGCGGTCACCACAGCCTCCAACCGCTCCGTCGAGCTGGCAGCGCAGCGTGCAGCCCTCACGCTCGCCGACGCGCACCGCGCGTGCGACGCGCGCATCGCGGACGCGCACGCGCAGCACCACCAGGCGCTGACGGCGAAGGAGGAGGAGCTGGAGGCGCTGCGGTTGCGACTGGAGGCGCTCATCCTGGACAAGAACGCAGCCGACGCCGCAGCAACCGATCGCATGCGCCAGCTGGCGGCCGCATCGGCGGATGCGCTGGCCGTATGTCGCGCAGAGGCGGATGCGGCGGTGGTGGAGAGGGAGGGCGCCGTGGCGGCTGCGTCGGTTGCGGCGGCGCAGCGGCAGCAGCGCGCGTTCGCGTGCCGGCTGGAGGAATCCCTGGGCGCGTGCCGCAGCGAGGGCGCGCTGGCTCTGGCGGAGGCGCAGCGCAGCGCGGCGGCGGCTGCATCGCTCGAGGCGAGCGAGGCTGCGTCTGCGCTGGCGGAGGCGCAGGCTCAGCTGTCCGCCGTCACGGCGCAGCGCGAGGCGGCACTGAGCAGCCTGAGCAGTCTGCGCGGGGAGCTGTCCAGCTGGCGCGCAGACGCGCGCAGGGACTGCGCAGACGCGGAGGACGCGGCGCGCGCGGAGCGGGAGGCGTGCGCTGCCGCCGCATCGGCGGCGGCGGCGGCGGCGGCGGCGCGCCACGACGAGGCGATGGCGGATGCGACGCAGCGCCTGGCGGAGCTGCAGTCGGCGGTGGAGGAGCTGCTGGCGCGGGAGGCCCGCCTGCTGGCCAAGGTCGCGGAAGCCATGGTGCGTGCTCGGCGGGCCCAATGCCATCGCATGCGCCGTTCTCACGCAACCCCGCGTCTGCGTCCAGGCGGCGGCGGCGGCGGCGCGCAGCGCAGCCGAGGCGGAGGCGGCGCGCGCCAGCGGCGCGGCGGCGGCGACGCGGGTGGCTGAGGAGGCGTTCCGCGAGGAGCTCGAGGTGCGAGAGCCAAGCCAAGCGCTGCGCTGTTTCTGTTTGGGTTCCCCGCGGTTTCTCACCCCACGATTGCTTGACACACACAGGCCAAGAACCAGGAGCTCGCCGCCCTGCACGCCTCTGTGCGCGACCTGCGCGACTGGCACGGCCGCTTCTTTACAGCTGTCGCTGCTGACCTGAGCACCCTGCGCCCACAAGGCGCGATGAGAGCCGCCGCAGCTGCCAGGAGCGTCAACACCTCGCCCGCCGCGCGCGCGTGAGCACCGCACCGTTGGCGATGCCAGCGCGAGTGTAAACAGACGATCGAGTTGTCGTAACGCAAACCCTCTCGCGCCCCCTCTCGCGCCCAAACCGTGCACAGCCGCTCGCTCGCTCGTCTGCAGCACCCGCGCACACCCTGCGGCTCTCCCTGGCGCTTCGCTGGGCCGGAGCAGAGGTTGAGTTGCAACCCATCTAAGGGCTTTCCCGTCCGCCGGAAAGGGTATTGACCCTGGCTCTCGACTGACACATCTAGCCGACCCGGGGTAGCGCCTGGGTTGTGATCCGAGCGGAGGCGAGGGCGGTGCGAACTGTCCCCAGCGCCGTGCGAGCCACGCGGGCATGTGGAGGGTGCCTCCATTCCAAGCCGGCGGTCAGCAGTGTGGTCCGGCGAAGGCCGGGCCCGACGGCTGTTGCAGCGAGGGGGAACGCGTGAGGCGGGCAACCGAGCAACGAGCACCTTCCGCCGTCGGCAGTGGAGGGATCGGGCGCCCGAGTGCGCCGTCGTGGAGCCACTCGCGCGGAGGCTGGCGATAGAACGCGCCGACCGACTAAAACCCTTTTGGCCCCTTGCTCAACAACGCACGCGCAGCGACGAGTGCGCGTGAAAC
>Ga0208951_1000406_pt1 | contig 19746 bp, 22 predicted proteins | sample GreLakmeMI27MSRF_FD_187702 | JGI IMG/M metagenome (GOLD analysis project Ga0208951, IMG submission 187702) | Freshwater lentic microbial communities from great Laurentian Lakes, MI, USA - Great Lakes metaG MI27MSRF (SPAdes) | ecosystem: Environmental > Aquatic > Freshwater > Lake | place: Great...
ATTATTAATAGAAGAGAGTGATTTATTTCCGATAGTAAGTGAATTTTACAAATCAAATATAAAAAATATTAAGTCTAAAATAAGGGACACATTAAAAGAAACTTATAGCGAAGACTATAATTCTGGGTTAATAGAAAATATATTATTAGATATATTTCAAGAAAAAGATATAAATATAATAAAAATTGTTAACGAACTAACTGTAATTCAAAAGAAAAATTTAACAGAGTTTACCTTACCGATTGTAAATAATAGTTTAAATTTAAACATATCATTAGTAGACAATTATGTAATTATAAACTCGGTAAATCCTAAAAATATAGAGCAATATAATGAATTATATGAATCAATAAACAAATACAAATTCTTATATTCAATAAACAACCATTTTCTTCATAACTATTGTAATGAAGAAAAAATCAATATTATAAAAAATACAGTTGGCAAAAGTATAAATGAAGTTGTAATTCAATGTTATTATTTAAAAAGTTAAAAAGTTAAAAAGTTAAAAAGTTAAAAAGTTAAAAAGTTAAAAAGTTAAAAATTGATAATTGTTTATAAAATAAAATATTTTATAAATAACTATGGAAATATGTGTTACACGATTCAATGCTATAACTTTTAATGAAAACCAAGATTGGCTTAAAAAAAACAATAGCGCTATTGGTTGTATTTATGGTTGTCCTATTAAAATTAGCGAAACTATTTTACCATATACAACATTAATAGTTTTGGAAATGAATAATAGCAAAAATATTATTGAGGGTATAGGTATAATTGAAAACAATTGTGTCCGAGAAAATAAAAAATATTATAAAATTTATACAGACAATAACTATAATCGATACATATACAGATCAAATTTCAGGATAAATAGAATATATTTTAATAATCATGAAAAGGAAGTAATCTCGTTGCTTGAAGAATACTTATTTAAATCAGCATATCATTGTAAACGAGGTCAAGGAATACAAAAATTGCCCAAAAGAGTAATTAATAATGAAGAATTTAATTTTGTTAAATTCTTAATTAAAATGTATAAAAACAGATTTGTAACTATTAAAAATATAAAACTAATTCAATAACATTAAATATAGTATTTTTATAAATATATGTTACCACAAAATAATTCGAATTATTTTAATACTAATATTGAAGATTATAATATAAATGAACTATATAATTTAATAGAATTAGACGAATTTACGCGAGAAAATATATTATTAAAAATACATGATTTGACCTCAAATATTTTCAAAAATAATGAACCTATAAAAACTTTTTTTTTTGAGGCACAAAATAAATTATTAAACCATTTATCAAATAACAATAATTTAGATAATTATTTACACTCTAATGCTAATAATAATATTGAAGTAGTTATTAGTAATACTAATAGCGACAATGAAGAAGAGGACAATGAAGAAGAGGACAATGAAGAAGAGGACAATGAAGAAGAGAACGAAGACGAAAAAGAGAATAGCAATAGCAATAGCAATAGCAATAGCAATAGCAATAGCAACAATAAAAATGAAATAATAGAAGTTAACGGAAATATTAAAGAATCATATGTAGATTATTCCAAATATAAAACAACTAAAACAGAAACAGGAACAATCATAGAAAAATATGATTTATATAAAAATTTATATTTTAATACATTTTATAGAAGTGATAAAAATGTTGCGCTTTCGCAATCGACCAATTGTAAAATTCAATTAACAAATTCGCTCAATAATGTAATTCAATGTAAATTAACAGCAATAAACATAAAAAAACCATTTTTAATACATACTTCGAAAGCAAATAATACTTTTATAATAAAAAAATATGTCACTATTGATACTACTATTGATATTTCATATATTATTGATTTTTCATATTCACTAACAATAGAAAATGGATATTATGAAGACATAACAGAAATGGAAAATTTTTTGAACAACAAACTTAAAAATTTTACATATACTCTAAGTGGACAAATTCTAAACTATAAAACAACAACCCTACCTAATATAGATATAAGCAACTCCGAATTTATTAACGCACTTAGTTTTTCAATTAATAAAAATACCAAACAAAGTTCGTTTGATTTAAGTTCAATTTATACATCTTCTGGTTATGCTAGCAAGTTTAAACATTATGAAATAGATTTTACTACAAATTATATTGAACCGTATTCGCTGGCAACAATTTTAGGGTTTGACTTTGCTAAAAATTACGATACGAGTAATAATACAAGTAATAATTATAAAATAATATCACCCAAAACATATTGCCTTCTAAATAACCCAATATTTTTTTGCTTTAGAGAAAATATAAGTACTATTATTGAAACACATCAGTTATTTTTAAAAAATAATATATCAAGTGATAAAATATTGGCCAAAATAAACACACATAAAGGTAATGCCCTGAATAATTATTATATATACGAAATATTGGACAATATAGATAATAAAAATAATATAAGAAAGTATAATGGTCCTATTCATTTATCTGATTTTAATATTAAAATAATAGACCATTTTGGAAACTTAGTTGAATCAATAGATGAAGAATTTACATTTGAATTAGAAGTGATTATACAAGAAATGAAATTTAAACAAACAATAGTGTAATTTTTAAACCACCTATTGTGTAATTTTTAATCCAATATATATTGTTAGATCATCATTTAAATTATTTATTGGACAATATATACCTTCATTATATACATTACAACCAAATACTTTAGAATTAGCACTACTATTAATGTACTTATTATGCTCTATAAGTCATATAAAATTTCGCACTCTAATTCAAAAGATAAATCGCCATTGTTGACATCTAATATTCTGCCATATTCATCATAAATCTTTATATGTAGTTTATTAATATTTGTTGGACCAAAATATATTCTTTTTGGATATAATAGCGTCTTCGTTCCATCTTCTTTTGAATTTGTCATTTTACATAATATATTGTTGTCCGTCAATGATTGATATTTGAATGCCGATTCGAAAGCAGTAATATGATTGTTTTGATAGTCGTTTATTGATAATAAATAATATTTATTACTAACTCCTCCATCATAACAATTTTCTGCCTCATAACTATTTAATCCTTCATATTTTTTAACTATATTTTTACCATTTTTAATTATGCTATTATTTCTAAAACCCATTATCCAACCTAATGTTAGTTGATTATTGGCAATATTATTTGCCAAATTATAATACATTTCACTATTTTCAAAGTAATCAAAGTTTAAACTAAAAATTGAACTACTAGCAAAAGAAAATTTAGAATTTATTGGATTATATGAGAGATCTATGCCGAATGGTAATTGCTTATTTATTTCTTGAATCAACAAATTTTCGTCATAACCACCGTCCATTATTTCTATTAAACTATTATTTACATAAAAAGAATTGGAACCAGATTTTTTTGATATAGAGTAAATAGTATATGGAAGTTGATAATTTACTACTTGTATAGATAAGACCTTTTTTAAATTAGTAGGCAAATTTATTATAAAATTTGTTGGACTGGTGCTTTCATAATTATCTCTAAATCGTGTATCAATAGCAATAATTTTTTTATATGTTTTTATAGTTAATGGATTTATTAGTCCGCTTTTATAATTTACTGAGTAATATTCTTCTTTTTTAGTTTCATTATGGTTAATAATATTATGACTGTCTTGAATAATTACGCTATTTTGCTGATTTTCTTCTAGTAATTTATTAATTTTAATAAAACATTGATAAAAAAAATCTACCATTTGTGCTTTATTTTCGCTTAGTTCGTGTAGCTCATTAATATCCGTAGCTCGCAATTTTTCTATTTTTATTTGTAATTTATTATATAAAATTTCATAACTAAGATCATTTTTTTGGAGAGAAGTGCTATCAATATTTAATATTTCAAATATTTCTTCATTACTATAATTTTCAATATTTAAATCCATTATATATCAAAAAATATATAATATTTTTGGTTCAAAACGAAAACTTGTTTTGAAATATTATATTTTAATAATATAAGAATGGTTTGTTATGGTTCGTGTATGTTTGCCTCTGTTTTTTTAATTGCCAATATTTATACTATATTTTCTTGTACTAATGATAATAATAAACAAGAATTTATGAATACATTAACACAAGAGCAAAAAATATTATATGAAAAAATAATTCAAGAGCGCAAATATATATATTATGGTGGTTTTGTTTTAGGAATTATTTTATCCGTTATTGCTCTTTACTTTGGAGAGAAATACCTATTTTTTATCAATAAAAAAACGAAAGTATCTAATATTCCAAAAATTTGTATGGTTGCCAGTATTACTTTTGTTACTAACTACTTGTTTTATATATTATATCCAAAAACCGACTATATGTTGCTTCATTTAAATGATAAAACACAAATTCAAGGATGGTTAAACATTTACAAAAAAATGCAGTTTAAATTTCATTTGGGATTTGTATTAGGAATTATTGCTATAACTATTTATGCTTATAGTTTTTGTAAATAATTTTTTTATATAAGAGAGATTTATGATTATAAAAAAATATAAAATATAAAATACATAATAATTATTTTTACTAACTTTTAACTAACGTAAATATTTCATTACCACAACTAAACTCATAATTTGTAATTGTTAATCCACATAAATTAAATAAGGTTTTCAATTCATCCACTTTAAAAATATAATAAAATCGCTCATAAATTTTACCATATTTATTCCATAAAACAATATTATTTCCATAATTATTAAAACTGCGCCGTGTTTTTGGAGGTTGATTAATCGACCATACAGATAATAATATTTTTCCATTATGTTTTAATAATCTCTTCATTTCTAATAAAGCCTTAAGTCTATTTTCTTTGTTTTCTAAGTGGTGAAAAACAGCAATACACATTAGCGCATCAGCACTAGCATTAGGTAAAGGAACAGAAGTTATATTTGCGCAAAGCACATTCAAATTTTTAGATTTACAAATCTTAACAAAATTTTCGCAATTATCAATTCCAATAAAATTAAGATTTTTAGTGTTATTATTTACCATATTACGTCCATTTCCGCACCCAATATCATATACAACAGTATCTTTTCTTAATTGATTTAAAAATTCATTTACCCAATTCCATTTATATAAACGCGTATTATCAAAATGTTCCGCAATTTCTTCATAAATTTCTTTTACTTGTGTTTGTTCGATGCTATTTGTGTTTTCCATTTAAATTAATGTTTAATTTATTTAAATTAACTATTAATTTAAATAAAAAATATTTCAATTTTAATAATATTTGTTAATATTTGTTAATATTTTAGTAAAAAAAATTGAAATAATTTTTACTCTTCTAAAATCATTTAATAAAATATTGCTATGGAACTCTTTAATAATGAGACTATTGTTCAAACTATTACTTGCCCTATTACGTGCTGTGTTATGAAAGATCCTGTTCAAGGCAATGATGGAAATACATATGAACGAAGTGCTATTGAAGCAGCATTGGCCATTAAACAAGAATCACCTATTACACGCGAGCCTATGATATTTAATGATTTAAAAGTAAATGTGGCACTTAGATATTTATGTGATAAATACCATCAAGCATTTCAAAGTGCGACTACTCAACATATTGAACACCCATCAAGCAAACCTATTATTTTAGACCATAGTATTGCTAAAAGCGAGGGCAAATTACTTTTAACATTTAATGTAAATAAAGAGAGTTTTCCCAAAGATTTGAGTACTGGTCATCTTTCACAAGATATTGTGCTTGTTATTGATCGTTCTGGTTCAATGCACTCACAAGTTGAAGCAAAAGACCGTAATGGTCAAAATATGGAAAATGGACTTTCAATTCAAGATATTGTTAATCATTCAGCAAAAACAGTTGTTCAAACATTAGATGCGCATTCACGTATATGTATTATTAAATTTGATAATATTATTGATATTGTCACTCCTCTTATGTATGCTACTGAAACAAATAAAGTTCAAATTATGACTTCTATTGATTCGATTAAACCAGGTGGTCAAACAAATATTTGGGGAGCAGTTGAAAAAGCATTACAAATTTTAGACAGTCGTGAAGATAAATCAAGAAATAGCGCTATTTTAATGTTAACAGATGGAATTCCCAATGTTTCACCGGCACAAGGCGAGGTAGAAACATTGAAAAAATTAAGAAAAACCAAGAATTTTACGACCCCAATCTACACATTTGGTTTTGGATACAATTTACAGACAACTTTATTATACAATCTTGCCAAATATTCTAACGGTGGAAACGCACATATTCCTGATGGTAATATGATTGCTACGGTGTTTTGTAATTTTATTGCGACGATCTTATGTAGTGTAGTTATGAATTTACAACTCCATGTTGTTCCTAAAGAAACAAATACTTCTAGTTTTAATAATTTATTAATCGGTGATTTTGCTTATAATTATGACCCAATTAATCAAAAATACATTTATGATATTGGAACTGTTCAATATCAGCAAGAGCGAAACATTGTTTTAAATTTTGAAGACAAATTGGATTTTACTTATTATTATACATATACTATTGGAGGAAAATCATACACATCAACACAGCATACTGTAAATGCTAATTCAATTGCTCATTGTGTAAATAATCCTGCTTTAACTAGCCACATTTATAGGACTACAAGTGTCGAATATATTAGAAAAATGATTAATTCTAATAGGATTAACAATTTATTAAGCACCCAGGCAAATTATGATGAATTAGTAAAATTATTAGAAGAAAATAAGTGCTCGCATAGTCAAGCATTTGTATATGGTCTTCTCAAAAATATTAAGGGAGACTTCGCAAATATTGGGCAAGTTAAGTTGGCAATTGACCAAAAATATTTTAGGCGTTGGGGAGAGTTTTATTTAGACCAACTTTCCCGCTCTCTTAATCAACAAATCAAACCCAATTTTAAAGACGAAGGTTGTATGTTTGGTGGCGAAGTTTTTGAAGCACTTGTAGATAAGTCAAGCGACATTTTTAATACACTCGAACCACCAAAACCATCATTAGTTGTTCAACAAAATAGTGGAAACATGTTTTATAGGAGTTTATCCTCATTACCATCAGCACCCATTTCAATGGCTTCTTATAATGATCCACACGGTGGTTGTATTGATTCATATTGTATGATTGCTATGTTTGATGGAACGTCCAAATTATTGAAAGATGTGAAAAAATTCGATATTATTAAATCTATTGATGAAAATAATAAAATTGTTGGGGCAAAAGTATTATGTGTATTAGAAACACTTATTGAATCGGGTACTAGAAATTATGTAAGCGTAAATGGAGTATTAATTACTCCGTGGCATCCTATTAAATTTGGATTACATGGAAAAGAGGAAACTTGGTGTTTTCCTGGTGAATTATTTAGCACATATAGTTTTCCATCATCAAGTATGATTACGTTGGTATTAGAAGATCATCATGTTATGTTTATTGGTGGTTTAAAATGTATTACATTAGGACATAATTTTACTAATCATTCAAAATTAATTCACCCGTATTATGGAACAAATAAGGTTATTGAAAATTTAATGTATTATTTTCCAGAAGACTACGCACAAGGCAAAATTAGTGTAAAAGATACGCATATAAATTATAAGATGTCGGGCAATATTACGGAATCAGTTGTTTATCATTGCCAACCTGTATGTGTTTGTTAGTTATAAGTATTATTATACAAGAGAAACCGATTTTCGTGATTTTCGTGATTTAAGTGTTTTAAATTTGTCATAAATCGTTCTAAACTTGCTAGCATAGCTTCTTTGTGAACTTAATTTAGGAACCTTTAATGTAATAGTGCCAATAACTGGCATATGATCTGAGTATAATCTTTTGTCAGTTTTATGATTCGTTGGTATAGTTATTGGAATTCTAATATTTTCTACATTTTCCGATAATATGTAATCACCAGTATCAGTTAAATGTTTATACTCTTTATGACTCTGTTCGTGCCAACAACACGAATTTAATATAGTTTTTGCTTCTTGTTCCATTAATCCATGCGACAACGCCTTATTTTTTATTATTAAAGGGTTTTCTTTTGATATTAATGTTTTAGAATCATTGGTATCCGCTAAAATAATAATAGGTCCATTTGATGAAATATGCGTACTAATAATTTTACTTATATTACTTACGTCGCCTTTGTTATTTAACCATGGAAAATGTGCAACAATAAGGTTAATATCCATAGTAGTATTAATTATACAACATGTTCTAGCATCACATTCGCCCGCATCATCTGGTTGCGCAAGATTAATTGTTTTACTTGAAGCCATTGTTCCGAGCAAATCAGTATTCCATAAAATAGCACAACCGGAATATGCCTTTGCTTTGCTGTTCCAAGTAGCGCCTCTATACCAACCTTGTAATCTTGTTTTTTTACGTATTTTTGTAACTAATTCGGGGTCGACTACTTCTTGAATACCAATTAGATCAAAGTTTATTTCTTTATGTAATTCTTGTATTTTATTTAATGCCTCTTCATAACAATTTCTATTTAGAGAATTACATCTTCTTACAAAATCTTCTTCAGAACCAGCAAGTTTATTTTCTTGCGAAGCCCATGATATATTGTATGTTAAAGCTTGAACGGATAAATTAACGCCTCCTTTTTGAATATATTTTGCTAATTTGTTTTTTTGTGTCTTTTTTTTATTTTTCATTATTATAATATAACATAATATAATAATAATAATATAATATAATGTTATTAGTAAGAAAAAACAACAATATATTTTTTAGAAAGAATATACCATTAATAGACCAAAATACAAAAATAAGACCCCTAAAAATATTATGTTGGTATTTGAAAAAGTATTTATTAAAACATTAGATACAACTAATGTTGATATTAACATTAGTGCGTCAACAAGTAATATTTTTTTCCCATATTCTTTCGCATAATCTTTGAAAAATTGAAGTATTTTACTGCCTTTAGTATTAACATTATTTAAAAATAGCGCAAAAGAAGTATCATGTATTAAACCAATAATAACAACATAAACAAATTGTAAATAATAATTAGTAGTTAATAATGTAGCTAAAAACGTTCCAATAACTAATGATGCTATGTCCATACTATATGCTCCAATTGTAAATTTGTTATACCATTCTCTAATAGTTTTTCCACTTTTTGTTAATAATAAAATATAACCTCCAATAGTATCCACTATTATAGCACCAACTGCTAATGTTATAATATTATGATAGTTCATAGTATATAAAATTATAATATATAAAATATTATAATATATTATAATATTTCATAATTTCATAATTTCATAATTTCATAATATTATAATTTCATAATATTATAATTTTTATAATTTCATAATTTCATAATTTCATAATTTTTTATATATACTTTATATATAAAATGCCAAGAAAATCCAGAAGAAGAACTAGAAGAAGTAGAAGAGTTAGCGGTACTAAGAGAATTAGAGGAACTAGAAGAGTTAACAGAGTTAGAAGATTTAGAATAAGTAGAGGAGGAGGTTTCTTCACTACGTTAACCGATAAAGCAAACAGTCTTACTAGTCAAGGTGTATTAGGTAGTGTTGGTACTCGAATATCAGATATAAAAGGTAGTGTTGATAATCGAATATCAGATATAAAAGGTAGTGTTGGTAATGTTCGTACTCTAGCACAAGATAAAGCTTCACGAGCATATAACGCTGTTACTAACGCAGCTTCAAGCGCTGCGACATTAGGTTTGAAAGAGTTAGGAGATGCGATGAACTAACTAACTAACAAACAACCAATGTTTATAAATAAAAGTCATTAAGGTCTAGATAACATAAATGCATGCTGTCTCATTAATTTAGGTTCTGAAAAATCAATACTTCTAGTACAAGCTACATTATCCAAATTTACTTCATTTTTTATATTATAATCATTATAATTATTATTATAATAATAATTATTGTTGTTATTTAAAATAATTGCCTCTAATTTAGTAAATTTTTCTTGTAGCTCAGTTATTTGTTTTTCCATACTAGTAATTTTATTTTCTACATTATTTTCAATAGACATAAAGTTTATATAGTAATATTTTATATATTTATATAAATTACTATATTTATTTTATAATTTTATAATGTCACTAACAAATAATTTATTAAATACACAACCCCCTATAATAAATATAAATCTCTCAAATAGTGATCTAGAGAAATTAGAAACATTAAATAAAACTATGTCAGCAAATATTGAAATAATGAATAAAAGGGTTGATTTTTTAATCTTAAAACTAATAAACTTATTTATTTTTTTGTTTAAAAATAAAAATAACGAAAATGAGTTATTACCATTTAACCCTAGTTATAAGTTAAAATAAAATAATAAAATAATAAAATAATAAAATAATAAAATAATAAAATAATAATATAATAATATAATTTTTATATATTTATAAAAAATATTTAAAACCATAATATTATGATTATTTACAATATTATGGTTGCTATTGGTATTGATTTAGGGACAACTTATTCATGCGTGGGTGTTTGGAAAGACGGACAATGTGAAATTATTGCTAATGATCAAGGATTAAGAACAACACCATCATATGTTGCTTTCACAGATAGTGATCGTTTAATTGGAAATGCGGCCAAAAATCAAGCATCTCAAAACCCAGAAAACACAATTTTTGACGCAAAACGACTTATTGGGCGTATTTACAGCGATCAAAGCACACAAAACGATATTAAGCATTTTCCATTTAAAGTGATTGATAAAAACAATAAACCTATTATTCAAGCAACATATAAGGGCGAACTAAAAGATTTCCAACCAGAAGAAATATCATCCATGATTTTAGTAAAAATGAAAGAAACCGCGGAAGCGTACTTAGGTCAAAAAGTTGACAGCGCTGTTATTACTGTTCCGGCATACTTTAACGATGCTCAGCGACAATCCACAAAAGATGCGGGAGCAATTGCCGGATTAAATGTATTACGAATTATTAACGAACCAACAGCAGCAGCAATTGCGTATGGTCTAGAACAAACAAAGGACAGCAAAGAAAAACACATCTTGATTTATGATTTAGGCGGAGGCACTTTTGATGTGACGCTATTAAGCATCGATGATGGAGTTTTTGAAGTAAAAGCAACCGCAGGTGATACGCGTCTTGGAGGAGAAGATTTTGATACTCGTCTTGTTCAGCACTTTGTTCAAGAATTTAAGCGAAAACATAAAAAAGATTTAAGTGAAAGCAAGAGGGCAATCAGTCGTCTTAAAAGCGCGTGTGAAACTTTGAAAAAGACGCTTTCGGCATCTACACAAGCAACATTAGAAGTTGATAGTTTATTTGAGGGAATTGATTTTTCAAGCACAATGAATCGTGCTCGGTTTGAAGAATTATGTGGCGATCTTTTTAGAAAAACATTTGAACCGGTGGAACAAGTTCTAAAAGACAGTAAAATTAGTAAATCACAAATTCATGAAGTAGTACTTGTAGGCGGATCTACTCGTATTCCCAAAATTCAAAATCAATTGACCGAGTTTTTTAATGGTAAAACATTAAATAAATCTATTAATCCAGACGAAGCAGTTGCTTATGGTGCTGCCGTTCAAGCAGCATTACTTTCTGGTGTCAAAGATAGCAAAATTGATGATTTATTACTTCTTGATGTTGCTCCATTATCGCTTGGTGTAGAAACAAGCGGTGGTGTAATGACTAAAATCATTGAGCGTAACAGCACTATTCCTACAAAGAAATCACAAACATTTAGCACATATGCTGATAATCAACCAGCAGTTACAATTCAAGTATTTGAGGGAGAACGCCAATTTACTAAAGATAATAATAAATTAGGCGAATTTACATTAAAAGGAATTCCACCTATGCCTCGTGGTGCTCCACAAATTGAAATTAGTTATGATTTAGATGCTAACGGTATTTTAACTGTTTCGGCATGTGAAAAATCTAGTGGTAAATCAGATAGTATTACAGTAACAAATGACAAAGGGCGCTTAAGCAAAGAAGATATTGACAAGATGTTGGCAGATGCCGAACGATTTAAAGAAGACGATATAAAGGCAAAACAAACAATTGAAGCACGCAATAATTTTGAAAATCTGGTATATCAATTTAAAGGGACATTAAGCGATGAAAAAATAGCATCGCAAATTGATGAATCCTTAAAAGAAAAATTAACAAGTATTATAGATGAAAATGTTAAATGGTTAGAACATAATCATAATGCTTCAAAAGAAGAGTATGAATATAAATTAAAAAATTTCCAAGAAGCAATGAAACCTTTACAAGAGAAGATGATGTCTGGTCAAGGAATGCCTGGAGAAATGCCTGGTGAAATGCCTGGAGAAATGCCTAAAGATCCAGACATCGCTGATGTGGATTAAAAAATAATTGATAAAAAATAATTGATAAAAAATAATTGATAAAAAATAATTGATAAAAAATAATTGATATTATTATATTAATATAATCATAATTAATATAATTACTATATAATTATATGAAAAGAATTAAATCGGCACCGGCAAATATTGCCGAAATGGTTAATAGAAAAAAAATAAGTTTAGAAAAAAACCCAGAAAAAATCATATTATTTATTCCTCAAAAAAAACAATATACACCAATAACTGTTTCAAAGCAACCCTTGGTACCTTTAAAAAATCAAAAAATTATTGAGAGAACCTTTAATAGTATTATGATTGATTATATTAATGATAAACAAATAATAAATACAAACGATGAAGAGGCGTTCGCATTAAGTATTTTATATTATTATTTATGCGAAAAAGTATTTACAAAAAATAACTTGCGTGAGTTTGTTTTATTTATTGCTCAATTATGTATTAAATATATTTTTACACATTCATTACACGAATTTTATATTGATAATAAGGATGTACTTTTTAATAATATTAATATATTGCTTATTGAACATATAAAATAAAATTTGTAGCATTTTTGATGTTTATTTTTATAATAGTTTATAAATTTCTTCTTTTAAGTCTTCGAGTCTTGGTTTACATAACGAATCATAATCAATAATTATTTTATTATCTGAATAATAATTATAATAAGGTTGTGCTGGAACAACAGTTAATGGATAAGGCCAATGACTTGTAGTATATCTTTCTACAAAATATTCACGTCTTAATGCTCTCTGTCTTATATCATTTTTTATATCATTTTTAGGTAAATAACATAAATATTGAACTAAACGTTCTTCATTACAATTTAAATCTCCACAACTATTTTGATGAAATGTTCTTGAATCCCAAACAACTAAATCACCGGCGCAAACTTTAACATAAACTTTTTTATTTTCTAAATTACTTACATAGTTTTTATCCAAAATACACCAATCTCGTGGCGCATCAATATTTAAAGTTTTAAAATAATGTTGATGAAGTAAATGACTTCCTTTGTATATTATTAATGTGCGCTCGCTATTATTGGTTAAACTTAAAAAGGATTGAAGGCAATGGCGACCTTTTTTATATGAGGATTGATCGGTATGTGTCCAATAAACATCATCCCCTCTATAATCACTTGGATAATAACAGCACCCATCAAAACTAGTAACTAGTTCGTCTGTATTCCATAATTGCTTAAAAATATTTACTATTTTTGGATTTGTTCGTGCTAACCAATTAAACCGCTGATGACCAATCTCAAAATATTTGAAAATACCATTTCCGTGAATTAACGGATGTAATTCTTCTACATCTTTGGTATTTTTATACCAATTAAAAAATTCACTCTTATATTCTTCTATTTCTTCATTATTATATACATTGCGAATTATTGTATAACCATTCTCCTCTAATTCTTTAATATTTGTTTCTAATGCTTCTGTTAACTCTTTTTTTAGTATTGTTTCTTCCTTTGTTTCTAATAATTGCTCTTGTAATTCTTGTTTTTTTGTTTGTTCTTTTGTTTGTGCTTGTATTGCTTCTTTTTCAGCATATTTAAATGCTAGTAAATATTTTAATATTTTTTTTTTTACATCTGAAAACATTTTTCTTTGCTTATATTAGTATTAATATTAAATGTTTAATATAATATTAATAATTATTTAAACGCAGTTTATTTAAACTATAAACAATTTATTTTAAAATAGTTTCAATGATTTCCTCAGGTAATTTGCCTAACACATTGAGCATTAAATTATTATATATATTACATAAATAGCTATATCCAATTTCAGAACTATAAGTTTCAATAAATCTTATTTCTAAATATTCATAAATTATTGAATTTATAGTTGATGCTGGAGACCACATATTTTTACAAGTAATAGAATTACAACAATAACAATCATTTTTACTTAGATCAATAAAAACAGGGTGTAAAGAATATAAATTGTAAAAAAAAAATTTATATATATTCTTATTTCTTGCTTGTATTTTATTGCCAACATTAATTAAATATTTATAATATGAAATTTCATTATTTAGCAAATCATTTTTAACATTAGAACCATAACTTATTACACTATATGGTTTAAATGGATAATATTCGGGAAATTTAAGTTCTAAAAGTTTTTTATTTTTTTTATTTTTTATTAATACAAAATATTCATCCTTATTTGTATTATTATTTGTATTATTATTTGTATTTACGCTAATAATAGTTAAATTAAGATTTCCTAAGAATGCTAGCAAATTATATGAAAAAATATGTGAGCAATACATTTTTTCATTGAAATTTTTGATTTCTTTATTTATTCTTTTTAAAGAACTTGGAGACATTATGTGCTATAGTATAGTTAATAAGCAATATTATTATTTAATTTTTATATTTAGTTTTTATATTTAATTTTTATATTTAATTTTATATACATAGTTTTTATACATAGACAATTGTCATATAACACAGCACCATAAACATTTTTACCTTTTGTTAGTTTTCCTTTTTTTTATAGGTTTCCTTTTTTTAGTTTTCTTTTTTTTAATAGTTTTCCTTTTTTTAATAGTTTTCTTTTTTTTAATAGTTTTTCTTCTTATTCTTTTACCTTCTCCGGATGTTTCAAGAGATGGATCTGGATCTTTTCGAGAACTCTTCCGTTCAGACTCAAGGCCTTCAGCGGGTCCTTGTTGAGAGGGTCTCTTCTGAGGAACAAGTGGCACATCAGGGACTTGCGCAAGTTCATCTGGTTCTGGCTCGGGAACTTCGCTTGTAGTCGTATTAAATATATCAGGCGTTTTTTTTGTTATTATGTTATTCCAAAACTTCCTAAATTCTTCATAAAAAAAGTTATGTAATTCATATAACGTAGCGTTGGTTGTGTCCGTTTCTTTATTTCCCTTACGTTTAAATTCGGCTGAGTTTTCTGTAAATGTACCATCGGCCGCATTTATAAATCTTTTAAAGGGTTTATCCATATCCAATGGGTCTAATATATTATCTATTTTATAATGAAATGAACCACTTCCTTCAGTATCAGGTACACTTCCTTCAGTATCAGCTACACTTCCTTCAGTATCCGGTTTTTTATCAGGTTTTTTATAATAACCACACGATCCAATCCTGTTTTTACGATTTCCTATAGTCACACATCTTGAAGTTTTTGGATGAATAGAAATATGAAATATTGATTTTGATTTGGGTGTACTATTTAGACAAACATTGCCAATAATATCATGACATAACTCTTGATCGTTAGTCTCCCTTGGAACATATTCGCTCAATATATTATCAAGACTTGTAACATCAACTCCATAAACACTTATTAGTTCTTTTTTTACAGTTTCATTTTGTTTTAATTTGTCATTTAATTCAGCAACAAAAGCACTCATTATACTATTAGGTCCTTTGTTAAATCTATTGTATAATTTTTCAGGATCAATAATGTTAAAAAATTCATCTACATAACTATCGGGCATGTAACATTTTGTTTTGGTTTCGGTTGAGGATTCACATTCTATAAAGTGTGATTTATCTTTTGGATAAAAAATACGCTCAGCACATATAAAGTCGCCTTCTCCACATTTTATTTTGAGTTCTGAAAGATCTGTTTTGTTTGTTTCACTGGCCATTATATATAAATTAAGTAATTTTTTAATTATGTGCTATTTCAATAAATAATAAATAATAAATAATATATAAAATTATATTAATAAGTATTTTACTAATACATTTAATATATGGATAGAAATACGTGTTTAAATATTTTAGAATTACAAGACAATGCTTCGCCTGAAGAAATTAAAAAAGCATATAAAAAAATGGCATTAAAATATCATCCTGATAGACAAGAACAAAGTTTAAGCACACAAGACAAGAAACAAGCAGAAGAAAAATTTAAACAAGTATCAGAAGCGTATGAGTTATTAATGAATCCTGAAAAATTTAATAATTTTAATAATGGTCCTCCTGGGTTTCCAGGAGGTTTCGTTGATCCGAGTGAATTATTTAATCATATTTTTAGAGATATGAACATAAATCAAGGCAATCCTTTTTCAAATATGCCTGGATTTCCAGTAAATTTTAATAATCCAGGATTTAATAACAATGTAATGCGCTCGTCGTCTATTTTTTTTATAAACGGACAAAGAATTGAGAAAGTTAGTGAAAATATTAACGGTGTTATACACGAACACACAATAATTGGAGAAAATATGCCAAATATGCCAAATATGCCAAATATGCCAAATATGCCAAATATGCCAAATATGTTCCAAAATATTAGATTTAATTTTCAATAAATGAATAAAAAAAATTGATTAGTTTATTTATATGTTTTTAATATTATAAATCTATAAATAATGGCTTTGCGTAATATTTTGAATACTTATGTTCCTTTGCGTGCTTCTATTGAGAACAAAGACAATGGAAAAGCAAAAATTGGTTGTGTAGCGTTCTCACCTAAGTTAAAGTATCAGTGTGTTTTATGCGTTTGGACATAATCAATATAATATGAATAATAAAGCATGTAAAGAAAATAACGATTGCGTTCATGCTGAAGTTGATTGTGTAAGTCGTCTTAAAAAATCAGAAAAAATTAATCCTATAAGTCTTATTGTATTTCGCACAAATAACAGCGGTACTAAACTTATGAACGCAAAACCTTGCGTGAATTGTATAAAGACTATAAATTTTACATTAAAATCCAAAAATTATAGATTAAAAAAATTGTGCTATAGCGATGAAAATGGAGAAATATGTGTGTTATGCTGATGAGTAGGATTTTAAATATTACTTGTAAATTTTTTTTTATCTTTTTATATGTGAATAAATCTAAAATAAAAATATAAAAATGATTTAAAATTAAAAATATAATCTTTTATAATACTATATTATAATGGATATACTGGAAACATTAGTTGTGGTTGATTTAAACTCTTATAATGATGTATTAACCACATATGATGATATAAAAGAAATATATGATGATACAAGTGAAGATGTTATTTCTCTTTTTATAACCGGTCTTGAAGATAAAGTTATTATTGACACGGACACTTTAAATTACATTGTATGCCTCTTACAAAACATATATGCTAATAGTTTAGCATTATTATTTATTGCGAGTTGCTTAGGTTCAGTATATATATGTTCATATAGGCGTAAAAAAGATTTTGTTATGCTTAATAATGTGGAACCAAAATTATTGAAAGGAGAGATTATTGAAAAAGTATGATTAGAAAAAGTATAGCATTTTAATAATTAATAGTTTAATATGAATTATTAATTATTAATTATTAATTATTAATTGAAAAAAAAAAAAAATTTTAGTATTTACATGCTTTACAAGGCGTGATTCACAACACGACCAAGTCAAATCCTTCTTCCACACATGGATTTTCAAAATGCTTCGTATAGACGCTGTAAGCAATTTTTGGAACTTGCTGATCGGGATCCCTTTCTTTGTTACGCTTATATGATATTTCCAAAGAAGTAGACATATGGACGCATACCACTTTCAAGTTATGCTTTTTAGCAAATTCAATGTATTCGCTCCTCTTTTTACAAGAACTGTTTGTGGCATCAAACACGACAGACTTGCCCTCTTTAACGCTTTGCAACGCAACTTTAATCATTTTGGGGGAAGTTTTATACACATCTCCTTGAATTAACACAAACTGCTCATTATGACAAATCTTTTTAGCAACACTGCTTTTGCCCGATCCCGGATAACCAACCATAATCACGACTTGTTTGGAATCAGACAAATTAAGTTGGGGAATTTCTAAAACTGTCTCCTCTTGCTTAACAGCAAACATCTTCTCCGGACTTTGACACTTTAATCCGATGTTTTGCGCAAACATTTTATCGCTGTCTGCCCAATCCCCCTTGCCTCCAAGCGCATCTCCCACGAAGAAAGATTGTTCTTTAATAACTTTGGCACTTCCAACCAATACATCATACATGATGGGGTTTGGTTTGTAATCGCACTTGTCGCTTGCCACCACAATGAAAATGGGAATTTTGAGAGTCTGCATGACATACTGAATTTGAATAACCTTCCATGGTTTGGACTGATTTGTAAAAACCACAATACTGAAGCCTTCGTCGTTTAAACGCTTAAGTTCATCTGGAATGTTTGGATACAACCATTTCCAATCTTCAACATCGGAAGGCATGGTTTTGCCATCTTTTGGGCACACAAGAGTATGATCGTAATCAAACGCGGCAATCTTTGCTTTGAGTTGCGCCTTATTGATGTTGTAAATAGTTGGTGCCATTTTTGCTAGACTATTAGTTAATAGAAAAAAATGGTTATCAATTTTTTTTAAGTATACAAAAATATGCTTTATGTTTAAAAAATAAACATAAAAAATAAAAAACACAACATGCTCCCATCCCTTTACCATTATTCTAGTTTTTAGCCTCTTAACGTGTGATGTTGCCTAAACTACTCTGCATATGAGGAACCTGTTCACAAGCACAAGCAAGACTATGGACAATGCTGTTATTATGCCATCGAACTCGCTCTAAATGTTCTTCAAATCTAGCAAGCTCTTGAGAACGCGACCCATCACATTCTTTCTGTGTCGTGGCATATGCCTTTGCTCTTAACAATGCGTCATCTACCTCACTTCTGCATGCTTTTGCACACGCTGCCGTTTCACGAAGAAGATCTTCTAATTTCGTCATACTTGCCGGCACAGGTTGGAGCAACTGAAGCTTTCGCGACCACTCATGATAGTCACCTTCCACTTTTCGCCGCGGCCTGTCGAAGCTCAACTTCACACACTTCCATACATGCTTTTTCTCTACCATGGCTCCTCGAACAAACTCATGAAATGGGACATCCAAGAACACACGGTCTCCAGCATTCAGTTTTGATCGCATGTCCAGTGCTTGCTCCGTTGAACACACTAATGTCACCTCGAGCTTGTAAAACAACGTTCCATTTATTTCCATTGGAAAGAACCCAATGGATCGAACGCAGTCTTTTCCGTAGGCTGCTTCAAACGCCTGCTCCACGAACTTGTAGTCCATGAACTTGAAGAGCTTGATGCGAGGAACGCAAATGGTAATAGTGTTCATAGCGCTTTATACTTGGAGATCATAACATATATTAAAAATAAAGCTAATCAATTTTTTTATACCCTACAAAAAAATTGATTAGCTTAGCGTTTTAAGAACTATAAACAACATTTGGACTTTTTTCCCAATCTTTATATTCAATTGCTTTTGTTGTTGATTTGGGCAATGCTAATAAACGCTTAAGTGCTTCCAATCTTTTTTCTGTTGGATTTAAAGAGGGACACTCT
>Ga0208951_1000407_pt1 | contig 19719 bp, 16 predicted proteins | sample GreLakmeMI27MSRF_FD_187702 | JGI IMG/M metagenome (GOLD analysis project Ga0208951, IMG submission 187702) | Freshwater lentic microbial communities from great Laurentian Lakes, MI, USA - Great Lakes metaG MI27MSRF (SPAdes) | ecosystem: Environmental > Aquatic > Freshwater > Lake | place: Great...
GAAATAGAGCGCGGCCGGGCCCACGTGCGCCCCTTGAGCTAAGAAATAGAGAGGCTCTCCCCAAATCCTGCTTTCTTGCAGGTGGGCCCACCCTGTAGTGATTTTCAGCGCTAGGCATGCGAGTGTGAGTCTCGCACGCCACTCCGCCTTCCTTGTGTTGCCTGGTCAGACCATGGACGAAAGAGTCGAAGAGTTACACGAGGTCTGTCTGCTTGTTCTCGCCCGCCCTGCCGCGCTCACTCTCGCACGCTCTCGTCTTGGCAGTGCGCGCGCTACGGCGAGCTGGGCGAGGCGTCTTCGCTGCTGGCCTCTGGCGTCGCCTCGGACTGCGCGGACGAGCAGGGCCGCACGGCGCTGTTCTTCGCGGCGGCCAATGGACACACAGCGCTGCTGCAGCTGCTGCTCGCAAACGGAGCGGTGTGTGCGGCCGCTTTGCTGCGTTCAGCGTGCACGGAGCAACTCACTTTTCGGCGGGGCTGCGCCTAGGATGCGAGGCATGTGAATGCAGACGGCAACACGCCACTTCACTGGGCCTGTCTGAACGGCCACGCGGACGCGGTGCAGATTCTCCTTGCGGCTGGAGCCTCCGCCTGCGCGCTCAACGCGGCCCAGCGCACGCCGGTAGACGAGGCACAGCAGGCTGGGGCGGCGGACGCGTTGCAGAAGATCTACGAGATCACTGGCGGCGGTGCGGACGAGGTGGATGACGTGGAGGAGGACACGGAAGAGGGGACGGAAGAAGAGCTGATGCTGGACTGATGAGCCTTGCCTGATGAGACCGGTTGTGAGCGCGTGCAGTGCACTGCCTGACCCAGGGCTCTCTCTCTTTTCGCTGCATCAGTGCGGCACCTGCATCAGTCTACTATGTATGATGTCCCTGAGTCTATGTCAGTATGTGCACCTGTTCACGCCTTTTTGACCTGCGCCAGGTTGTCCGCCACGTTCTTCCAGCTCACAACCTCCCAGATTGCCTTCACATAGTCCGGACGCACGTTCTTGTACTGCAGGTAATAGGCGTGCTCCCACACGTCCACGCCCAGCAGCGGCGCCAAACCCAGCGTACTGCACGGGTCCTGGTTGGCAGTCGCGCCAACCACCAGACGGTCAGACTCCTTGTCGTAGCCCAGCCACTGCGCGCCCAGGGCACAGTGAGCGTCGCCCAAGACAAGCAGGCCAAGGAGCGTCAGGGCGTCAGGGTGGGCAGCGCACCCCCCAGCCAGAGCCTTGCACGCCCACCGAGGCTGCCGAGAACTTCTTCACCAGCGCCTCCAGCGACCCGAAGTCCTTCTCGATGTAGCGCAGCACGTCGCCGGAAGGGGGCGCGTAGTCCTGGGCGTGACGGCCTGCACTCAGCGCCCGGCGCAGCGCCACCGACTGCCGCAGCGCAGCAACGGGCGCGCCAAGCGCACCTTGGGCGGGCACAGGTTCTTCCAGAAGATGCTGTGGTTCACGTGGCCTATCCCGAGGGACACGCGCCTCGTCAGCACGAGAGTGTACACAAGCGCTCGCCTGAAGCAACGACGAAGACGCACCGCCGCCGTTGAACTTGAGCGCTGGCTGCAGCGCAATCATGCGCCCCACGTCTCCCTTGTGCTCAGCCTCGGCGTAGGCGCCCAGAGCCGCGTTAAAGTTAGCCACATATGCCGCGTGGTGCTTGCCGTGGTGCAGCTGCACGGCGCGAGCTTCAGCGTCAGTATGTGTGGCGTTGCAGCGGGTGAGGCCACCAGGGACACGCCTGCATGATCTCCCCGCTGATCACCGGCTGCAGAGCTCCAAAGTCATACGGCAAGTCGGGAAGCTTCACAGCAGCCATGCTCATGCTGCGCGCATCACGCCGCGCCACGGAGCGCAGCGCAGAGCGAAGCATTGCGCAGAGGAGGGCGAGAAGGCTGTCAAAAAGGTGGTGGGCAATCCTGGCAAAGTGCCCTGCGGCGTCGGCGGCCCCTCGCCCCCTCCTGCTCATGCGCTGCGCTCCCCCCGCTTAGCCTGTGCTTATAGCCTGTTTGTCGGCGCACATGCAGGCGACTGGCGTACCGAGCGCGGTTGGCGTCACATGTTCTCGCGTCAACGTTACAGACGACGCGGGAACGCCGCACGCTGGCCCGCACACGTGTCCATCTCCGCGAGCGCCCCGCCCGCTGCTGTTGGTCGCCAGCGCTGGTGTTGCTGTGGTTGCGACGGGCAGCGGTGAGCCACCAGCTGCGCAGGCACGGCGGCCCGGTTTCTCCCCCGCCTGGTTCTGCGCGCCTCACGCGCCCGCAGGCGAGGCCCAGGACTGTAGAGCTCCAGGACGGCGGCGGCTCTGCGCTGGCATACGAGTTCAACGTGCCACTGCGGTGCGCTCCTCCGTGCCGTGCTGTGCGTCCGCCCCCTCACGCTCCGCGCCTCTCGTAGCGTCGCCGCGCTGCGCGCCAGCGTGCCCACCGCCTGGCTGCCGCTCTTCAGGCGCACGCAGGGCCGCGCCGCGCGGCTGTATTTCTCGCAGCGCCCGCAGCTGGAGGACCTCTTCGCTGAGCTCAAAGCCGGCGCCACACGCGCCACAGACACCGGCGCCGGCTGTGCGGACGCGGTGACGCTTGGTGACAGCTGGCTGGCGCCCGCCATCACTCTGGGCCTCGTCGCCCCGGTCCCCAAAGCAGAAGCCTCACGCTGGCTTGCACGCCTGCCCCCGGGCTGGCTGCCTCTGCTGCGCCGGCGCGCACTAGACGGGGCGCCCTGCAGTGGCGGGCCCATCTGGGGCGTGCCGTACCGCTGGGGATGTACTCTGTTGGCCATGCGCACGGACATCGCCGCCTGCGCTGACGTCACCGATTGGGAGCACCTCTGGAAGCCGCAGCTGCGCGGCCGAGTAGGCATGGTGAACGCGCCTAGGGAGGTGCTGGCCATCGCTCTGCGTTCGCTGGGCGCGTGTCCAAACACAGCGGATCTGGGAGCCCTTCCAAGGGGCATCACCCAGGACATGTTGGCGGAGCGACTGCGCAGCTTCATGCGCACGCAGGCGCGTGCGATGCGACGCGTTTGCGCATCGCGCTGACGAGCGCCATGCGCAGGTGCGCACCTTTGATAGCACGCACTCGCTCAAAGCGCTCGCCTCCGGTGACCTGTGGGTATGCGTGGGCAACTCCTCGGACGTGCTGCCCTTTGCGCAGCGCACGCCGCACGTGCGAGTGGTGGCCGCATCCTCAGGCACGCAGCTGTGGGCCGACCTCTGGACGTTGCCAGCCTGTCGCGCGGGCGACCCTTCGCCGCTCCTGCAGCAGTGGTACGACTTCACCACGTCGCCGGCGCGCGCATCTCCCGGCGCGGGGCTCAAGCACGGCGCCTCTCCGCTGCTGCTGTCGCCGCAGCCGCCGCTACAGCGAGCGAAACCGCCCTCGCCGTCGCCGCAGCCGGAGGATGCGGCTCTGGAGAGGGACGTGATGCCTTCGCCGGCCGTGCTGGCGCGCTCTCGCTTCCTGGCGCCGTTCAGCACGCTGGGCAGCGCTCAGTTTGGGGCGCTCCTGGCCAGCGCCAGTTCTTAACAACACACAACATCATGTCGTCTTTGCAGCCTCCATGGAGGCCAGAATGGCGCGCATGCGGTGCGCCAGCGCAACTGGGGCTACGTCCAGCGGGCTCTCGCCCTGCGCGTTCTTCAGGCGCGCATCTGCACCAGCCGCGAGCAGCGCGAGCGCAATGTCCCCCGCGTTGAAGAGCGCGGCAACATGCAGGAGCGACATGCCTTGCGCGTCCACATACCCAGCCAAAACCCCCTGCGCCAGCAGTTTCTCAACCCCGCGCGTATCGCCCGCTTTGATCGCCTCGCGGATGCCCTCACCGCTGACCGCGTATCCGGCTGCGGAGTCAGCGTAGCCAAAGGGCGTGAACGAGCTGGCTTTGGAGCTGGGCTGGGGCTGAGAGGAGGACGACGAGATCGCCAGTTTGGGCTTGGGCACAACTTCCGCGGCAACACGCGCAGAGGAAGGCACCGGTGTTTGCTTCTTCTGGTCAGATACGCTCAGCACTGTGCCGAGTGAGAGAAGTGAGAACGGGTGAAGCCAAACACTGCACCGGGCTCACCTGAGAGTGCTTCTTCAAAGGGGTGGGCCTTCCACGTGGCCTTCTCAACAACCTCGGGCGCAGGCTCCGGCTCGGGGGAGGGCACGCGCGGCGCGGGGGCTACGCGCGGAGGCACCGCGGCAGCAGGAGGTGCCTCGGGCTGAGAGAGGCGTGCGTCAGCGCCGAAGGCTGGCTTGCTTCGCGGCTGCGAACGCCGCACCTCTGCTCCAAGAAAGGCTGCGACTGCCGGGCTGCTGCGCATCACCTCGTCTGCTCCCACGAAGCTCAGGAGAGACTGGAATGCAGAGCGTCTCTCTTCCATGAGCTGAGGACCTCCGAACAGCGCGAACACGCTCTTGCCGGGCAGCGGGGGCAGGCGTGCGCCCACGCCCAGCGAGCAGAGTTGCGCGTGGAGCGCCTCGAAGTCTGAGAAGCGGCGCTTGACGAGGCCGTGTGACTCGCCGTTTGCCCACTCCACCACGTACAGCACCGTGCGCCCGTCCTCGCCGGTGCAAGGGTCACGCACGATGATGCGCATGCGCCTGCGACGCACAGAGATGAAGCGGAGGGTCGGAGCTCTGCTGACGTCACCACAGTGCAGTCCACCTCCTCTGATCCTCCTCCGCTTCGTTTCAGGGCAGCTGTCCCGCTCACGCGCCGCGCCTGCCCAGCTCCACCTCGCGCCTGCTGCTGGCCCGGCCAGACTGGCGCTGCGATACGCGTCGCGCGCGTGAGCGGGGGATCCTGGTTGCGCTCTGACGGAGGTGCCAGGGTTGGGTGCCACGTGCCAGTGCCAGCTGCCAGGGCTGAGCCGCCCGCTCCCCGCATGGAGCCCGCTGCCGCGGCGCCGCTGCCGGAGGCTCCTCACGCCGCGGAGAGGGAGCGCATGAGCACGCGCCTGCCGTGCCGCTGGTGCGCCAAGACGTTTGCGTGCTCCATGCATGCACGCACGGGCTCTGTGAGCCGCAGCAACCTGTTGGTACACGAGCGCAACTGTCCGCGCCGGCCGGTCGAAGCCGCGGAAGAGGCCGCCGCCGCCGCTGCTGCTGCTGCATGGGTTGCTGCCGTGCTGATCGCTTTACCCCCCGGTTGCCGCCTTCCGCCTGCCCAGACTCCAGCGTACAGCCTGCCCGGGCCGTTACGCCCCGCCGACTTCAGTTGTTTGGTCCCAAATTCTTAACCTTTGTGGCGTGGTTGCAGCGCGTTGATTACTCGCACGAGGCTGTGCCTCGCGGTGTTGTTTAGTCTCTGTGCTTGTCTACTGAAGCGCTGCTATGTCGTAAAGCCTCTGCGCGATGCCCTGCGGGTCGTCCGGCTGCTCCAAGTCCTCTAAGAGTGGTTCATCGCCCACTAGCGTGAGCGTCACCCGCTCCCTCCCCTCCAGCTGCGCGGCTAGCGCGTGCGCGCGCGCGTGCAGCGTGCGCAGCGCCTCCTCGCGCCGCGCGTTGGAGGCCGCGGTGGACGCCTCGCAAGCACGCACGCGGCCAGCAAAGTCGCCCAGCAGTGCGTCCCTCTTCAGCGACTCCGCCAGCCGAAGCAGCGACCGCGAGGCCTCAACCTGCGCCCAGCGTGCTCAGCACCTGGCGCGGCGGGACACACGCAGCAGGGCACGCACGATGCGGGCGGCGTGGATGCGCAGCTGCAGTCGCTCAGACGCATGGCGCAGCGGTTCGCTCACCTGCAGTGTCACAGCAGCTCAGCGCCCGCGCGCTGGCAGGAGGAGCAGTGCGCTGGGACGCGCCTGGGCGCACTGCAGGAGCCCTTCGAAGCTGTCGTTGAGCATCTGGCAGTCGCTGTCCAGACTCGCCATTTCGAGACACTCTGTCAAAACGCCGCGCTCTACAAGGCCTCTACGCTCGACAGTGCGTGATAGACGTCACAGGGGGACGAGTTGTAAGGTGGGAGGGGAGGAGCAGGGGGGGGACAGGCACAGGCGGGGCGACGGCCCGGACGGCGGCGGTTCGCCTGATGACTCATCGATCAGTACCGCGGTGAGATGCAAGTTCCATTGGGGCGCCCCGCCTCTCCAAAGTCCCCCCAGGGGCACGCGAAGAAGCCCCAAGAGTGGTTTGCCTGTCGCGGTTCAAAGGCGCACTGCACGCGCGTCAGGCTGCTGTTCAGACGCAGCGTCAAGCAGCCAGCCGCCCGCGCGTTGGCCAACGTCCCCTCCAGCGTGGCGGTAAACAGGTCTGCGTCGTGATACGCCCCCAGACCCTGGGCCATGATTCCAGCCCCAATGCTGAGCAGAAGCGCGCTGATGGGGTGGTCAAAGCATCCCCATAATGCAACCAGGAATCCAATATAGTAATGATGCAAATGGTACTGCTCGTAGCCTCGGCGACCGGGCGGGGAGAGCTTCATCATGGTCCACTGCAGCACAAAGAAGGCATACACGGCGAGTCGCGATGCCAAGTACGCCACGCGCTCCCGCCGAGGCAGCAGGAAACTGCGGCGCGCGTGCCATCCGATGACGAGCAAAAGCACCAGTGCAGCAAAGAGCATCACGAACCAGGCCACTCCGCCCCAGCTCCCGATGGTGGCTAAGGAGACTTGCAGCCCCGGAATCTCGTTGAAGCCTCCGAACACAAAGGGAGTTCCCAGGAAGACGACCGCATAGATTGGGCGGGCGCTGAACCAAGCAAAGCGCTCAGCGGTGTGTAATTTGGTCAGCAAAGCCAGCGCGAAACCCAGTTGCAACAGCTCCTGGAAATCCTCAGCCACGGCGCCGCCGTCGTCGTCGCGCTTGGCGTCGGACGGCAGACGCAGCAGACACGCTAGGCGAGTGGTGCCAAAGCAGATGAGCAGCAGCGCTTCCACGCAAGCAACGCGGCAGAGCTGCGCCAGCTCGTCGTGCTCCTCCAGCAGGAGCCTGGAGCAATGTGCCTTTGCGTCTGTCAGCCAGGCGCGCGTTGTGCTGGCACAGCCCTCTGCTTCCTCTGGTTGCTGAGCCTCCAGCTCTTCCAACCCGCCCGAGTCGTACGGCTCGCTGGACGTAGTGGCTGCCCGCGCGTCCAGCGTCCAGCGTCCAGCGTCGCCAGCGTCCACCAGGAAGGTGCGCAGCGCGGGGACACTCTCTGCCTCACTCTCCTCCGCAACGTCGAGCAGCGGCTGCGACGCACGGCGCATGCAATGGGTCAGGCTGGCGAGAGTCGCGGCGAGGCGAGGGAAGGATGATAACGTCAGCAGGATTCTCTGCTGATCGAGCGATGGACGAAGAACCAAAGCTGACGATGTTTGCTTCCGTACCAAGATACGCCATCGTCATATCTGGCTCCGCACCGCACAACAGTTCGGTGCCGCATGTTCAGTGTGCGCGCGGTGCCGTCGCACGGCGGGTCCGGATTCGGTGGGCCGCGCTTTAGAAGCAAGGCAAGCAACAAGAGGTCGGCTTCCTCTCTTGTTCGCTGTCGCGCCTCCGCGGAGCCCCACCTGCCGCACGGCCACGGCGTCTCCTCCACGGTGCGCGCAGCATTACATGCGCGTGCCTTGTCTCTGACGGACGGACGCATCGTCCCCTTTTTCTGATTCCGCTCTGACCCCGCTCTCTCAGCTGCGCACTGCCGCTGTGAACATCGTCGTGGCGGCCGCGACTGGAACTGCGGCTTCGGCGGCAATCATGTACTTGGTCGTCAATCCATTCTTGACACAGGCCGGCGGACTCTTTGAGGTTGCCGCTGCAACTAGCAAGGACTTGAAGAAGACCATGGCAGACTGGAACAAGCTTGACGAAGCAGGCCAGAACGCGGTCAAGATGCAGCTCCAGGGCCGCCTCACGCTCCTGGAAAAGCAGGTCGCAGAGCTCAACTCGGCCCTTAGCAAGCAAAGCAAGAGCAGCACCAAGACGACCGAGCCCGTCCCAGATGCCGCTAAGCCGGGGGCGCAGAAGGCGGGCAAGTGAGCGAGGCGGCGATGAGGACGCGTAGCACAGCGCAATCGTCATCGAGACCCGCATCATCGCCACAGTTGCTCCCTCGCCCAGCCTGTTGTTGCTATGTCTCTCCGCCTGCGCTTCTGACACTGACGTGGCTGCGTAGTGGGCGCAATGTCCGGCGTCTCGCTCGCCTTGTGCGTCGTGAGTCGCTGCTGCGGCTCGACACTGGTCTGACGCTCTCGCCTGCGCAGCGTGCGACACCAGACTGTCACGCTGGAGGTGGACACCAGTGGTCCCAGCCTGCGCGGTACGTGATGCGGGGCCGGAAGCGCGCAGGAAGGCGCGCGAGGGAGAACCCTAGCGTCTCAACTCTCTCCTTGGTCTCCTCTCGCGCAGGCGTGACTGAACTGCATATCGCCACGCCCTCTGACGGCACCTTCAGCGTGGGCTTCCACGCCAGCGGGCTGGAGGTACACGGGGTGACTGTGGACGGTGAGAACGCCCGTCGCAGCGTACACCCGCTTGCACAGCTGACGCACGAGCAGGCGTGCCCGCCACCTTCACGCAGCACGCGGAGAGCTCGGGCGGCGGCGGCTGGCAGCAGGATGGCGGCGGCGGCACGCCAGGGCGGGAGAGCGACTTATCGAGCGAAGCAGATGCAGCTCGCGCCGACTTGCGCGCCTTGCTCGAGGCTGGCGACGCGCCGACGCTGACCGTCACGGTGCCTGTGGAGGCGCTGGCAAGCGGGTCAGCGACGCTGCGTGTTCAGATCCGGTACAGCGCTGGATCGCCATCTTCGGAGTCGCGCGCACAACTCGCCCTGCAGGGCGCCCCGCCACCACGCTCGCCGCTGCACGCAGCCTGCGCCAGCTTCGCAGAGTTCGGCTTCTTCTGGGTGCGCGCGCGTGCACGTGCGGCGCGTTGTCTGCGACATATGCTGACGGCTCTTTCGCTCGCTCTGTGCAGGGCGGCGCGCGCGCGGTGCGCTGTTGGCTGCCGTGCGTGGACCACCCCCAGAGCCGTCACTCGGTGGAGCTGCGGCTCAGCGTCGCAAGCAGCCTCACCGTCGCAGCGCCGGGCGAGCTGTGCAGCGTCAGCCCCTCTTCTGACGGCACCCGCCGCCTCTTCACGTTCAAGATGGCGCTGCCGGTGTGCCCTGGTCAGCTCGCCTTCGCGATAGGGCCCTTCGTTGTGCTGCCAGACGCCGTGCGCGGCTCGCACGTCACGCACCTGGCCGCGCCGGGCCGCCTGCGCCCGCTGCGCGTCACGGTGGCCCCCTTTCCGTCCATCCTGGGCGTGCTGGAGAACGGCATCGGCGCATGCCTGCCCCTGCCAGGGCTGCCCTCCTACACACAGTGCTTCCTGCCCGCCCAGCTGGCGCGCTGCACGGCGCTGGTGTGCCCGGGCGTGACGTTTTTCTCCGACACGCTGCTGGTGGACGAGCGCATCGGCGCGGAGGCTATGGAGACGCACCTGCGCTGCGCAGAGTGCGTGGCTCGCCAGTTCTTCGGCGCATTCCTCGCGCCAGCCACGCCAGCAGACGCCTGGCTGGCCACAGGACTGGCCGCCACCGCGGCGGTCAAGGTGCACCGATGGCTGCTGGGCGACCAGGAAACAGAGTGGCGCACCGGCGAAGAAGCAGCCGCCGTTTGCGCTGCCGACGACGGAGCGCTGCCGCCGCTCTGCGCGCCACAGCCGCGATGGGGGGTGCGCGAGGCGAGCGCGCCGGACGCGGAGCGGCTGCTCGCCTGGAAAGCGGGGCTGGTGATGCGACACATGGAGCACCGGGTGGGCCAAGAAGTGTTTGCCAAGCTGCTGCGCGCCATGTTCGCCCGCGCCGCCGACGCGCATCGCGCGCACTTTGCGGGACTGGAGCCCTCCCCGGCGGGCGGCGCGAGCGACGCGGGCGAAGGCGCGCTGGCCGCGCTGCCTCGCACACACGATGTGGCGGCGGCTGCGGTGGCGGTGGCCGCCGCCCCCGGCGCCGCGGGCGCTGCTGCGACGCGGCTGCTGAGCACAGACGGGTTCATGGCTGCGTGCTGCAAGGTGGGCGGGCTTGACCGTGGCGAGGTGTCTGCGTTTGTGGCCAGGCACGTCAAGTGTCGCGGCACAGCCACCCTGTCGTGCGCCTACTACTACATCAAGCGCCGCAACGGCATCGAGGTGGCCCTGCGCATGGACGGCCCGCCAGCGGCGCTGGAGGCTGCGCAGGCGGCCCTGGCAGCCAGCGGGGTCACCGGCTGGGCGCCCTCCTGCCTGGTGCGCGTGCACGAGGTGACGGGCGTGTGGGAATTCGTCGTCTCCCTGGGAAACAGCCTGCAGGCGCTGCACTCCTACTCGTGCACCACGCGCTTCCAGGTGGCTGGCAGCAAAAAGGGGGGGCTCACCAAGAGACCCCCCCCAAACCCTCTGGGAGGCGCCATCGGCGCCGACTCGGTCGATTCTCCGGTAACATGGGTGCGCTGCGACCCTGGCCGCGAGTGGCTGGCGCGGCTGGACGTGCACCAGGCGGAGGCGCAGTGGATCGCGCAGCTCAGCAAGGACAAGGATGTGCGCGCGCAGGGCGAGGCTGTTGCTGCGCTGGCCCGCTTCGCTGCGCAGCGGGGCAGCTACAGCGCGGTGAACGCCATGCAGGCTCGTCTGGTTGACCGACAGACGTTTGCTCGCGTGCGCAGCGAGTGCGCTCGCGCGCTGGGGGCCAGCGCCAGCGCCAGCACATCCTTCACGGGGCTGGACCAGCTGCTGCGCTGGTACAAAGAGGCGTACTTCGACAAGACGCTAGGGCGGCCGGCAGCCAACCCGTTTCCGGACCTGGCTGAAGCTGCGGTTGCGCGCGCCTGTCTGGAGGGCGCCGCGCTGAGCCGCGGCAGCGACGGCCTCACCCCGCCCGAGGCGTACGACCTGCTGCTGGAGGTTGGGGGCCACCCGGACGACGCGGGCGCCAGCCACGACGGCAGCGGGCACACCGCCGCTGCGCTGAGCGCCCTCGCGCGCGCCGCCGCGCCCAGCCGCGGCGCGCTCGCCTCCGCGCTGGCCCTGGTGGACCGCCACCTGGCCAGAGACCGGCTGGTGCCCTCCTTCCGCAACGCCGTGACGGCGGCGGCTTTGCACACGCTGGCGGCCCTCTCCGCTCAGCTTCGAGGCTGTGGCACCTGGGCACAGGGCGGCCCCTCAGCCTCCGCCACCGACCAGGCCGCCCCGCCCGCCGCCGCCGCCGCCGCCCGCTGCGTGCTGGAGCGCTACCTGGCCGCCGCCAACGCGCCCGCGGTGCGCCGAGCAGCCGCCGACGCGGCGCTTGCTCTGTCGCTTTCCGACGCCCACGCCCACGCGGGCGAGGCACGCGCGCATTGCGGCCGCCTGCATCCCGGCGCCCTCTTGGCGCTTCTCTGCGAGGCTGCGAAGCGCGCGCAGGCGGAGCCCGACGCGGGACTCGCCTCGAGGCTGTTAGAGGATGCGGCGGCCATGCTCGTCTCGGCGCTCAATCCGCCCGCCACGCGTGCCCCGCCGCCGCCGCCGTCGGGCGGTGCCAGGGCTGACACCGACAAGGGCCCAGAGGGTGGGGAAGCCGCGGCAGCAGTCGGGATGGAGGTTGACGGTGAGCTTCCGTTGGCTGTATCCTCCGCCCGGGGCGAGAGGGCCGCGCCTGGCGCGCCTCCGCTGGCTCTTCTGGCCAACGCCGGCCCCGCGGCGCTCAGCGCCATCGCGTGGCTGCGGGCGCGCGTGCGGGACCCCTGCGCGCCCTTTCGGCTGCGCCACGCAGCCTTCGCGCTGCTGCAGGCGGCCGGCGGGCGCGCGCCCACGCTCTTCGAGCCGTCGCTTGCGGTCGCAGACGCGCAGCCGCCGCGCCTGCCGCTTCCGGTGGGCGAGTCGCTGCCGCTTGAGCCGGCGCCGCCGGAAGAGCTGCAGCTGCCTGCGCCCACGTACGGCTACGCCTCCGGGATGGAAGAGGGCGCTTGGGAGGAGCCACGACCCCGCATGCCGGTCAGCCGAAAGCGGCCTGCCCCCGTGCGCCTGCACGACAGCTCCGAAGAGGAGGCTGAGGACGAGGCGGGCACCTCGGAGGAGGAGGAGGAGGACGAGGATGGCGCAGCGGCGCGCGGCATCGCCGCAACCAAGCCTAAGCGTGTGCGTGCCGCCGCCACCACGCGCCGCCGCTTCGCCGACGGCGACGACGAGGAGGACGAAGACGAGGCGGCCGCCGCGCCCAAGGCCCGCCCCGCAGGGCCGGAGATCGGGCCCTGGCAGCCCGCGCCTCGAAAGCCGCTGGTGGGCCTGTCGGCGCGTCAGCGCACCGTGGCCAAGGCTGAGCGTGAGGCGCTAGCTCTGTGCCAACATCGTGACGTGGCGTTCCTGGCACTTAACCGACTGCTGCATGCCGCCGTGGATGAGGCTGTGGGGAGCAATGCGGCGGCTTTCGAGCCCTTCATCGACCCCGTGAACTGCACCATGCCCAACAGCCGGCGCTACTTCTACGTGGACGACTACGGGCTGTTCGTGCCGGAGGATCAGCGCGCCTGCGTGACCGACATGCGCAACCGCGCCACCGCGGTGCTGGCCCACACCGATGGCTACCCCACAGCGCAGGCGCTGCTGCAAGATGCGGCGCTCATCCCGGCCGCCATGCGCGCCTACAACCTGCCTCGTGGCGAGGGCGAGGGCGTCACGGGTCCAGGCAAGTTCGCAGAGCCCGGCGTGGTGCTGGCCGCGGAGCAGCTGCATGCGGCCTTGGTGACGTCTCTGGACGCGCGCAGGGCGGAGATTGCGGCCCTGGAGGAGGCCGCGCGCAGCGCCGTGAACAACCCTCTGCCTGAGCCGGAGCCGGAGGAGGACGAGCCCGAGGAGCTGGAGGATGAGGAGGAGCTGCAGGAGCGGCGCCGCCCTCAGCCCAAGCGCCGCCCGCCGCCGCGTAGCCGGGCGCGCCGGGCAGCAGAGAGCTCTGAGGACGAGGATGACGAGGAAGAGGATGATGACGAGGAGGGCAGCCTGGAGCTGTCGGACGACGACGATGACGACGGAGGTTCCCGGCTGCGCTCCCGACGTGCAGCCTCCACGCGCGCGCGCGGCAAGCCGCCCCCACGAGGCACCGCCCGCCCGCGCAGGCCCCCACCCGCGCTTTCCGCGCCCCCAGCCCGGCGCGCGGCTGGCGGCTGCGGCAAGCCCAGCCGGGCCGCCTTCCACGCCGCCGAAGCCTTGGCCGAGGAGGAGGGCCGCCTGGCTGACGTCGCGCGCTTCAAGCTCAACCGCCTCCTGGGTGGCGCGCTAGCAGCGGCCATGAAAGCGGTGCCCTGCGCCTTCTTCACGAGCCCGGTCAACGCGGATAACCCTGCCATGCACGACGTCGCCTGGTATGTGGACGACTACGGGCTCTATGTGCCTCCTCAGGACAGGTGCTGCTTGGCGGACCTGCAGGCGCGACTGGGCAGCACGCAGGCGAAGCAGCTGTACGAAAACGCGGCTGGCTTGCTGGCGGACTCGCGCAAGATCGTCGAGGCCGCCTACGCCTACAGCGCCCCCAGAGACGGACGCCCCCCGGGCAAACACGCGCTGGCGGATCTCCCGCCGGCTGCGGATGACCTCTACGCGGAGCTCAAGCACCAGCTCAAGCAGTGTAAAGCGCAGATCCGCGCCTTGGAGGAAGACATTCTCAACGCTCCGGAGGATGGCATCGCCGCGGACCAGGAACTCTACCAGCAGGCTGAGTTTGGCGAGGATGCCATGGCTGAGGAAGAGGAGGAGGAGGCGTTTCTGGCGCCCATCGCAGAGGGCGATGAAGTGGGTGAGCCTGCAGTTGCAGCGCCGCTGCCCAAGTTTGCCCTCAAGTTCAAGTCTGCCGCGGCGGAGGAGCAGCCCGCCTTTGCGGCGCTGCCGATTGAGTCCCTGGAGGCGGCGGGTGAGGCGCCGCCTGCAAAGCTGGGCATGTTCAAGCTCAAATTCGGAGGCGCAGCAGCCGCGCCCGCGCCTGCAGAGTCCCCCGTCGACAAGGCGGAGGCCGAGCGCGCGCGGCGTGCTGCGAAGAAGGCGAAGAAGGCTGCGAAGAAGGCTGAGCGAGCTCTCGCAGTCGCGGGGGCGGGCTCAGGCGCCGCGGGCACCGCGCCCACGGGCACCGATGGCGGGGAGATGGCGTTCGCGCAGGGTTTCCTGGACGGTGACGGGGCGCAGACTGCAGGTGACGAGTGCGAGGACGCGCCGATGTTTTAGGCTGCGCGTGAAATGACACCGCGCTCAATACGCCTTTGCGAAGATCGCAACCTCGGCCGCGGCGGCGCCGGTGAGGAAGCAGGTGCGACACGCATCTGGCGGCGGCTGCTCAAACGGATAGCACCGGAAGGTAGCCCCCGTCTCAGCCTTCACCCGCGCTTCATCCTCGTCGCTGCCCGCCCACGGCCCGCGCGCCCATCGCCCGCTGTCCACAACCTCACGCAGCTGCTGGTAACTGGTGACGTCCACGATGTGGGCGTCACGAAACGCCACAGCCTGCTCCAGGAGACCCGCCTGCACCGCCGCCAGGTGTGCGTGCAGCGCAGGGGCCAGCTGGGCAGCGTCCAGGGGTACGCCCATGGTCTTGCTGTCCTTTCCAGGTGGCAGGTCTCGCCGCACCAACACGCAGCTGCCCACGGCTACGTCTCGAGGTCCAACCTCGCAGCGAATGGGCACGCCCTTCATCTCCCAGTGGGCGTACTTCCACCCGGGGGTGCGCCCCTCACGCGCGTCAATCTGCGCGCGAACGCCAGCCTGCACAGCCGTGCGCACCACGCTCTCGCACGCAGCTAACACGCCAGCCTTCTCCTCCTCTTTCTTCCATATAGGTACCACAACCACCTGCACTGGCGCCAGCGCAGGCGGAAGACGCAGCCCTGTGTCGTCACCATGTGCCATGATGACGCCGCCCACCATTCTCGTGCTCACGCCCCAGCTCGTCTGATACACGTGACCCACTGCGCCGCTCTCATCCGTGAACGTGATGTCGAACGCCTTTGCGAAGTTCTGGCCCAGGTTGTGGCTGGTGCCAGCCTGCAGCGCTTTGCCGTCACCCATCATCGCCTCGATTGTGTAGGTGAGGTCTGCGCCCGCGAAGCTTTCCGTCTTGCTCTTGCGTCCCGCAATCACGGGCATTGCGGCCACCTCGTAGGCGAATCGCGAATACAGTTGTACCATGGCTTTGGCCTCAGCCTCCGCTTCAGCGGCTGTGGCGTGAGCGGTGTGGCCCTCCTGCCACAGAAACTCCAGCGTGCGGATGAACGGCCGCGTGCGCATCTCCCAGCGGTGCACGTTGGCCCACTGGTTGACCAGCAGAGGCAGGTCTCGGTAGCTGTGGATCCACTGCGCGAACATGTGGTTCACCACAGTCTCGCTGGTCGGACGAACAACCAGAGGCTCTTCCAGCTCTTTCCCTCCGCCGCGAGTCACCAGCGCCAGCTCAGGCGCGAAGCCTTCCACGTGTTTGGCCTCCTTAGCGATGAAGCTATACGGGATGAGCGTTGGAAAGTACGCGTTCTGGTGACCCGTCTCCTTGAAACGACTGTCCAGCCACGACTGGATGTGCTCCCTGACACCGCGCGCCAAAGGCGTGAGCGCCAGAAGCCGCTGCAAAGCTGCCAACACGAGCTCGCACCAGCACTGCAAACGCACCAGATTGCGTAGCCGTACGGGCGGATCACCATCGTGCCGCGCACGGGGCCGTAGTCGGCCAGCTGAGCCTCTCTGATGACGTCCAGGTACCAACTGTGGGGAGGAGGGGAGAAAAGGGGGTGTCAAGTTAGGGTAGCGCTCCTGTGGCCCTGAGCAGCGGATGGACGAAGAGGGCTGTGCGTGCGAGTGCACACCGTGAGAAGTCCACCGACTTTGGTGTCACAGCGGCCTCGACAGCCTTGTTGGCGGGTTGCGGCTTGCCCTGCTGCGCCTTGGTTGCGGGCTGGGCTGCGCCGCCCGAGGCGGCGGCGCACGCCGCGTGGCGCCCGGGACGATGCAGCAGCGGCGCGCGGGCAGCAGCGCAGGGCAGCAGCGCGCGGGAGAGTGCGGGGGCGGCGCGCATGCCGCCACACAGCCGTGACTCACAGCCAGCAACTCGCATCCACTCAGAGCACGGCGAGCCTCGGAAGCACGGCGGCTCCGCGCACAGGCGAGAAGAGGAGAGGAGGAGGAGGTACGGGCGTGCACGTCGTACGCACAAAGATGCGCCCGCCACCACCTACTACTACCAAAGATCGTTGGAGCCGTTGCACTTCTCAGACCTCCGGAGCGGCCGTGATGGACCCGTTCACGCAGGGCCTGGACGAGGCCAGCGCTGCGCGTGTGCGTGGCTGGGTGGAGGTGCGTTTTGCGCGGCGTTGCGGCTCGGCGCCGGCGCCGGCCGGGCCAGCTGTCTCAGTGCCCAGTCGGCGTCCTGAACGCCTCCTTGCGCGCAGGCGGCCAAGCCACCGCCCTCGCCATACACCGCCGCGCCCCTGAGCTACAGCAGCTCCGTCGCGCCTAGTGCACCGGTGCGTGCGGGCGCGCATTGTGCAGGCGCCCACGCTCCACCGCTTTTGTATGGGCGCTCACTGCACACGCGCGCACGCGCGCACGCCAGGCTTCCGCGGGCCGCCAGCCAACCGCCCCTCCCTGGTCTCCGTCGCCATACAAGGTGCGTTGCGAGTGCGGGCGCGCTGAGGCGCCGCATCGTGCTCACAAGCCCGCCTCCTATGCTCCCTCTCTCACAGAGCGTGCCTCTTCGAGGCTCTCCGCCGCGCGCACAGCCGCCGCTAACACCGCGCAACACCAACAGCTACACCGGTTATGGCGCATCAACCACTCCCGCGGCCAGCGCCAACCGTCGGGCGACTCTGCCAGCTGGCTGGGAGGCGCCCTCGGCGGCGGTGCGCGCGGGATGGGAGACGGACAGCGCAGTGAAACCGTCCATGCCTCGCCTGCCCAGCTGGGACATTGGCGCCTCTCCGGCTGCCGTCGCAGCTCAGCCTGCGTACGTGGCGGCGCCGCCGGCGAGCAGCGCGTCTGTGCAGCGCCGCCAGACGTACGGCGACAGCGAAATGACGTCACCGCGGGCGCTGTATGCGCCTCCTGCGGCGCCTGTGGCAGCCGCAGCTTTCAACCCTTGGGACGCGGTGGGGGCTGCACCCGCGCCGCCGGCGCAGCCCACGCCCGTCGCGGCACCCACCATGGCACCCGCCGTGGCACCCGCAACGGCACCCGCGACGGCACCCGGCGCGTATGTTCCCCCTTGGGCGTCGCAGCTCGCCTACGCCACCACACCCGCGCAGCCCGCGCAGCCTGCTCCCGTGGCCGAGCATCAGCCCGCGCAGCAGCCGCAGGCGCTGTACCAGCCCGCGCCGCCGCAGCACCAGCAGGGCGGATATCCCGGCCAGTATGCGCCGGTTGCTGTGGGCGCACTCTCACCGCCCACGATGTCAGCCACGCCGGCTGTGGGCGCCAGCCGCATCTCAACTCGGCGCACGTTGGGCTTCGACGCAGCGCCCACCGCGCAGCGTGTGAGCGGCGCAGGCGCAATGGGAGGTGCTGGGGCGTACTCCCGCCTGGCTGCTGCGTTGCCGTACGACGGCGGCGCGCCCGTGGCGGCTGCCACGGGCCTGCTGGACGCGCGTCCAGGGGACGAGCGCCTGCTGATGGTGTCGTACGAGGCGTGCGTGCAGGCGTGCCTGGAGGCTGCTCTGCAGCAGGGAAGTCAGGCGGGCGACCCCGTCGGCGCCGCGCGCACCTTCGTGGCCGACCGCTGCGTGGTGCTGCAGAAGGCGTTCGGCCTGCAGCCGCTGCTGCTGCAGCCCGGCGGCGCGGCCAGTCGCGCCCACAACGCGCCCCGCTCCCCCCGCGGAGCCGAGGTGCGGGCCGTGGCCGCCGCCGCCGCCGCCGCCGCCGCCGCGGAGCCCACCACGGTGACCTGCGTCACTCGAAGCGTCACCGTGGAGCTGCAGAAGCTCAGCTGGAGCCGCGGCGCCGGGGCGGCGCTGCTGCCCAAGGCGCTGCGCCGCGCCATCGTGGGACAGGAGCAGCAGCATGCGGAGCGTTTGGCGGAGCAGCTGAGCGTGCGCCTGGATGCCGCGCGCCCGGAGGCGGCTCGCCGCGTGTCGCTCGGCTGCGCCGCCGACTTGTCCGTGACCCGCCAGCTCAGCGCCAGCGGCGGTGACGTGGCGGCCGCGTTTGGCGGCTGCGGGCTGGTGCTGGAGGGCACGTCTCGGGAGGGGCGCCCGGTGGTGGGGCGCCTGTCCCTGGAGGGGGCGCGCGGGCGGACCACCCAGGTGGCGCAGCTCAAGACCCCCGCAGGCGAGGTGCTGGCCACGGCGGAGGTGAGCACGCTAGTGGAGGACACCACCAGCCTGAAAGCCGTGCAGCCCAGCGCCGCCGCAGCCCAGGCGGCGGCGGCGGCGGCGGCGGCTGGAGTGGCGGCGCGCCAGCGGGGCCGCCTGGTGGCTGACGAGGGGGAGGAATGGCGGGCGGCGGTGCAGGAGAACGCGGTGTACGACGCCGCTCTGGAGGCCGCCCTGCGAGCCACGGGCTTCGGCAAGCGCCGCCTGGGCATCCGGGCCGACTGGGCGTGGCTCCTGGCCCGCCTGTGTGCGCAGCACTGCGTCAGCGACTCGTACGCGGCGCTGCGCCACCTGCTGCACGTCTTTGCCGGCAGCGCCACGCCAACCGCCGACTGCCTGGACCTGGTGCTGCAGCTCTTCCACCCGGTGCACTGCCAGGGCGAGGACGGGGCGCTGGGCCCCGCGGAGGCACGCATGTGGGCCGCTGCGCGCGAGGGGTGCGACCGTCTGGTCGCCAGCGTCTTCGAAAACTACAAAAGCCTGGTGGAGACCCTTCCCAGCGGCCTGGTGGACGGCGGCGTGCTGCCCTTCGGCGCCCCCTGCCCCGCTGCGGCGCTGCCCCTGGCAGTGCGCCTCTTCACCCTGCTGCACGACCCGCTGGGCCAGGACTTTGCGCTGCGCCTGCAGGCCCACTTCCGGGCGGCGGCGGGCAAGTGCTACTGGCGCCACGCCGCCGGGGCGCTGGAGAACACGGGCGCCGGGTGTGCGACGGGCGAGTCGCTGGACGGCGGCGGCGGGGCGCCCAGCCTGCCCTTCCAGGACAGCTACTCCTCTCTGGCGCGACTCTGCGCCAGCCTGGGCGAAGAGCTGCGCATGGATATCCAGGTGCACGACGCGGAGGTGCTGCCCCAGAGCTTCTACCTGCCCGCGCTGACGGCGGAGGAGTACACACGCGAGCTGGGCGACAAGCTCAAAACCTTCCTCGCATCCTGCCCGCCGCCGCGCCCAGCAGGCACCATCCTGGACCTCCTGGACGCGGTGGGAGACCTGCAGGACCGCCTGCAGGGATGGCAGCTGGCGGGCCCTTCCACCGCACCCGTGGAGCCGGTTGCCCTGTTTGGGCGCTACATCAGGGCTTGGATCGCCGACAGCCGCGCCATGCTGGTGGCGCGCTGCCGCGCCTGGGCGGTGGCGAGCACGCGCACGGGGCCGGAGGGTGCGGCGTCGGTAGCTGAGCTGTATGGGGCGATGCAAGGCGTGCTGAGCGAGTATGAGCGTGTGGTTGCTCGCTGGCCGCTGTTCGCGGCGGAGCTGGAGGACGCGCTGGCTGCTGCGGAGCGCACCATGTTGAGCGCGGTGGAGGGGTGGGTGGCACCCGTTTTGCCGCCAAACTTCCGCTTCAAGGCGGCCCCGCCCGCGTCACCTCTCAAGGTCTCTCCGGAGCCTCCCAAGCCCGTGCAGCGCAAGCCCTCGCGAGCTGGCGCCTGGATATGCGGCGCGCCCAAGGACGAGCCCGCCACGCCGCCCAAGGCTGCGCCCAGCCCCGCGCGC
>Ga0208951_1000408_pt1 | contig 19705 bp, 16 predicted proteins | sample GreLakmeMI27MSRF_FD_187702 | JGI IMG/M metagenome (GOLD analysis project Ga0208951, IMG submission 187702) | Freshwater lentic microbial communities from great Laurentian Lakes, MI, USA - Great Lakes metaG MI27MSRF (SPAdes) | ecosystem: Environmental > Aquatic > Freshwater > Lake | place: Great...
GCCTGCTTGCGCCTGGGCTTGCCGAAAGGAAGCGGGGAGATGGCCATCCACGCCGCGCAGGCGAGCGGCAGCAGCAGGTAGGGCGTGTAGAGGGCCAGCAGCTGCGCGCGCGCCGCGCGCGTTGCGATATCGGGCGAGGCTGCCAGCTCCAGCAAGATGGGCAGCAGCGTGGTCGCCGTGTGCACGCCGTACGCGAGCGCAGGCATTCGGATCCAGTTCAGCCGCCTCCAGAACGCGTACACAGCCACGAAGAAGAAAGGCAGTTGCAGCGCCAGCTCGCCGTAGATAAGCGCCTGGAACCAGGGCGCAACCGGTGTTCCGTGGACTACGGGCGCCATCAGGGGGTCGCCCATGCTCTCAACGTGCCACGCCAGTAGCCTCTGCGCGAAGGCGGGGACCCATCGCTTCGGCAGCACTGCGCTGAGCAGCGTGAGGCGCTGCACGGCGAGACATGGCGAAGTGCGCACCGGCTTGCGAGTCTACAAGCAGCGTGGCGGGTATGTGCGACACGAAGAAGCAGAGCAGCACGACGCGAAGCGCCTCCATTGACACGGCGTGTGCGCGGGCGTGGAAGGTGGTCCGCGGGAGGGACGCCTTGTTGGTCAATCATCGATCATGCATCGGCGTATCAGCGAGCAGAAGTTACTACTGTTGGTCCACCTCCGGTGCGTCATTCTCCTCCCCGCTCAGCGCCTCCCTGTCCTGCTGCTCCAGCGCCTCCCTCGCCTCCTGCGCCTCCGCCTGCCTGGCGGCCAGGTCGGAGGCTGAGACGTAAATGTTGGCCGCGTCCTCGCGCTTCTCCGCCACCAGGCGCTGCACCTCCTCCTCGCCCAGCTCCATGCGCAGCGGGGTGCCCACCATGCTGCCGTCAGGCTGCAGCTTCCACCGGTTGCGCTTGAGCCACTCGAAGGATAGGTCCTCGCTGCTCTCCATCTGGTCGGGCGTGGCCATGTAGAGGTAATCCCAGCTGATGCAAAGATGCGCGTCGAACGGCAAATCCCAGGTCTCCTCCAGCTCAACCTTCGATTCGGGCGCGCCCGCGGGCAGCGGCCGCGGGCGCAGCAGCCCCACCACGGGCACCTGCGTCACCATTCCGCTCTTGTCGTCCACGCAGAAGGCTGTTCTGAAGTCCAGCTGGCGCTGCGCGTGGGGCACGGAGAGGTCGCTGCCGCAGGGAATGAGGAAGACGCGAAGGGTCTCCTCCGCCCAGTCGATGAGGTGGGAGATTTCGCCGCGGCGCCGGTCCCCGCGCGACCCCGACAGCGTCGGCCGCCGCGTCCAGTCCACCGGGTGGTAGTCTGCGGGCTGCAGTTCCGCGGGCACAGCCTCGGAGGCTGTCCAGACGGTCTGCGTGTAGCTCCACTGCTCGCTGATGCCGTCCAGCGTGCCCTCCTTGTCCACGCCGTACGCCTCGCGCAGGTCGATCAGCCCCTCCGCAGTGCGCCGCACGAAGAGGTCGAAGGAGTGGAGGCGCAGGATGGCGAAGTGGGTGTCGTTGAGCACCACGCCCTGCGCCTCCAGTTCCGCACAGACGGGCCAGCCGCGGCGCTGCTGGTGCTCCTCCGCGCTCAGCTGCCCCTGCGACAGCCGCTCCAGCACTTCGTCCACGTAGCCGTCCTCGCGCCAGGGCTGGGTGAGCATGCGCGCGCGCGGCAGGGCCAGGCCGCCGGGCGCGTAGTTGACGCGCGCCCGCTCCGGCGCGGCGGGCTGCGCGAACATGGGGTCCGCGTCCGCGAAGGCGCCCAGGCTGTCCAGCTGCGACACCTCCGGCGTGAGCCAGGCGCTGGGCTGCTGCTGCGGCTGCTGCGGCTGCGGGTGGCCAGCCCCAGGGTCCCCCCCCCCGTCCGCCAGCCCCTCCTCCTGCTCCCCCTCCTCCAGGGGGGGCAGCAGCTCCCGGGGGAACACGCTGTCCCGCAGCAGCGCCTGGCGCAGCTGCGGGTTGCCCTGCGCCCCCTCCGCCAGCGCGTCAACCACCCGGCTCCAGGCTGTGAAGGGCTGCCCGCGCTCCAGCCCGGGCGGGCGCAGCAGGGCGTCGCAGAAGCCCGCGCGCAGCTCGGTGGTCTGCAGGAAGCGGTCCGCGGGGGCGGGCATGTAGAGGTAGACCCGACCGGCCCCCCAGGCGGCGCGCACCCCCCGCCCCAGCTGCGGCAGCGGCGCGCTGTGCTGCCCCTCCTGCAGCCACGCCAGCTGCAGCTGCTCGCTGGCCGCGGTCCACTGCTGGCGGTCCCAGGCGGCGGCGGCGGGCGGCAGCGGCGAGCCGGCGGCTGCGGCGGCTGCGCGCACCACGCGCCGCGCCTCCGCGCCGCCCAGCTTCATGAAGGCGAAGCCCAGGCCCAGGCTCAGGTACAGATCCGCGGGCGACTTGCCGGGCAGCGCGGGGCTGGAGCCCGCCGGAGCAGCGTCTGCAGAGTCCCACTCCCCGGCGGCGCTCCCCAGCGCGGGGCCCAGTGCCGGAGCCTCCAGCGACGCCTGCTGCGCCGGCATGGCGGCCGCGGTGGCGCGCGGCGGCGGGCGAGCGCGCAGCGCCCGCGCGGGCTGCGGCGGCGCGTCCCAGTCGCCCGAGGACGGCGCCTGCGCGCGCTCAGCCGCGTCGTCCATGGCGCGCAGCTCCGCGCGCAGGCTCGTGGCCAGCGCGGCGCTGCCCTGCGCCGCGTCGCGCAGCGCCGCCAGCAGGTCCGCCCAGGGGGGCAGCCCGGCGGGCAGTCGGTGCCGCGTCACAGCCTTGAGCCCGGCCAGGCTGAAGAAGCGCGTGCCCTTGCTGCTGGGCGCCGCCACGTACAGCGCCCAGCCCTTCTTGTCCGGCGCCCAGGCGGCGTGCCAGCCGGGCGGCAGGCGGCGTAGGGGGCTGTGCCAGGCTGCGTCCAGGAAGAGCAGCCCCAACTGGTCGCCCGCGCGCTCCCACGCCGCGCGGTTCCACCCCGCAGCCTGTGCCTCCGAGATGGGGGAGCCGGACACGGCCGCGCGCTGGCGGGTGAGCTGCGCGCGCTCCTCCAGCGACAGGAAGGAGAAGGAGCTGCCCTTCTCGGACAGCAGCTCCGCGCAGGACAGACCCGCGAAGCTGCCCGGCTGCGGCTCCCACGCCGACAGCTCGGACAGTGCGCGCTGGGCCGCCTGCGCGCTGGCGCTGCTGCGCGCGTCGGAGAGGACGCGCCAGGCGGAGCCCGAGGAGCGCGCGGGGCCAAAAGCGTCCCTCCCTTCCTCCTCCTCCTCCTCCTCAAAGTCGTCCTCAAAGTCGTCATCCTCCTCCTCGAAGCCGGGCGCGGGGCCGGGCGGCAGCAAGGCGGCCACGCGGTTGGCGCGCGCGGCTGCGACGGCTGCGCTGACCAGCGGGGGCAGGGGCTGCGCGGCCGGGGCCGCCGCCGCCGGCGGCGGCGGCGGCGGCGGCGGCGCGGTGTCCCCGTCCAGCGCCGCCAGCAGCTCAGACGCGGGGCTGCGCTCGGGCAGTCCCAGCGCCGCCGCCGCCGCCGCCGCCAGCCCCGGGCTGGCCTGCAGCTGGCGCGCCAGCTCTTGGCGCGCCTCTGACCAGCCCAGGCGCAGCGTGCTGCCGCACTCCTCCAGCTGTGAGTCGCACAGCGCTCGCAGCTGCTGCAGCGGCACGAAGCGGTTCACGTCCCCGGGCACATACACGTACGCCAGCGGCGCTGGAGCGCTGCCAGCCAGTGGAGCTCCGGTGCCCCACACCAGCTGCCAGTAGGCGCGCCCCACAGAAGGGAAGGCGCGCACACGCACGCAGCCAGCCTGCTCCACAGGCAGCCCCAGCGCAGTGGCCGCGGTCTGCCACCTGCTGGCGGGCCACGCCTTCCAGGCCACCGTGGTGCCCCTGCGTCGCACAGGAGCGTCCACTGTACGCAGCTCCTCATACTCCCCGCTGGCGCCAATGTGCAGGGCCCACACCCGCACCGCGCGCTGCAGCTGCTTGTTGCTGAAGGAGACGACAGGGAAGACCCGACTGTGCGCAGAGCGGGAGTGGGGAGTGGGGAGTCAGCCGGCGGTAGGGTTCAACAACGCCGCTCCAACGCCGCCAACAGCGCAGCTGCACCGTCACAGCGACGAGCGCGTGCGCTTGCGAGTAAGCGTGCGCGAGGGGCGCACCCGTGCTGCTCGAGCATCTGCGAGGCTGTGAGTCCAAGCGTGTCAGCCGCCACGCTCTCGCTCTCGTAGCCGCTCTCGCTGCCGCTCTCGCTGCCGCTGTCGTAGCCCCGGGTGGAGTCGCCGGAGGCACCGGACTTCGAGGACTTTGCGGCGCAGCGCACGGCTGGGTGCAGCAGTGGGGCCAGTGCAAGCCGCCGGCGCAAGCCCAGCGTGCCTGGACGCGGCGCGGGCGCGGGCGGCGAGCCAGCCACGCGCCAGCCGGCACGGCGCACGCAGCGTGCGGGCGCAGCGCGGCGCCTTCCGGGCGCGACAGTGCCGGCCGCCAGCGCAGAGGTGCGCCAGCGAAGCGCAGCCTCCATGGCGCCCCAACACGCAGCACGCGGTGCACACGCACGCACGCGCGGTCCCCAGACAGAGCAGGTGAAGGCCGCCAAATGTGGTTCCTGTTAAGTGTACGACCGACCGAACTGGCAAGGCGCGGCCCGCCCGAGCGGGCGGGGCCTCCTCGGGCCCCACATTCGAACACAATCTGTCGCTCTGGGAGCGTCTTCTAACATGGATGGCGACAGCGAGCCGCAGAGCAACGCTGAGCGTCTTGACGAGGCGCGTTTTGCTTGCGCACACTGCAAAGTGCGTCTGAGAGCCTCCCGCGCACAGGCTGAGCGCCTGCTGGTCTCCTGCGCCTACACCCAGGCCGCGGACGAGGCGGCGTGCGTGCTGAGTGCGGAGCTGGCGCGCTGCGGCGGCGGTGGGGAGGACCTGCGAGAGGCGGCTGCTGCGGTGCTGCTGCAGGGGCGCCGCCTGGCGGGCGCGCAGCCCCAGGCCCTGCGCTCTGCGCTAGAGGCCGCCTTTGGCGCGCTGCGAGGGGTGCCGCCGGAGACGCTGCAGCTGTGGTACGGCCGCAGACAGCGCCTTCCCCTCCCCCTCTCTCACGCCCCCCAGGGCGCGCCTCGCGCTCGCCGACGGCGACAGCGAGTGCGCCCGCGCCACGCTCGTCGCCGCGCTTGCCTATGGTGCGCATCGGGCGGCGCGTGGGCGCCGGGCAGCGGGAGTCTTTGGTCGTCGCTGAGCGTGTGCCTCTGTGCGCCCCCCTCCTCAGAGCCGGGCGAGCGCCTGGCGCACCCCCCCGAGGCGCTGGCGCAGCTGGCGCGCACGCTGGTGCTGGACGCGTGGCGGGGCCAACCGGCTGCGGCGCTGGCGTGGCTGGCGGCTGGAGCCACTGCGGTGACGACGCAGGAGACGCGGGCCCAGCTGCGGCGCCAGGTGGAGCAGGCGCAGCGCGCGCAGGAGGAGCAGAGCGCGCTGGCGGCCAAGCAGTGGGCGGAGGCTAGCGAGGTTGCGGCCAGGAGGATGGCGATGCCCACGCCGCGACCTGCTCCTGCGCCCCAGCCGGTGACCGCCCCACGGCAGCCCCACCCGGCTGCGCCCGCGCTGGCGGCGGTGGAGAAGCGTGCCGGCGTGGGCGGCATGCTGGGCTTTGTGCGGCGTGGGCGCAGCGCCGCACGAGCAGACCCGGAGGGCGCTGCGTGCGTGGCGCTGCTCACCGGCTGCGCCGTCTACGCCCTCTCGGCCGACAAGCGCGGCTTGCGGAGCGCAGTGGGCGCAGCGGGCGCGGCGCTCTCCAGCATGGCGTCGCTGGCGTTGGGCTATGGGCCACCGCCGGTGTAGTAGAACGGAACAGTTCTAGATTCTACTTACAATGCTGCGTGTCGCTGCAGCCGCCGGGTCGCCGACTCTCTGCCCAGCGGCGCTTGGCAGCCTCCACGGCAGCCTTGGCAGCCGCGGCCTCTGCGTGCGTCTCCTTCGCGCCCGCCAGCCCCAGCGGGCCAGGCTGCAGCACCTCAGCCACAAAGTCAAGCTGCTTCTCTCCGTCACGCAGGGCGGCAAGCACGCGGCGCAGGAGGCTGCGGAAGGCCATCCTTGAGAGGTCACAGCGCGTGTCCGTCGCCGCCGCGGGAGGAGTGCAGCGGGCGGTTGAAGACGGCGCCGGAGCGCGGCTTGGAGGGCGGCTGGGCGGTGGCGCAGCGCTCGCCTGCCGCCTGGTTGTGAGCGTACGTGTCGCTCTCAAAGGCGCCCTCGCTGCTCAGCGCCACGTAGAGCCCGTCGGGCCGCTCCTCAACCGCGTGCGTGCGCTGCCGCTGTCCCACGCTGCACCAGCCCGCGGGCACGAGCTTGCCCTCCGTGTTCTTTTCAGTGGCACGATACAGCTTCTCGCCGGTCGCGAGAGCCACGGGGTACGCGTGCCACGGGCACAGCACGCACGCCTCGCCGTTCACGTCCTCGATGTCGCCTGGGCACGTGCGTCAGGCGTGTGCAGCGACAGCGTGCGAGGGAGAGTTGGTCCCGCACCAGCAGTCAGCGGCCCGCCCGCGTGGTAGCAGACGCTATCTAGGCAGTAGAGCTGCTCTTTGTGGCGCAGCACGGAGACGTAGCGCTCCTTGGCGCCCTCGGGGAGGCGGAAGTGCAAGCGGGAGCCTGGGCGCGAGAGAGAGCCGGCGCCTGCGACACGTACCCACACGCTCTCGGTCGCCGTGATGAGGAAAACAGGCGGACGGAGCACCGATGAAATGCTGCTGCCGCCGCCGGCGCGCCGGGTGACGTCGTCATCGTCCGACCAAAGTCGCCAGGCGCCCGCGCGCGCCGCGCCCACCGCCGAGCCACTTCTGTCTCCCTGAGCTAGGCGTGTCGCACTCAGCCTGCTGTTGCGCACAACAGTGGCACTGCAGCCTGGAACTGCTGCGTTCCTCTGTCAATGCAGGCCTTGAAGCAGACAAGTCTTGTGGCCCACGCGCTGCGCACGACACCTCACCCCTCCGGACAGCGCCAAGCGCCTGTTGCCACCAGGCTGCCGCATCGCGTGGCTGCTGCGTCACGCGCCGCTCAGCGTCGCGCGCGCCTGAGCGCTACTGCGGAGAGTGGCAGTGCATCCTCCTCCTCTGCGCCCAACGTGACGGGCCCGGCTGAGCTGTTCGCTTTCCTGGAGCGCACCCTGCGGGAGGCCGCGGCGGGCGCCGGCGCTGGGGGATGGGAGGAGGTTGAGCGTGCTTGGGTGCTTTTGCCGGCCGGTGAGCCTCTGGGCGTGGTGCATTTCACCGGCGGCGCCTTCGCAGGGGCCAGCCCGCAGCTCACGTACCGGCTGTTCCTTGAGACGCTGTGCAGCAAGGGGCGCCTGGTGGTTGTGGCCACGCCCTTTGCAACCTCCCTCGACCACTTGCGCGTGGCGGACGAGGCGCAGTTCGCCTTCGACAGAGCGTTGAAAACGCTGGCGGACAGCGCTCGCATCCCCCCAAATCTGCCGGTGTGGGGCGTGGGCCACAGCATGGGCTCTCTGGCACAGCTGCTGATCGCCTCGCGATACGCCGTCACGCGCGCCGGCATGGTGCTCATGTCCTACAACAACAAGCCCGCCACGGACGCCATCCCGCTCTTCCTGCCCGTGGTGTCCCCGCTGGCGCAGGGGCTGAGCCCGCTGCTCAACGGCCTGGTCACCAGCCCCTTGCGTGGCGGCGTGGAGGCGCTGTCCGCGCAGCTACGTGGGCGCGCCCCGCCGCTGCTGCGCGAGGCGCTGCCGCTGCTGGACCAGCTGCAGCCTCTGGGCCTGGACGTTGCTGCGGGCCGCGTGGAGTTCAGCCCCAACCCGGAGGAGACGCAGCGCCTGGTGCGCAGCTTCTACGGGGTGCAGCGCACGCTGTTGCTGCGCTTCCGCGACGACACCATCGACGAGACGCCCGCGCTGGCCGCCACGCTCACCGCCACAGCCACCGCCTGCGAGGTCACGGTGTCGTCGCTGCCCGGCGACCACGTGCGCCCGCTGCAGCAGCTCGTGCCGCCGCCGCCGCCCGAGGTGCTGGGCGCGGCGCAGCAGGGCGCGGCTGCGGTGGAGCAGCTCTCCCAGTTTGCCGACTCGCTGGGCGCGCTGGCGTTCGCGCCGGCCATGGTGCTCGGAGCACTGCGCGCGGGCGTGCGCGCGGGCGTGGACACGCTCGAGGCGGCCTCGCCGGGCGGGCAGGGCGCGCTGGCTGACATCAACGCGCTGGTTGACGAGCTGCTGTCCTGGATGCAGCGGGACAAAGCCACTTGAGATCTGTCATCAACCGAGTGTCGTGCATAGTTACAGGGGCGTACTGCAGGGGCGTACCGCGTGCGTGTCGTCGTCGGTTTCGTGTGACTACTTACTTGTTGGCCGCGGTGCGCTTGGCGCGTGGTGACAGCAGGGTCGCAGCAGGCTTGGGGGACTTGGCGGGAGTCTGAGACGCGCAGGAGGGGTGAGCAGGCGAGTGTGCAGGGCGCACGTGAGCAGTTGACTGCACCTTCTTTGCGGCAGGCGAGGCGGCCGGTGCAATGTCGCCGTCTCCCTCTGCGGCCTTTTCGCTGGGCTTGCGTTCTCTGCGAGTTCGGAGTCAGGCGCCAGCACAATGACGCGATGCTCAACACCACGTCGCAGCTGCTGAGCGCGAGCTACCTAACCGAGAAACGGTGAATTGAACCCCGCTATGTGCAGAGCAATGCTGCAGCACGCAAAGCTCCAAAGCCTCAGGCCCGCGCACCTCACGCTTCTCCGCACGCTCTCGCCGTCCAGCACCACCGTCTTGGAGCCTTGGAGGGCCTTCGGGGCAGCCTTGGGCGCGCGCTTGCTAGACTTCTTGCCGCTGCGGTTGGTGCGCAGCAAAAGGGAGACCACCACCACCAGCACAGCAAGCACGGCAAGGCTGAGCACGGGCATAGGCACCATCTTGAGCGCCATCCTACGGCGCGAGTCGGAAAGGCTGTCGAGGACAATGCTGCCCTTCAAACGGCCAATTACTGTCATGACACGCGTATCGGCGTATGGGGCATCAGGGCCAGCTGATTCGGTTGGCAAGCGCCTTTCCGCTGGGCGGCTCCTGTTTAGAGGACGGAGGCTGTTCTTTGCGCGTCTCAGCAGTGACCCCCGAGACGACGCTCTTCAGCGAGCGCGCAGCCTCCTGCGCCCCCCCGCGCCCCGGCTTGTCCGGCAGCGCCCTGCGTACCAGCTGCTCGGCGGATCCGCGCTTGGCGGGCGGCGGCGGCGAAAAGGTGACCACACGCCCCGGCGCCGGCTGCAGCCTCGACAGGATGTCCCGCCCCCCGGACGCCACCGCGTCTCCAGCGGGCGCCTCGTCGGCGCCGCGCTTGCGTGATCCCCGGCGGCGCGCGCTCTTGCCCTTCGGAGGCGGCTCCTCCTTCTCCTTGCGCTCCTGCCCGCTCGGCTGCGGCGCGGGCGCATCGTCGCGCTGGGGCTCTGGCGGCCCGTGGAAGCCGGAGGCGCGGGCGCGCTTGGGCGACTCGCGGCTGCGGCTGCGGCGCCGGTCGCTGTGCCGGGGGGGGCTGCGGCTGCGCCTCTCCCTGGCCTCAGCCTTGGCCTTGCCGTCGCGCGCAGAGTGCGCGGGCGCGCGACTGCCGCCGTTCACATCCGATCGCACCCGCTCCCGCTCCCGCTCCCGCTCCGGCACCGGCTCTGGGGCTGCCTTGCGGCCGCCCCCCTCGTCGCCGCCTCGCGCGCGGGGCCGCCCCGCAGCGTCGCGCGGCTGCTCGCGCTCGCGCTCTCGCTCGCGGTGGATGGGCGCGTGCGGCTCCTTGTCCGGGGCGGCGCCGCCGCGACGCTCCCCGCTGCGGCTGCGGCTGCAGCCCCCCCGGCGCGCCTCCTCCTTCCCCCCGCCCTTCTCCCCGCTGCGGCTGCGCGCGCGGCGACGCGCCGGAGACTGAACGCGGCTGCGGCTGCGGCTGCGTCGCCGCGGGCGCGTGTCCTCGCGCCGCGCCGCGCCCCCTCGCGCAGCGGAGGCAGCCTCGAACTCGGCGCGGCTCATGGGCGCGCCCCGGCCCCCCCCGAACCCGGGCGGGCCTCCCCCGAAGCCGGGCGGGGGGTAGGGCGGGCCGCCCCGGGCGGCGCCGCGGCCAGGGCCGGGCGGGTGCCCCCACGCCATGGGGGGCATTCCACCGCGGAAGGCCAGCCCGGGCGGGGGGCCGCCGCCGTAGCCCGGGCCGCCATAGCCCGGGTAGGGCGCCATGGCGGGGTGGGGGGGGCCGCGGAGGTGCGGCGGGGGCATGGCGTAGAAGGCGCCCTCGGGCGCAGGAGGGGCGCCTGCTGGCACCCCCCAGGGTGGAAACTGACCCCAGCCAGAGGGGGGGCGCCCTCGGGCTTCCCGCCCCTGGCCCCCCTGGGGCGCGCGCTCGCGGCTGCGTTCGCGGGGGCGGTCCCGGTCGCCAGAGCGAGGCTGCGCGCGCGCAGGCCGAGGCTCAGCCGCCACAGCCTCTGCCGCCGGCTCCGCCGCCGCGCGCGTCTCCGCGTCCGCGCCGTCCACCGGGGCGTGCTGCTCGTGCTCGCGGTCGCCCGAGAGCAGCGAGCCGCCCTCGTCGTCGCTGGCGGCCAGCACAGCCGCCAAGGTGTGGTCTTCGCCGCCGCCTCTGGCCGCGTCGTCGCGCTCAGCGCCCGCGCGCTCCGCCGCCCGCGCACGCCCGGCCGCCCCCGCGCCCCCGCGCACGCCAGGCTGCGCCTGCGCGGGCGGCTGCCACTGCGGCTTTGGCGCCTGCGCAAAGGCTGCTGCATGCGGCACGGTTGCGCCGAAGGCTGCGGCGGCGGGGGGGCTGAAGGCTGCGGGCTGCGTGGCGGTGAAGGCGCTCGCCGGGGGCGGCGCTGCCGGGGGCCCCTGCGTCACAATCGCCAGCTGCATCGCCTCTGCGCTGGCGCCCTCAGCGCCGCCGCCCGCCGCCCCCGCGCCGCCAAGCTGCTGCGCTGAGTCGCGCGAGCGCAGGAAACCGAGCTCTCTCTCCAGGATGTCCTCCGCCGCCGTCAGCGTGGCCGACTGCCCGTCGGGCAGCAGCAGGGTGCCGTCCTCGTTGGCCTGCAGGCGCGCCAGGGGGATGCCCAGCGGCTGGCGCACTTTTCTGCGCTCAAAGTCGGGGTCGTTGTTGGTGGGACAGGCCTGGATCCAGTGGCCGCCCTGGCAGCAGCGGTTGCAGGTGTAACCAACAGGGGGCGGGCCGTCGCTGCGTCCGCGCCCGCGCCCGCCGCCGCGACCGTCGCCGCGACCGCGACCGCGCCCAGACATGCGCGCTTCCATCTGCTGGCGCTGCCAATCTTCGGCCGTGGAGGTGACCATGGCGGTGATGGCCGCATCCTCCGGGTTGTCTCCTCCCGCGCCCTCCTGGCCCTCCTGGCCAGCCTCCGCAGCCGCGTCGCCCTCCTGGCGCAGCAGGGCGGAGGAGGGCGCGGCAGGCGCAACCTGCTGTGAGGGAAAGCTGCGGTGCTGGCGGAAGCCCGGCTGGTGCGTGGCACGCACGGCAATCACGCGCTCGCGCTTCTCAGGCGCGGCCCTGCAGCGCGCGTGAGTCCCGGGCGGAGTGCGGCGGCGGCGGCGGAGGGGCGCACCCAGGGGCCTTGTCTGCAGGCGCAGAGAGGGGCTGCGCCTTCTGGCCAGGCACGCGGCGCACGATGACTGACGTGTTTTTCTGGATCAGCTCTGCGTCGTCTGTCCACTCTGCGCAGGCGGGCGAGGGCGGGGCGGGTTCAGGACAGGCGGGAGACGCAACCCTAGGGCGGCGCTGGGGGCGGCCAGCACAGTTGACGCGTGCCTCTTCCGGTCTGCGCCTCGCTGAGCAGCAGCTCGGCGGCGTGGTCGCGGCTGAGGCCCTTCTTCTCCACAATCTCGCGCTTCAGGTCGCCCACGCTGAGGTACATCCCCTCAAAGACAACCGTCTCGCTCGTGGTCGCGCTCTTGAACTTGTACTGCACACGGGACGCCATGGCAGCCGCAACTGGGAGTGGATTAAACCACAGACGGGTCCAGGGGCGCCGGCAGCGAGCTACGGCGTGCGTCCAAGTCCAAGCCTGCGTGTATCGCCTGCCCAGCCTGACCCCACAACAACACACGAGCACCACAACACCCGCAGAACACCAGCGCCGAGGGGAGCAACTTCTGTCGCCAAACCAAAGATGGACTGAAGTAGTAACACGTCTTTGGTTTGTGCTGTCCCGCGCGCCCGCCTCCCCGCCATCTTAGCCGCCGCGCCCCCGTCGCCTTCTGTGTCACTGCGCGCGCCAGAGCTGAGGCCGAGCTCGCGAGACCCAGGCATGGCTGCAAAGGCAGAGGAGGCGGCGGCCACCAGTGGTCGCTGCTTCCAGGGCGTGGCGCGCAACGAGTTCGGCTACAAGATGCTGCAGAGCATGGGCTGGTCGGAGGGGAAGGTGCGCTGCCGTGCGCCCCTGCACAGCCCAGGCCCTCTGCGGTGGCCGACTGCCGTTCTAACGCACCGCTGCACAGGGCCTGGGCGCCTCTGAGACGGGCATCACGAAGCACATCTCAACGGTGAAGCGGCAGGAGCAGATAGGCGCGTCTGCGTGCAGCCTGCATGCCTCGTGCTGTTGCTGATGTGACGAGTGTGAGCAGGCATTGGGGCGGACGGGCGCGCGGACTCGACCGCCAAGGTTGACTGGACGGTGAACACGCACACGTTCGACGCCATTCTGGCTGGTGCGTGCGCACGCAGCGCGCGGGGTGCCTGCGGAGGGGCGCAGCCGTCGCGGGTCCTTCCTCTACCTCCCGTCCTGACGCTCCCCCTCGCAGGGCTGAGCCAGCACCACGGCGCCGCGGACGAGAAGCAGGCGCGCAAGAGGGCCAGGCGCAAGGAGAAGGCGGGCGCACAAGAGGAGGTTGCGGCGGTTCCTGTGGCTGCGCCCGCCCGCGGCCGCCCACAGGGTCGCTACGCGAAGCGCGAGGCTGGCAAGCGCGTCAAGGGCTACTCCGCGAGCGACCTGAGCATGATTCTGGGCATGGTGCCGGACGCGTTCGCCAGCGCGCCTCCCCACTTTGTGCGGCCACCCGAGGACAGCGACCACAGCGAGAGCGACGGCCAGCAGGCGCCGCAGCCGCAGCCCAGCCCCGCGGCCTCCAAGCAAGAGAAGAAGCGCAAGCGGCGCGCAGAGGCGTCCGTCGCAGAGGCTGCGGCTGCGGCGGAGGCTGCAGCTGCGGAGGAGCAGGCTGGGGCGCCCCCGGCTGACTGGTGGGGCGCCAGCATGTTCGCCTGGGCGGGCCGCCTGGGTGGCGTGCGGCAGTCGCAGCAGAAGCGGGGCTTCGACGAGGATGACCAGGTGAACGCCTTCAATGCGGTGCACGACGGCGCCACCGCCGGCAAGCAGGGGCTGGGCATCAAAAGCCTGCCGCCCAAGGTTGGCGGCGCGCGCTGGAAGGGCACCAAGGTGAGCTTCGGCGACGCAGAGCAGGAGGATGAAGAGCAGGGGGGGGAGACCGCAGCCCTCAGCGCCGTAAAGTGGAAAAAGCACGCGGAGCGGGTGCTGCGCGCCCGCCCCGGAGACCACACGCTGCGCGAGCTGCTTACCCACGTGCTGCGGGCGGCGGGGGTTGCGGTTGCGCGCGAGGCGGACGCGCTCGCTGCACTCTCCTCCAGGCTGCTCGCCAGCAGCAGGTTCGTGGTGCGCGGAGACGCGGTGCGGCTGGCCACGCAGGGCGCGCCAGAAGAGGACGAGTGAGCGCGTCGGTGTCGTATGATTTTTAAAGCGGAGCGCCAGACAGTCAGGTCAGTTTCTGCGTCAACTGGCGGTCAGAGCGGTAGCCCCATCTCGATGTTCCGTGTCGTCAGCTCATCGCGCTTCTTGTCCTTCATCTGTGCGTACGCGGGTACGTGCGGGTGTCGCGCGTAAGTTAGATGGGATTGTCTTGCAACCGACCCTCCACCAGTTGGATTGGCCGGCGCCTTGCGCGCACCTCATCAATGGCCTTGACGGCGAAAAGGCATGCAAAGCAAGAAAGGAGAAAGTCGAAGAAGAGAAACGCGGCAGCCGCCTTTTCGTAGCCCGAAAGTGCCAACTGCGCCAGCGGTCGGTGCTCCAGCGTCGACGTCGTTGCCACATCGACGAAGATGTGAAAGCTCGCCACCACGTTCACCAGGTTGTAGATGAAGAACGCCACAACCAACTGGCGCAGACGAGCAAACATCTGGGGGAGCGATGAGCGTCAGCGCTCCCCGACGCGCCCTGCAGCCCAACGCACCCCCGCGAAACCGACCAGCGAGAAGATGTTGTTGATGATGGACATGGGCAATATGATTACCATCGGGCTGTAGAACCTGGAGGGAGTAAGGAGAGACGACTCGTGAGCGCCGTTTGGGCCACTTGCCACTGCGGCGAGCTCAACAGCACAGTCGCAGCGGCGTGTGCCACCCAGGGCGATACGCTGGCGCCTCGCACAGCCAGACCCTCCAGCGTTCTAAGGCCCGCGAGGCTCTGAAGCGGAGAGAGCACGAGCTCGCACAACGTGCAGCTCTCGCACCCGAACAGCGCAGTTGCCGCGCTCGCGTACGGGTCGTCTTCGCTGTAATCCGAGGCTTTTGGCGCAGTGGCGCCAGCGGCTGTGGCTCGGTGGTGCAGAATGTAGTTGCGCTGCGGGAAAGGACTCAGCGCGTGCAAGCACACTGTGCCCACGCCTCGCAGCACGCGCCTTGTAGCCCTCATACACGCCCAAAAGCACCAGGCCTACCAGCATCTGCAGGCTGGACACCAGAAGCACTCCACCGCCCGAACGCATCCTACTCGTCCGCGGTTTCAGGCGTGTCTCGCGACACCTCCACTGCACACAGCCCAGGTCAACTCAGAGCCACCAGTTGGCGCGCGGAAGGCCGGAGGACGGAAAATGTGGCTGTTCGGGCCGCGGCGCCGGCGTCCACCGGGCTGTCCCGCATACGGCCGACCGTTGCCAGTTGTACGAGTCTCCTTCCTGTGGACCTGTGGTGCCCGCCCGCCGCCGCCCCCGCCCGCGCCCCGCCGCCACTGCGCACGCCGCCTTCGCCTACTCCGTCGTGGTGCTTGGCGCCATGTTTGCTGTTCTGCACCTGCTGTGTCGCCCTCTGGGGTGCGCGCCTTACGCTACAAAGGTGCTGGCACTTGGTCCTGCTTTGGCTTGACACTGCTGTGCGCTGCGCCGCAGAATGCTGATTGGATTCGTCTACCCGGCCTACGCAAGTTGGAAGGCGCTTGAGGCGCCGCGTGAGGCTTCCGCGGGTGAAACGAGCACGCAGGGCCGGGACGCCTGGCTCACGTACTGGGTGGCTTTCTCCACGTTTAACGTGGTCGAGCACTTGCTAGACTGGCTGGTGTACTGGTGCGAGGGAGCAGCGCGCACTTGCTCCTTCTCCCAGGAGTTCACGCGCCCTCTCCTGGCGCCCTTCTGACACCCGCGCTGCTGAAGGATACCGCTGTACTACGTTCTCAAGCTGCTCTTCGTCATCTGGCTTCAAGCGCCTCAAACAAAGGCGAGCACTTGAACGCTGCACGTCTGACCCCTGTGCCTCACGCCTGTATGTTGCTTCGCCTACAGGGCGCCACCGTGCTGCTTGTACAGTACATCACGCCGCTGATGCGCAAACACGAATCGGCTATCGACCTGGCGCTGGAGTCTGGTTACAAGAAGGCACGCTACGCTGTCTGTTGGAGGAGCCTTCCAGCGCGTCGCCCGTTCTTACACGCCCAATCTCTGCCGCTGCGCAGAGCGAGATGACGCTGATGGAGATGCGCGCGCGCGGACTGGGCATCTTCAGAGGAGGAGGTTCTTCGTTTTCGTCTGCGCCCGCCACCGACAGAGAAGAGTGAGATTGAGCACACACCCTGTAACCTAAAGCAGACCATACACAGCAGAACGAAGCTGCGGTGCGCAGCAAAAGCAAGCGTGCGCGTTCTACTCCGTCGCGCGTCGTTCGATGGGACCCTCGTTCACGCCCTCCGCTCGCTCGTGCCCTGTGATGTGAGCCCACCTGCTCGGCGATAGGCGCATGCCTCCGCGTTCGCGCAGGGAGTTCCAGGACTCGAGCGCGCACGCCGCGGCGGACGTGCTGTGTGAGTTTCTGGAGGCTGCTGTGCACGCGACGCTGCACCGCCGCGGCGTGTACCCCGAGGAGCTGTTTGAGCGCGTCAGCCTGTACGGCATCAATGTGCAGCGGTCGCGCCACCCGGAGCTGAATGCCTACATCGGCGATGTGGTGGGCGGCGCGCACGGCTGGGTGTGCCGCGGCGCCGCGCGTTGCCTGGAGCTGGTGGTCACCTCTGCGCAGCACGCGGTGCTTGAGCGTCACGTGTTCCAGTTCCAGTTGCTGGGCGCGGCTGCGACTGCCGCCGAGCAGCTGGCGGCGGGCACGCTGCCTCTGCCCGCCGGCGCGGACGCGGACAGCGAGCCCGCGGCTGCGCTGGAGCGACGGCTGGCAGAGCTGCTGGTGGTGCAGGCGCAGCGAGACGCGTGGCGCGAGGCGCTGCCAGCAGGCACGCACGCCCTCTTGCTTTCGTTCGCGCCCACACCGCTCACGCCTCACGCCCCTCGCAGACTGCACCTTCAGACTGGTGGTGCACACCACTGAGCGTGGCCCGGACGCGGACGTGCTGTGGGTGTCTGAGGGCGTTGGTCCGGCGCTGAGCTCGGTGAGCCACAGGGAGGCGCTCGCGCCCGCGACGCTGGACACCAGCGCCATGGCGCAGCGCCCGCTCTTCTACCTAGAGCTGCGCACAGATGTGGTGCTGCCCAGCGAGACTGACGAGCGCATGCAAGACGAATAATGCACGCCTCAGAATGTGTAACACGGCGGCTCAGTGCTGGAGACCCGATGCCAGGTCCACGATGGTGGACATGCGTTCCCGTCCCTGCCTGCGCACCGCCATGACATCCTCCAATTTGTGCTCCCCAAGCTGGATGCGCCCGTCCACCACCGCAGCCAAAAACTCGGCGTCCTGCTGGTCCGCAGACTTTACGAAGAAGACCATGTCCTCGATGAAGTCGATCTGGTTCACATCCTTCGCAAAAGCAGCCTGCATCAGGGACAGCATCGCCGCGCGCTCTCTCGGCACTGCAGGATCCAACTCGGTCAACTTCTCCGCCAGCTCCGCCTTGGGCCGCAAAGCCTCCAGCGCCTCCAGTGTCTTGGTGAGGAGTTCAACGACGGAGGTGAGCGAGTTCACCATCTCAACCGGAGCGCTTGCGTCGGCCGAAGCTCTGCTTAGCACCTTCTTGGCCGCCAGCAGCACGCCAGGCTGCAGCGTGCCCTCCATCGCCAGCGAGCGCACCTACAGGGAGGCGTCAGAGGGGCTGCAGCGCGCGCAGCTCAACGCACCAGCGCCTGCACGTCGTCCCACGCCCCTGCCGACAAAATGGCGTCTAGCGTCTGCGCATCCTCCGCAGACACGCCCCCGATCGCGTCCTGGCCCGGCAGGCCCAAGGCAGTGAGATCCACCGCGTCTGCGTCCAGGCCGCTCGCTCGCAGCCTCGCAGGGGCGCCCCTTTTGGGTCCAGCGGGCACCACGCAACGGCGTGGCACGGTGCAGCGAGCAGCAGCGCTAGGCCTCGCTGGACGGGCTGGCAGCGACGCTCGGGGAGGAGCGAAGGACAACATCGCTCTCCAGAAGGCGCGCCAGCAGCGATACGCGCTGGGTGACACGTACACAGAGTATGGGAGGGCGCGAGCGAGACCGTACAACCCGCGTTGGCCGCAAATTCTCTCGCATAACGCATCGCTCTCTCGACTTGGGGAATGGCGGCTGCGCCGCCGCCGCTGCACCTCTTCAATGAAGAGGCTGACGGCGATCTGCCTGTTCGGCGCGCCATAGCGCTGCTGCTGGGCGTGTGCTCCGTGCTGCGCCTGCATCACACCGTCAAGTATTCCGCGCTGGCTCTGCTCGTGGACCGTTCGCTGCCCACGCTGGAGGCGGCGGCGGCGAGCGGCCAGGGCCACGAGAGTCCCCCGCTCGCGCCTTTGGTTCTGGCTGTTGTTCTCCTCTCATCGAAGCTGCACGAGACGCAGGGGCTGCTCATCTCCGAGCTGCGCGCCGCGACGCTCAAGATCGCGCCGGAGGTGCACGCGCGGCTGACGGCGAAAGAGGTTGTCGACGCTGAAATCTGGCTGGTCACCAAGGTCAACACGGGCGTGCTCCGGCCGCTGTCCGACACCATCTTCTCGCTTCTGACGCAGCTGCAGCTGAGCCAGGGCAGCGGCGCGCCGCGCATCTCCTTCTCCGAATGCACGCTGATCCTGGACCTTCTCAGCGAGCGCCTGGCGTGCCGTGGCTGGCTCACGAGCGGCGGACGCGGGCTGGCTGCAGCCGTCATCACGGCCGCTGCTGTGTTCTCGGTGCCGCCCTGCCAGCGCGCGGGTGCGGCGCCGTGGCTGGCGTGGCTAGCCTGCGGAGAGTCCTTGGACGACGTGCAGCGTGCGGCGGAGCTGATCGTGCACCTCTGCATCACCGCCGTGAGCAAGGATGAGGCGTAGCGAAAGCGTGTCATTCCGTGACCAATCGCCGCTTCTTCTTGGCTCGCTTGTTGGGCGCTGGCTGCGCCTCCTCCACCAGCTCCCCATCCTCAATCTCCCCCTCCTCCGGCTCGTCAGCCTCGGCCGCAAGCGCAGCCTCGCGCAGTCGCGCGGCGCGCTGCCTCTTGCCCTTGCGGTTCTTTTGTTTCTGTTTGCGCTTGACTCCCGGGGCACCCTCCTCCTCCTCGTCGTCGCTGGAGCGCGCCGCGCCCCGCTCCGGCGCCGCCAGCGCGTGCGCGGAGGCGGCCACGGCTGCGATGGCGCCCTGGCCCTGCAGGCGCGGGCGGCGCAGCAGCTGCGCGTCCAGGTGCAGCACTCGCCCCAGCAGCGACTCGGTGCGCGCCTGGGCGGGCGCGCTCAGCAGCCGGTGGGCGTGGTCGAAGGCCGTGCGGATGGCGCGCGCGTTGAAGCTGTTGCGCGCCAGGTCGTTGGACGAGTCCGCAGGGTCCTCGATGGCAAACAGCTCCGGCCGGCGCTCGTCGCACCAGCCCCGGCGCGCCTTGCTCAGGAAGGACGTGGCTGTGACGCCCACCGCCTCGCTGTTGAGCTGGCGCCCGTACAGCTCCAGAAAGTCCAGCAGCAGCACCCCCAAGTTTGGCTCCTCCCCGAAGCCCGGGTGCGTGCGCAGGTGCGCCACCAGCATTACCGTCAGCGCGTAGCTGCCCACGCCGCCCGTGTACACCTCGTTGAGCTCGCGCTGCTGCAGGAACGCCTTGAGCACCAGCGACAGAGGACGCAGCGGCGGCAACGCGCACATCTGCTGCCGCATCCACTCGGCAGCCGTGGAGCCGTTGGTCACGTCGAAGCTGATGTCGAACAGGTGGGCGGAGAGACGCTCCTCGAACTTGACGATGGGGATGCGAGCCTTTGCAACCAGCGCGATCTTGTGGCCCACCGACCCACGCGTGAGCGCCGCGGCCAGCGCGCGCAGCCCGTCTGCGGGGGATGAGCAGTTGCTGTCGAGGATGACGGCGTCGATGTCGCTGGTGGGCAGGTAGAGGCCGGTGGCAAAGCTGCCAAAAACCTCCAGCCGCGCGCCCGGCCAGATGGACACCACCACACAGCGCACGCGCTCCACCGCCGCATCGCGGGCGGCAGCCTCATCCAGCGTTGGCTCTGTGAAGCGGCAGAAGTCCACAATCTCTGAAGAGGGGGAATGAGAGGAGCCGAGGGCCGCGCAAATCCACATTCCACGCGCCTTGGTGCAGCCGCAGCAGCGGGCTACGTATGCGCGACAGCGTGCGCGCGGCGCCCACAGGCCACCAGGGGGGCGCCGCCTCCGCCTGCAGCGCGGCTC
>Ga0208951_1000409_pt1 | contig 19686 bp, 21 predicted proteins | sample GreLakmeMI27MSRF_FD_187702 | JGI IMG/M metagenome (GOLD analysis project Ga0208951, IMG submission 187702) | Freshwater lentic microbial communities from great Laurentian Lakes, MI, USA - Great Lakes metaG MI27MSRF (SPAdes) | ecosystem: Environmental > Aquatic > Freshwater > Lake | place: Great...
CCTAAACCCTAAACCCTAAACCCTAAACCCTAAACCCTAAACCTAAACCCTAAACCCTAAACCCTAAACCCTAAAAAAAAAAAGGTGACAAAGGTGCAGCCATTCCGCCACCAGGCGCACGATATGGACGTGGTCCCCGGGGCCTTTTCTCTTCTTTGCTCCAGGGCATCAAGGGCTCTCTTTTCATAGGGGCTCTTTTCATAGGGAGGGACTCCTTGACGCCGCGCTCCTCCTCCCTTTCTCGTTCATTAGACGGACAGCTCTTCCTCCTTTCACCCAGCGTTCACTGCTGCGCGTTGCCACCCGCTTCCGCCTCGCCACCAGCAGCGGCGGCGCTTTGGCTGGTTTGGCGTGACAGGCGAGCTGTCGCTGCGTGCGCACTCGCCCTGGCGGCGCGCGGGCAGTTGCGCGCGGTCTCCGCGCGTTCGCGCCGGGTGGGCACTGGGCTTGCATGGGTGAAGGCGGGGCACGCGGCGCTCCGGAAACGCGGGGCGCTTTCAATTTGCGCGCTTGACTCGCTGTAGGGGCTGCCGTCGCAGGACGCGCGAGTCTCCGGCGCGGGGCAGTAGCGGTCGCGCAGAGCTGCCATGTCAGACGACCCGCCGCCGGTGTGCAGCGTTGACGCTGGCGTGGGGCGTCGGCTTGCTCTAACCTAACCCTGTTTGCGCAGCCTGGCAAGTCTTGGGCGCTCTGGTTGAAGCGCAAGGACGCCGGCGGCTACGGCTTGCTTGAGGGTGTCGACCCCGGTAGCTACGTGTATAATCTGACAGCGCGCTGGGTGAGCGACAAGAACCTGGTGAATGTGGACCCTGCGTGCGTGTCGCTGCACCTGGTGCGCTACAAGGGCAAGGACCCTGATGCGGAGGAGGAGAAGGCGGCGACGCTGCTCAACCCGCGGCACACGCTGTGGGAGGCGGGCATAGCAGACGGCAGCTTGCTCCTGGTAGACTGCGTCAGTGCGCTCAACGGTGTGCGCACACCGGGTCTGCGTGCGTTGTGCATGCCATGCCTATGTGCGTTGCGCCTGACTGTCCCGCGTGCTGCGTTCACAGCGCTGCGCGAGGGCAAGGACGTTACCCCGCCGCTGCTAGACCTGGTGCTCGCAATCGGCCAGCTGGGCATATTCAGCGTCCGCGCCCCGCCGTGCAGCTCATCGTCGGCGTCCACGAAGAGCGAGCAGAAGCGCGAGCAGAAGCGCGCGCAGAGCACGCTGCGCATGAAAGCGCTTCAGGCCTACGGCTACGTCGTCACACCAGATGGTATGCTGACGTGCCCCGTGCTGTGCACCGCGCTGCCTGCGGCCGCTGTGACGTGTGCGCACCTTGTGCCACGCATGCTGCATGCCCACTGGGCCAAGCTCGGAATCGCTGATGACGATCCGCGCAACGTCATGTACATCTTCAAGTGCGTTGAAGAGGCGTTCGACGACCACCTGCTGAGCTTCTTTCGCACGGGGACATTTGATGCGGGCGGACGTGACCTCTTCCGCGTGTACGTGTGGGACCCCACGCTGCTGGACCTGTCTGTGAGCGTGAACGTGCGTAACCGCGACGAACGACGGGAGCTTCGGGGCGTGCAGCTGCCGGAGACCGTGGAGCGCATCACGTTCCGCTCGCTGCACGAACGCGCCCCCGTCGCGCTCGCGGGACCCAGCGGCCTGTCCCCTTTCCGCCGGGCCCTGGCGCTGCAGTCCATCCTAGCACGTGCAAAGGCGCGCCACAACGGCTGGCCTGACGCACCGCCCGAGCTCGCCGAGCTGGATGATTCGGTGTCGCCGGAAATGTCGCCAGACAAGGAGGAGGGAGTGCGTGCATGGCGCGTCGCCGTCACCGCCGCCACTTCTGCGGCTGAAGGCATGCAAGGCGGCGCGCAAGGCGCAGTGCCGGACAAGGTGGGACCAAGCGGCGCGTGAGGACCTTGGGACGCAACGGTAAAGGAAACGAATAGTTCGACGCACGGCTGCGTGCGTGGACAGTCCGCGTTTGTACCTTTTTTAGACCCCCTCCTTAGCGAGGGTTTTGGAGCCGGCCCGACTGATAATTTCAAGACGGCGGCCGGCACGGCGGCAGGCGCCGTGTGGGGGCGAGGCCCTCCCAAACTCCCACGCCGCGGCAGGGGTTTCGAATATAGCCTCCTCGAGCCACTTGCAATAGGATGGCGACCGCACAGGCGACGTGACTGTGCGTTTCGGACCCTGCTTCAGTGGTCGAAGGCGCGCGCTTCCAAGCACCAGCTGCAGAAGCTGTGAAGTGCTCGCTAGTGAAGCTCACTACAACCTGGGTTGGTAAATAAGGCAGGTGCCTTATAATTCCAGGAGCTGATAACGCCTTATGGGGTTTAGGGTTTAGGGTTTAGGGACGGCAGCACTGCGAGCTCGATAGCGCCGCAATAGCGCGAAAGAAATTGCGGCGCGCCCTTGCTCTGAGCAAATTCCCGAAGCTGGTCCACTGGAAGCGCGTAGCCGTAGGCGTTAACGACCGCCTTTTCGCGCGGATTTGCGTTCAGCGTGCCAGTGCTCAGGAAGCGCATCGCCACAGCGTCGTTGACGCGCACAGCCTGAGCCTCAACGTCCGGCCCCTTGCCCCGCGCGAACAGTAACGCCGGCCGCGGAGTCACAGCCGCCGCTGATGCCGCGCGCGCCTTGCCTAGCGCCGCACACTCCACATGCGGCTCGCTTGCGATGGCAAGCTGCGCTGCACCACGACCACCGGGTGCACCGGCGCGAGCCGCAAGGCGCGGGGGTGCGAGCGCCAGGGGCGAGCGTGCTGGCGCGTGGTGCTCGGCATCGGGAGAGAGTTGGAGCAACTCGGTGGCAGAGTCGCGCAAGGCGCGCAGCCACAACACCAATCGCTCGTCATCGTCGCCCTGCAGCAGCTCCCCCTCGCGGCGAATGGCCGTCATCGCAGCCTGCTGGCCCAGGGTCACAGCCAGGTTCAGGATGAACGACTCCTCCGTGCGGGATGATGCCTGGCCGGTGAAGCCCTTGTCGTGGCCCTCCTGCACCTTCGTGAGGACCTCCTGCAAGCTGGTGTGGAACGTGTCTGTGCAATCCACGGTCACGGCCACCATAGAGGCGAGGCCCCTAAGGGCGCTCTCCTTAGGCGCATCTGCAAGCACTGCCCGCTGAAAGGAAGAGAGCACGTTGGCGATTGCGATGGCCGAGAGGTGGGTCAGCTTCGCCTTCTCCGAGCGGGTGTCCGCCACAGGGATGATGGTTGAAGAGTCCCACCTGTTGAATAGCGACTGCCGCCTCGGTGCGTCCCGCGCCCGCATATACGCATGCAGCAACGGCTTGAGCGACCCGTCGTACAGCGCAGCCATCGCGCCGGAGATGTCGATCTTCGGTCGCTCGTTGCCGTCGACGCCCGCCAGCACCATGCACGGCCGCCGAGCACCACGCGGTCCGGGAATGACAGCGTGCCCCATCTCGAAGATACGGTGGCCCTCTTGGTTCACAGAGGCGGGGAGGTCGCACTCGGAGCTCGCCGGCACGTTGGAGATGGCGATGAGGAGGTATAGCACGCCACGCACGAGGCGCGAGTCACCATTGGGGCTGGGGATGACGCCTTTCTCCAACATGGTCTCGAACAAAGCAGTCTGCAGCGCAATGTTCATCTTGTCAGCCTCGTCGACGATCATGACATACGCCAGCCGCGTGCGCAGGCGCTCCACCTGAAGGCGGTCAGGCTCGCCTCGAAAGGCGATCGAAGGCAAGCCGTTGAGCAGCTCTGCCAGCACGGAAGCCGAGTCGAACTCGTCTGTGCCGAGGTTGTACACATCCTTGAATTCGTCGTGGTGGGCCGCGAAAGGGTTCAGTGCCGCCGCAGGGTTGCCGGACATGGTGCCGCTCTTTGAGTCAGCGAGGCCGTGAAGGAAGTGGACGCGGTGCTAAAAGCTGTCGCCCAAGATTCCCTTGAGAGTCGTCCTGAGGGAGTGACACGTCAGCGGACAAGTCAGCGAACGGCGCCAAAGGAGCAGGGAGGCACGCACAAGATTGCGTTAGTCTTGCCAGTGGAGGAAGCGCCAACGACGTTGATGCCCACGATGGACGCCTTGTCCCGTCCACCCAGCTCGCGAATGACCTTGATGCCGTCCCACGCCGGCATGCCCGACTCCGCCGCCGCTGGCGACGCGCCAAGCAACTTGCCAGACCAGTCATTGACCGCGCTCACCATGGTGCTCATCAAGAGCGCGCCGAGTGCCGGGTTCTGGCACTTGCTGGAGACGTGGGAGATGTAGTTGGATGTGCCGGAGCCCGCAGGCATGGATTGTGAGCAAAACTGCACCGTCTCGCTGTCCTTGGCCTTCTTGAGCGACTCCGCGGTGAAGACGACTCGCTCGGCTGTTGATGGCTGGTGGCCGTGGCCATCCTCCGCCTCATCGTCCGTCAGGAGTTCAGGCTCAGGAGACAGAGGCTCACGCCCACCTAGACTCACCAGGGCTCGCGCCTCATCCGGCGCCTCCTGCGCAAGAAAGAGCCAATGCATCAGCCGCGCGTTTGCAGCGCACACAAGCGTCGCAACCTTACCTCATAGTCGCCAGACACCATTGTGTCGTCGTCAACTCCGAAGCTGAGAGGCAGTGGAGGTGTGTCACCCTCGAACACCGTGGCACCCTAACGCAAGGAGGGCGCGTCAGTGTGAGCAGCGAGCCTTGCTCAAGCACGCGCACCGGAGCGTGGAAAGGGTGCTGCGCTGACGGCAGTCCCGGAGTAAGGTGAGGAGAGGATGCCGGAGACAAAATACAGGCGGCGGCGGCGGCGGTGCGCTGGCGAACGGAGCGCTCCTCGGGCAGCTCCTCGCGAGGCTTGGTGATCTTGTTGGGTGAGCGTTGCATGAGGCACGCGCGGGGGTCCGGCATGTTCTAGGTGCGCACGAGGTGAGCATGCGTAGACCTTACTCTCAAGCACACAAACGCCGCACCTCCGCCTCGAAGAACATGTCGATCAACTTTGCGTACTTATGCATCGGCAGCTTGTCCTTGTACTCGCGCATGAGCGCAATGAGGACGTCGGTGCGGTTGCCGTCGACTGAAGGCTTAGGTGCTCGCTCGAAGGCTCTCCGCACAACACAACCAGCTCAAAGTCACCCAAGCCGTTCTTCGCCGCGTACGCTAGCACCTGCGCGAGCGGAACCACGTGGTCCCGTGGAGAAGTCATGTGACACAGGAGACAGAGACACGGAGGAGCGGTTTAGAGACAGAGACGCCGGGGGGGCCGCAATGCCCCGTGAAGAACGGGAATAAGCGCGTGAACGAAGTTGTTGAACAGAATCGAACAGTAGTCGAATCGAGCCTAGAGCCTAGAGCCTAGAGCCTAGACCTTAGACCTTAGACCTTAGAGCCTAGAGCCTAGAGCCTAGAGCCTAGAGCCTGCAGCCTAGAGCCTAGACCTTAGAGCCTAGAGCCTAGAGCCTGCAGCCTAGACCTTAGAGCTTAGAGCCTAGAGCCTTGAGCCTTGACACTACAGCCACACCCGCTCATGCTACCATACCCGATTTTGGTCACACCCGCCCTAGACCCGATTTTGGTCACACCCGCCGATGCCCCCTAGACCCGATTGTGGTCACACCCGCCGATGCCCTCCCGGCCCGTTTTTGATCACGAGACAAGCCAAGCAGGGCGAGGGCCCGATAGTGGTGAAACGTGGGACCCTGTGGGCCCCCCCGGGCCCGATTGTGGTGAAACCTGGGACCCTCTGGCCCCCCCGGGCCCGTTTTTGGTCAAACCGGTGGACCCTCAGGCGCCCCCGGGCCGGGTTTTCTTACACATTGAGAGCCTTTCGGCCTTTGCGCCCGTTTTGGGGGCTCTTGGGAGCACTTTGGGAGGGACTGATGGCCCACATGGGCTCATGTGGAAAAAAGACGGTGCTACGCCGCACGATGCCGTGCACGCCACCATTGATGCGCTCCGAGATCCTGATCGCAGCTTCCACACCGCCCACGACGCAGAGGTTGCGGATGCGATGGTCGCCGCATGTTTGTTGTCAACCTCATCTCCGGCAGGTGCAATCACTACGCTCGGACGCAACTGCCACCTCCCTGGTTGTTTCCAGGCGCCTATCCACGCGCTCGTGTGCGCCGCGCCGGCCTACGAGACCGCCGTGACCAACACCATCCTGCAGGGAGGTTGCAACGCATCCCGAGCGGGCTTTATCGGCGCTTGCATGGGCGCCCACCTTGGCTACGATGCAGTACCTAGTGCCTGGCGCACCAAGTTCACGCTGTGGGACGAGACTCTGCGCCACGCGGAGGCATTGGCAGCGATGCGGGAGTAGCTACCACGCTGTGTTACCGCGGCACGTCCTTGCCCCTGCTCGTCTCTTGTTGCACGCGCGCCGCTTCCTGCGCTGACGCGTGAGCAAGCAGGCCGTTCGAGCGACGGGCACGCAGCCACGCGCCTGAAGGAGGGTGTCTCTGAATGCCTCGCGGTAGCCCAGCACGAACTCCCTCACACCGTCCCTGTAGGCGCTCGCGCGCGTCTCGTAGAGCTCGCGCATCACCGGGCGCGCTGCCTGAGCGCCCGCCCTAGCGGTGGAGGCTGCGTGCGCCGCGCGACGCGTCAGCTCGTGCTGGTCTCCTGGCTTCCACTGCGCACCAAACTCCTGTCTCAACGCCACGCCATCCCCAGCAGCCGTCTCGTCAGACTCCGGCGCACTGAGTTTCCCGGGAAAGCTGTGCTCGAAGGAGGCGACGTAGTCGCGCCATGCGCTCCGAAGCAACTGCACCCCGAGGGAGTGAGCACGCGAGCCGGGACGGGAGTAGACGCACGCACCTCACGATGCTCCCAAGGGCCGCGCCACGGCAGCGCTCGCCGGTGCGCCTCTTCGGCAGCCTCTGCCGCGACGACGTGCGGCGGGTCAGGGAGCGAGCTGGGCGCCGCCAGCTCCGGCAGGTCGTAGCGCGCGAAGCGCCAGGCGCGTCGCGCCGCGCGGGGGAGCATTGGGGCCAGGTCGTGGCGTGCGAAGCGCCAGGTGAGGCGCGCGGCACGGGCGAGCGAGCTGGGTGACGCCAACTCCCCCAGCTCATCGCGCGCGTAGCGCAAGGCGCGGCGCGCAGCACGGGTGAGCATAGGGAGCGAGAATGGGATGCAGGCGGGGCTTTCGCGCATTCGCGGCGTGTTTGGGTGTGGTGGGGAGTGGTGGGAGGAGCAGGAACATCGCGCATGCGCGATGAGCCCGCCTATCATGAAATTCCAAAAGGACGTCACCCCTGAGGAGTGAGCCATCCGCTTCCCGCGCCCCGAGGTGCAAGGGGGGCAGGTCGCGAACCGCAGTGGGCCTTCGTGATCACCCACTTGCGCTTTTCAGGTAAGTATGAAAAATTAACGGTCCGGACTCAAACAATAACCACCGACAGCCTAGGGCTTGGGATGGGTTCGCAGCCAACGCGACGAGAGGCGAGCGCGCGACACACGCGACACAAGGCCGCCACGCCGCGCGGCGCCGTGCCGAGGTCGGTGCGTAGGGGCGCCGCCAGGCCAACGCCACCAAACATCTGCCGTCAGAAACCTGAACGCCGCTCCATCTGCGCCAGGCCTCACGCCTGGTCTCCCTCGCGCAAGCTCTCCAGCTCCCCGGGCTGCCATTGCAACATGGAGGGCTTGTAGCTCTCAGCCTTGGCCGTGGTTCCGACGCCAACATAGACGCGCATCGCCGTCAGCTCCGCCACGCCAGCCTCGTCTTCGGCAAACAAGAAGCGCCCGCCGTCAGGCCGCCGCGCGTAGTAGGAGCCCAGGCGCGAGCGCGCTGAGCGCCCTCCGACGTTCACCTTGAGACCGTCGGGACCAAACTGCGGCCCACCTCCCTGCTCGTCCACAATCGCCTGGCAGCGAGGCGAGGGCGTGAGGTGTGCGTGTGACCGAGCTGGGCAGCGAGCTCGCACCATGCCGCTGCCGCCGCACTTGGGCAGCTTCAGCGCAGGCGAAGCAGCGTCGTTGTCGGGCCACGTGAATAGGAATGCACTGATGGCGTCCCGCCAGTCGCCGTAGCCAAGCCAGCCCTTCGGGTTGTAGCCGCCGCACAAGGCACCTAGAAGAAGAGCGTGAGTGATTGAGCGTAGCGGGTGAGTGCTCGTGAGAGGCTCGTCTCTGACTCACCTCCACGCGTCTCCAGCACCAGAACAGCGGCGCCCATGCCGTCCAGCTGCGTGTGGAACGCGGAGGTGGACCAGCCGTGCACGTCGGCGTCGAAGGCAAGCGCGAGAGGCTGGAACTCGAGTTGAGTCTGGCGAAGGAGCGGTCGCAGGCGCACAACCTCGCCGGTGTCGCCCTCCAGGAGAGCTGCAAACTCGTCGGTCACGGGTGGCCACTGGTCAGGCCACTCCTCGCGCGTCATGCGGGCCAGGCCAGCCGGCGCTGGATCGTTTATCGCCTTCTTGCCAAATATCTGGCCCACCCAGCGCGTCACCAGGTCCGTCTCCTCCTCAGCGGCGGCGCGCACGCACAAGCGGCGCGGGGCGCTGCGGATTCGGCGCGCTTTGCAGCAGGGAGGCGCAGGACAGGGCGGGCTGGCGGAGACGCGCATCCTGCTCTCTCTATCTACGCAGGACAAGAGAAGCAGGCCCCTGAAATGTTGAGACGGAGGGAGCAAAGTGGTGTCGTCTTTGTGGTACGACCACACAAAAAGAGAGAGAAGAGAGGACTGGCTGACTTCACACTGGCGAGCGCAGCAGCGGCTGCGCTGCACCGGTTGCAGCGAGCAGCTCGTGGTGTGTGCATCAATCAGCCCTGCTCCAGGCAGCCGCCGAAGAGCCGCATCGCGTTTTGGAAGGTCAGCTCGGCGAGCCTCTGTGGCTCTGTGCCTCGCAGGCAAGCAACCCTTTCCAGTACAGCTGGCAAGTTCGCCTTGAGACAGGCGCCAGTCAGCGACAGCAATCGCGCAGTGCTCACGACGCACCGGTGTGTTCATCTGCCTGTGCTGCGAGGGGTCGTTGCGCAAGCCGCCGCAGCCACATGACGCGAGGTCCAGATTGTCATTGCGCGGCAGGCCGTCGGGCGCATCCGTCTCCAGAAGGATGCTGTCGTCCGGCACTGCTCGCAGCAGCGCGGACGTCTTCGGCCGTGCGCTCGCAGCAGAGAAGGAGAAGAACACGGCGCCCAGGGCCCTGAATCGAGGCACCCAGTCGGCGCCGCCCGTGAATCCGTGCAGCAGTACGCCCGCCGCATAGCCGGAGGGGGGCGCACAGGAACGCAAGTCCTCCAACAGCTCCTGGGCCGCGCCCACGCAATGCAGCGACAGCGGGCGCCGCAGCGTGGCTGCCAGCCTGAGCTGCGTGCGCAGTACGTCTCGCTGCTCGTCGAGGGGCGCAGCGCTGGCTCCGCAGTGCAGCCCAGCCTCGCCGACTGCCGCGCGCTCGTTCGCCCGCAGCAGCGCCTCCAGCGTGGCCGCCCAGTCGGGCGAGCGCTCCCGCACGCGCCACGGGTGCAGGCCGAAGGAGGCGAGGCAGACGGCTGGGTGCCGCTCGCACAAGGACGTCACTGCCGCCCAGTCCGCCTCGCAGGTGCCGTTCACCACCGCATGGCGCACGCCCGCAGCGAGCGCGTCGCTCACCAGCTGCTCGCAGCAGCCGGACACGCGGGCGTCCTGTGCGGCTGTCAGTACGCCACCTGCCGTCACTCACTTGGTGCACGCGCCTGCAGGTGGCAGTGCGCGTCAAAGAGCGGCGCGTTCGCGTTCGGTGCGCGCATAAGGAGGCATAGGGCGGGACAGGCTGACTCGCCAAATCTATCATAATAGTGTCATAAGCAGGCGCACACATCGATATACCGTCAAAGCACGCTCTGTGGTGCTCGCTTCTTATTGGTTGATTGTTGGCTGATTGTTCGTCCAGCGCAGAGAGCGCCGGCAGCCTCAGGCCTGCTGCACGCTCTGGGCGAGGCGCAGCAGCGCCGCACGCACGTCCTCGACGCCCGCCCCAGTCACGGAGGAGAGTCCCAGCGGCGGCGGCAGCGCTGCGGCGGCGGCGCTGCGGCGCAGGCCTGCCAGCGCGCGCGCGGCGCCGGGCAGGTCCAGCTTGGTGCCCACCACGAGCAGCGGGCGGCTGGGCAGCGAGGCGTCGTAGGCGGCCAGTTCCGCCAGCAGCGTGCGCAGCTGCGCGGCCGCGCGCGCGCCTGGACGTCCCTGGGCGCCGGCGGCGAGGTCGATGACCAGAAGCAGCGCGGCGCAGCGCTCCACGTGGCGCAGGAAGGAGTGCCCCTGAAGCATCGCGGAACAGGGGCGGAACTCAGACGCGGCGCACGCGCAAAGAAGCCGCCTGGCGCGCGCACCAGCCCCCGATTGGCGTGCGCCCCCTCGATGAGGCCCGGGATGTCGGCCAGCGTGGCGCTGGCGTGCACGCCCGCCACAAACTGCATGGCGCCGGGCGCCAGCGTCTCGTTCACGCGCCCCAGCTGCGGGCGCAGCGTGGTAAAGGCATAGTCCGCAACATCCGGGCGCGCGTTGCTCAGCTTGGCCTGTGCAAGGCGAGCGCAGGTGAGCCTGGGCGCAGCCGCGGCGCCGCAGCCACGCACCAGCAGCGTGCTTTTGCCCACGTTGGGCGGCCCCACGAGTCCCACGTCCGCAACCACCTTCAGCTCCAGCAGAAGCGGCACGAATCCCCCTGCTGCGCCCGGTTCGCAGTCGTCGCGCTGGGAGCCCAGCTCGTCGTGACCCAGCGACGCGTTGCCGCGGCCGCCCCTGCCTCCGCGAGCAACCACCAGGCTGGCGCCGTCGCGCGACAGGTCCGTGAGCAGCCGCAGTGCAGGCCGGAAGTTGCGCCCCGTGCCGCCACCAGCCTCCTCGGCCAGCGCCTCCCCCTCTGCGCCACCCGACTGCGCGGCGAGTCGTTTCTGGCGCCCAAGCTCGCCGAAGGTGTCCTCCTGTTCGTCGCCCTCGGCGCTCACGTCTGCGCGGGGGGGGGCACGCTCAGAAGAGCGCCGCGCGCTGCACCCCGCGACAAGGCGCACACCTAGGCGCTGCCAGACGACGGTGCCCACCGGCACGCGCACGAGGCAGTCCTCGCCCCGGCGCCCGGCGCGCCCCTGCGGTCCGCCGCGGCCGCCCTTCTCCCCGCCCAGTGAGGTGCTGACGCCCGCCAGGCAGCGCACGCCCGCGTCAGCGCAAAGCACCACGTCGCCGCCGTGGCCGCCGTTGCCGCCGTCTGGACCGCGCTTGCGCCGCGAGGGCGCGTGCCAGAAGCTGGGCGCAGCATGGCTCAGCACAGGCTCAGCACAGCGCCCGGCCGCTCGCAGCGCGCACCTGGCGCAGCCGGAGCCTCCGTCGCCGGCGCGGGCGAGGACGCGCAGCCAATCAACGAAGCGGCGGCTGCGCAGCGGTGCAGCCGCCTCCGCCGCAAACGCACAGCTCTGCTGGTGCCCCTCTAGACCGCCGCACACGCGCCTCAAGGCTCGCGCAGAACCCCGGGCGTCGCGGCGAAGCAGCAGCATTCGACAGGCGAGGGGCGGTCGTGAAGCCTGAACAATAGAACAACTGAACAACAACAGATCGAACGATGTGCGCAGAACGCGGACGCGAGCCAACCTCAGCACAAGCGCGGAGTAAGCGCGTAGCGTGTTAGACACTGCATTTGTCACTGCTGCCGTATTGCAGTGCGCCTGGGAGCAGAGGGAGGACGCGCTCCAGGACACGCGGGTTGGCGCACACCGCCGCCTCTGCGGTGAACGGCCAGGCCAGCGTGAGGCAGCCCAGCACGCGCAGCTCTCCAGCCACGCTCTCGCAGGGCACGCGGTGCTAAGGACGCGAAGAGTCAGCAGGAGCAGGAGCGAGAGGTGAGAGAGGCGCCCGCACCGCTGCCAGCGTGGCCTCCACGTCTGCCCGACGACGCTGCGCCTCGTCCTCGTCGAAGGGCGGCACGGAAGGCGCGACGGGGTCACGCATCCGGTCCACGAACAAGTGGCGGCGGCGGAAGTCCGGCACGCAACAAGCCGACGAGGCCTCAAGCACTGCGCTCACGGCGTGTCGGCCAACAGCAGTCGCCGTGTAAGCGAGCGGCGCACCTTCGAGCGACGCGAGGCCGTGCTTGAGCACCAGCCACAGCGCCGGCGCTTGGAGAAGCTCACTGTCGTCAGCGGCGGCACTCACAGGCTCCTGCAACGCACGTTAACAGCCTCAGACCTACGCAGGCCCGCGTCACAGTCCGGCTGCACGCGCCTGGAGCAGGGCCAGGCTGCCTCCGTGCGCGTCAACGCAGTAGAGTACGCCCGTCTGTGTCGCACCGCTCACGCTCTGCACCGCCACGCGCGCGCCAAGCGCGCCAAGCAGCACGGCTGCAGGCAGCGCGAACAGCTCGTCGCGCGTGAGGCGTGCACCCGCTTCCATAGCCAACGCGTATGTGCTACATGCGCTCGCACTCTGTTGCACAGGAGGAAACGCAGCAAAGGCACACACTTTGCGGCACGCCGATTTATAGAGTAGTAGCGCTGAATTCTACGTCTAGTTGGTCGTACGACGTACGCGCGCGTGCGCGGTAGCGCGCATTTAGAGTACGTCAACCTCGTCAGCGCAATGCACCTCTGCAGCGCTGCACCGGCGCAGCTGCGTCGCGGGTGCACGGCGTCGCGCACAGCTGTGCCCCGGGCGTCGCTGCGCGCGTGCGCCTCGAGTGTTGCAGAGCCAGAGCCAGCTGTGGTGCGGCGACTGCTGGACTCGTCGGCTGCGTGGCAACAGGCGACTACGAGCGTGGGCGACGGCTCCGCTGCGCGCGTGGCGCTGCGGCGCTGCAGGCGGTGGGAGGATGTGCTGGGGCTGGCGGCGGAGCAGGATAATGGCGCAGAGGGGTGGGGTGCAGCCTCAGCCGTGGAGGCCCTCTGCCGCTGCGGCCGCGTGCTCACCGTCTTTGACAGCCGCGTGCAGTCCCAGTCGCGCACCGCGCGCGCCCGCGGCGTGGCGGCGCGTGCTGACGGCCGCTACGGCGCGCTGAGCGGGGCGGTGCTCTCCTGCCTTCCCTCCCTGGACCTGCACCGCCTGGATGCGGTGCGCAGCGCCTACGCCTGCCTGGGCGACGGCGCGGGCGTTAAGGCGGCGGAGGCTGCGCTGGCTGCGCGCTTCGAGGCGCAGCGGCGGCGCGAGGCCCTGCAGGCGGCTCCGACGGCGGATTCGGTGCTCAGCCTCGTCGCCCAGGCGGAGCAGGCGCGCGAAGGACGCGCTGCTTCGCTGGACGGCGCGCTGACGCTGCTGGCGCTGGACGCGCTGGCGCGCGCGCCGGAGGGAGTGGGGGCGCAGGCCGCCCTCGCGGACGACCGCTTTGCGCTTCTTCTGCATGCGCTGCACCGCGAGCTGCCAGCCTTCGCAGACGACCGCGCCAGTGAGGCGCTGCACGCGCTCGCCCGGCTGCGCTGCGTGCCGCCCGCGTCGCTGGTGGAGGAGCTGGTTCAGGTGTGGCTGCGCCGCCCCCTGGCCACGGGCAGCACACAGATGGGCAGCACAGACCTACTGCGCACCCTCTCCGCGTTGCGCGTCCTCCGTGTCTCGCTGCCGCCGCTGGGCGCGGCGCAAGTCGGGCGCGTGGTCGCGCGCAAGCTGCGCACCTGCCCGCGCGACAAGGTTGCGCTGCTCTGCGCAGATGCGCTGGCGGCGGGCGTGCCCTGGCCCGCCATCGCGGACCAGGCGCGGACCAGGATGCCCGATGCGCTGCACCGCGCGTCCTCCGGCCAGGTGCGCGGTCTGCAGGTTGCGCTGGCGGCTGCCGGCGAGACAGACGCAACGCTGCTGGGGGCACTGGCGGCTCGAGCGCTGGAGCTGCCCCCGCGCATGGAGCAGCAGGCTGCGCCGCAGCAGCTGCCCTCCACTGCGTGTGGCGCGCTCTGCCTGCCTCTGCGCTGCGGCGTGCGGCTGCGCAGGAGCCGCGTCGTGGCCTGCCGCGCGGCGCCCGAGGATGCGGTCGCCTCCGACGACGCGCCGCTGGACCTGCGCGCCGTCGCCTTTGCGTTCGCTGTTCCGGCGCTGGGGGGCGGGTTGTTTGGGTACGACATCGGTGTCACCTCTGGTGCGCTGGTGTCGCTCAAGGACGCAGCAACTTCCGGCACGGAGTGGGGCCCTCTGTTGACGCCCCTCCAGAGCGGCGAGCTGGTGAGCACCTCGCTGGCGGCGGCTGTGGCCGCATCCGCAGCCGCGCTCACCTTTGGCGACCGCACTGGGCGCAGAGCCGAGCTGCTTGCAGCCTCCGCCCTCTATGCCACCGGCGCGGCGCTCATGGCGTGCGCCCCCGACTTTGGGGTGCTGCTGGCGGGCCGCGCTTGTTACGGCGCGGGAATCGGCTTTGCAATGCACGCAGCGCCCATATACATCGCTGAGACGGCCGCCTCTCGCGTGCGCGGCACGCTGATCAGCGCCAAGGAAGCGTTCATCGTGGGCGGCATTCTTATGGGCTACGTGGCTGGCGCAACTTTCATCGGGGCTGAGGGCGGCTGGCGCAGCATGCTGGGCGTCTCCGCCCTGCCCGCGCTGATGATGGCCGCCGGGGCGTTGGGTCTGCCCGAGTCGCCGCGCTGGCTCCTGGCAGCCGGTCGCGGCGAGCAGGCTGCTGAGGGGGCGCTGCTGCAGCTGCGCGGCGCCAGTGTCTCGCGCGCCACCGTGGACGCGGAGCTGGCGCGCATTGCCGCAGCGGCGAGCGCGAGCGCAAGCGCGGGCCAGGCTGGCGGTCTGGGCGTGCTGTTTGCGCCACGCAACGTGCGGGCGCTGTACGTGGGTGTGAGCCTGATGCTCTTTCAGCAAATCACGGGCCAGCCCAGCGTGCTCTATTACGCGGTGGACATCTTCCGCGCCGCCGGCTTCCAGTCCGCGCAGGCGGCCACGCAGGTGAGCGTGCTGCTGGGGAGCTTCAAGCTGCTCATGACCGGCGTTGCCGTGCTGACGGTGGACCGAGTTGGACGCCGTCCGCTGCTGCTGGGCGGCGTCTCCGCGCTCACGGCCGCGTTGCTCGCCCTGGCCGCCCTCTCCGGCGACGGCGCGCTGGCGCAGAGCGACTCCGCAGCCACCGCCTCGCTCGCGTGCCTGCTGCTCTACGTGGGCGCCTACCAGGTGAGCTTCGGCCCAATCGCATGGCTCATGGTGGGCGAGGTCTTCCCCGCCGAGGTGCGCTCAGCCGCGGTGGGTGTGGCCACAATCACAAATTTTGCAGCCAACACGGGCGTGTCGCTCGCGCTGCCGCTGCTGCAGGCTCAGCTGGGCCAGGCAGGCACGTACGAGCTTTTCGCGGCGCTGGGAGGGCTGGCGGTGCTGTCTATCGCGATCACTGTGCCGGAGACCAAGGGCAAGACATTGGAGCAGATCGAGGCGGACTTTGCCAAGAAGTGAGGCGAATGTTCGCGGAAACATGTTGTCTAACTTGTGCGTCGCGTTCTGTCATCTGTGTGCGTCGTGCGCGACTCCTTCTAGTTGCTGAAAGTGGTTGGCAGCTTGTCAATCTCTGTCGTGAGCTGCTTGAGGAGCCCCTCCAGCACCTCCTTCTCCCCGCCGCGTGCCTCGCTGACCCAGCTGGCGCACTCCGCCAGGATGGCTGCGCGGCGCACGCTGAAGTGTCTGCGGATCACCTCCGCAAACTCGGGCTTTGGCTTGCGCAGCTGCTCCAGCATGGCGTAGCGCATGGTTGCGTCGCGCAGGGGAGCATTGTAGCTGCGGTTCATCTCCTTCCCCTCCGCGGTGCCCATGCTGCGCTCGTAGCCGGGCTCGTTGAAGACGGGCTGGGGCACGAAGATGAGGGACTGGATAGAGATGAGAACTTGCAGGGCGCTGCTGGCGCCGGGGTCCCAGCCCTCACCCTTGCCCCCGTGCCAGGTGCCCAGCAGGCTCAGGCACACCTTGCCGCAGTTGTACAGGTTCGGGTTGAACCGGACCTGTAGGGAGGGTGAGCAGAGCCTGGCGGCTGCAAACGCGAGCGCGCACACACCTTGGAGCCACCCGTCGTGCATAAGTTCACACGCGGCGGAACGGCCGGGTAGTTGCCTGGGAAGAACATGTCGAAGACGAAACAGCCCCCCGCATACGGCGTGCCCTCCGGCCCCGTGATCAGGGCGCGCCACAGGCTGGTGCTCGCATCCTCGGCGCGCACGAAGACGGAGCTGGACGGGGACAAGGGCAGCAGCGCCGCCAGGGCTGCGCACTCCTTGGCCACGCGGCGCACCTGCTTGGCGCACCCAGTCTCTGCAGACGCCTCGCGCCGGTAGTGGTGCTCCCCGGACAGCGACCCGCAGGTGTCCAGCAGCAGGCTGCCCAGCGCGGAGGCGTAGCTCTGCGCCTCCGTCTCGCTCGCGCTGCACCCGGCATCACTGGCGGCGGGTGCGGTGGGCGGCGGGGCCACGGCAGGCGCGGCGGCCGCAGCGCTGCGTGCAGCCCCGCGCGTACGGCGCGGCGCCGCAGCTACGGGCGGCGCCTGCTGGGGCTGCTGCCGCGGCGGGGCCAGCCCTTGGCGCAGTGTCGCCGCAGCCTGGATTACCAGCCGCGACAGTGCAAAGTCCTCCTCCGACGCCGCAGCCTCCGCCGCAGCCGAAGCAGCCGCGGCGTCGGCCACGACCTTAGTGCGCGCAGCAGCGGCAGTGGCGGCTGTGGAGCTCTGGTCCGCGTCCACAATTGCGGGCTCGGCGGCCGTCTCAGCTGCTGCGCGCGGGGCTGAGAGGCGGAGAAACATGTGCGCCTGGGTCTCGATGCAGGCCAGCCGCTCTGTCACGGCGCCGAAGCTGCGCCCAGCCAGCGTGCGCCCCGCGGCCACGATGCAGCGCAGGAGGGCGGAGTAGTAGGGTGCGCGTGCGCCCATATCCATGATTGAGAGGCCCCGCAGCTCGCGCGCCAGAAAGGGGGCCAAAGAAGAGCGCTGCACGCACTCCGCGGCTACGCTGGAGGGCAGCGGCGAGGCGCGGTCGCCCACCCCGTCCAACAGTTGGGTGATTGCGAGCGCAATGCGCTGCGTCGCCTCATCCTGCGCAACCTGCGCCGCGTGCGCCTTCGCCGGGTCCCAGCGCTCAGAGCCAGCCCCTTCGGCGCCGTCGTAGCCGTAGCCGGTGCCTTTGGCCCAGAAGGAGGCTGCCTTGCGCTTGCGCGAGCCACAGCCGCTGTCGGGCGAGCCCTCCTCATCCTCGTCGTCCTCCTCGCCCTCATCCTCGGCATCGCCCTCCTCCCCGCCCTCCACCTCCATCGCCGCCGGCGCGCCCGACGCGGGTGCCTGCGCACGCGGAATCTCGTTGGCCGCGTGCTCAGCCTGCGGGCAGGCTGCTGCGTGCTGTGCGAACATCGTCGCGTACGCCTCCGCCATCAGCCCGTGCAGCGCGCCGAGCTGCGCCAGCAGGCCGTCCAGGCGCGCCGGGGGGTCGCTGTGCGCCCCCTCCGGGTGGCTGCGTGGGTCGTTGGCGGCGCAGCCCAGGTCACAGCGGCCGTGCATCTCCAGGAAGCTGCGCAGGCGCTCGATGAGCGCGGAGCAGGGCGTGAACGGATCCCAGCTCTCCAGGCACAGAGAGGGGTGCGCCAGCAGCGCGCCTCGCGCCAGGCCCAGCAGGCGCGGCCGCACGATGTCGACGCTCTGCGCAGCCCGGCGAAGCGTCAGCGCACGGCCGCAGTGTGGCACGCGAGGAGCCAACTCACGCACCGGGGGAAAGAAGGGGTACAGGTCGCTCTTGAAGCGCAGACGCAGCTCCAGCGTGTCCGCTTGGCAGCTGGGGTAGCGCTGCGCCAGCTGTGCCAGGTCAGCGCCCAGCGGCGTGCGTGGGTCGAAGTCGCCGAGGCGCACACGCCACACGTGCACGTCGTCGCCCTCCGCCTCCCCCTGCAGCCTTGACGAGCGCGCGCTCTTGATCTTCCACAGCTCTTCAGACAGCATCCGGAAGCAGGCCTGCGCAGGCGTCAGTGAACGTAACTACCGCCCTAGGGCGAGGGCGAGGCTAACAAGACGCAGGCCTGGGGGCGCGTTGCAGCTCGCAGGGTGGGTGCGGCCCCGTCGCACCTGGCTGGTAAAGATTTGCGCCTTGGCAGCCTTCTTCTCGTCGAAGCTGACTGCCGCGCCTCCATCACGCGCCGCCGCCTCGTCCCGCGCCTTCACGCGCATAGCCTCCGTCTCCTCCCACTTGCGCTTCGCCACGTGGATGGCCACCGTGTGCGCGGCCTCGTCGGGACTTTCCAGGCCGCAGGCCATGTCGTAGTCGCCATCTGAGGCGCTTCCCTCTTCAGCATCGCTCAGCACCGAGTCTGAGTCGGATGCACAGCCGCGCGCCACGCCGCAAGCGACGCAGCTGGCGGCGCACGCCTCGTTGCGCAGCGTGCAGCGCGAGCACGCCCACTCATCCTCTCCCTCGTCCATGCGCCCAGGCACAGCAGATTGCCGTTCCACTCCTCTCACAGGAGACAGACAGCCGGCGGAGGGATGGAGTATCGAACGTTGTACAACCCTACAACGTTTCGTCATCAAATTTCACACTCCGTCTGCGCCGACAACGACGCTTACTAGACTAAAGCTCTAGAATCGCCCGTCTGGGGAGTTTCATACAGTGTGATCCCCCCTTATTTATGCGCTCATCGCGTTTCTGAGAGCACTTCTGAGAAAGAGTTATCTCGCCGCAGCCGGTCTACACTGATGAAAGCTTGTGCCTCCCCATCCTGGCACAATACAGCTAGGAAATAGGCTACCAGCAGCTTGCGGCTGGCGAAAAGCTGCGTCTCGGGCAGCAGTAGGTTCCTCTGCGCCCTTGCCTGCCCGCATTGCGAGACAGGATAGCCCGACTCATCTGCGTCAAGCCAGCAGTGCGTGCCTGCGCGCAACACTGCCATCATGCGCGGCGATGCACGCACAGAGGCGAAAAGCTCCTTCTGGCGCGCAGGCGGTGCGAATCGATCCGCCTCCGCCGCCAGAAAGAATGTGGGCGCGTTGTTGTGCTGCAGCGCCGTGATCGGAGCAGTGACGGGTACCAGTCCCAGAGTCATCACCGCGCGCACGCGCGGCCACACGGATGCGAACGGCCTGGAGAACAAGAGCGTAGCTGGTCCCCAGGTCCACTCGCCAGGCGCAAGAGCCCCAGTGCCCAGCGAGCGAGCCCATGGGACGTTCGAGCTGAGCGCAGACACAACCAAGGCCGTGCCAGCGCCCATGCTGTGCCCGAATGCGCCGCAGCGGTTGATATCCACGCGTGAAGCAAGGAAGGAGCCTGGGTTAGCGGACTGTTCCCCCAGCCACGCCAGCGAAAGCACCACCACTTGAGCGTACTCCCAGATGCGGGGCACAGGCATGCGATCCACGGCATCGGGTGCGACGATGATGAAGCCATGGCTGGCCAAGTGATGAAGCGTTTCGTCGTAGCGCTGGGGCCAGCTCTGGTAGCCGATGCCGAAGGCGAGCACAGGCCACCGCCCACTGCTGTCATTTGGGTTGCGCGCGACGGAGGTGCAGGCTGATGATGCGCAGGGGAAGACGATCAACGCCTCGAACGGCAGCGTTGCGTTGGGCGGGGGTGTAAAGGCGCCGATGCTCGTCGCCTTTCTCATCGCTGCGACCCAGGGACCGGGAGACCCGAACCTATTGTGCTGACCGCCAAGAAGCGAACTGAACGCCTGCTGAGACAGCGTAGTAGGCTGCATCATGCCAGACTGGCGAGTCTCCGCGCTGCAGCCTCGAAGCAGCGCGCATTCGATGACGATGGCAAGCAGCAGTGCGCGCATCGTCGTCAATCAGCTGAGCGGCGTGCCGTCGCGCAGGAGCAGCGTGAGAGATGAGC
>Ga0208951_1000410_pt1 | contig 19646 bp, 16 predicted proteins | sample GreLakmeMI27MSRF_FD_187702 | JGI IMG/M metagenome (GOLD analysis project Ga0208951, IMG submission 187702) | Freshwater lentic microbial communities from great Laurentian Lakes, MI, USA - Great Lakes metaG MI27MSRF (SPAdes) | ecosystem: Environmental > Aquatic > Freshwater > Lake | place: Great...
GAAAACCAGTTGCTTATAAAGTTAAAAAGGAATATGTTAAGTTTTTAGTTGATGAAATAAATAAAAATAAAACAATCACATTACACGAATTAAACCAAAAACTTAAAGATAAATACGAAGACTGTTTATAACCTTGCTGAGTTCAATTTTGGCAAGCATTTTGAAGCCCCAACTCCTCGTCCTTGTCTTTTTGAATATAATTTATGTCTAATTTTGCTTAAAGTCTTGTGTTTTTTATTATTTTTATTTCTATTATTTTTTGTTTTCCGCATTTATATAATAAATCAATTTTTAAATAAAAATGGTGTGCATAAATAAAATTGAAATAGTTTATGGGTAATCACCCTTATATTATAGCAACAGCAAAGCAGTAATGAAGCCAACAAACAAAATCCCCAAGCGTAAAATTATTAATTTTAGATGCGTCATGGGTTGGTTTTGCTGTCCTATGGGAAGCACTATTTATCTTCTTAGAGATATACGAAACACTATGATTCGTAATAAAGCTGAGAAAAAATATGATATACAAAGAAATGAACTATTGAATATGATTAACTTAGAGGACGAAAAGGAGAAGAATCCTAATCCTTTCGCAATCTCTAATTAGGTAATAAGTTTCATCAATCTAAGTTTCATTAATTTTTTTCATAATAAAATTGAAATAGTTTTTAAATAAGCAAAACAAAGGAAAGCATAATTAAACTATGAAATATATTATTGCATTTTTGTTTATGCTAATTATTACATCACACGCGATGTCATTGGGTAAGGTTTATCCTACACGTCTTCAAGGTAAGACCTCTTCAAATCGTTGTGTTGTAAAAACTATTACAAAATTGCCAGAATTTGCCAATCTCATTTCAGACGTAGATAATAGTCGCCGAATGTTAGAACTTCGTGAAGGCATTAATGAAGCAAAGGCAAAGCACTTCACATTTCGGACTATGTGTGGAACTACATATGCAAGTGTTTTTGGTATTAAGTAAATAAAAAGTAATACTACGCTAATCCCTCATATTGAAGTGCTATTTTTATCTATTACAAATTATTGAGTTAAATTTTTTTTATAATATTTTAATATAAAGTTAATACATTATAGTATATAATAACTATGCCCCCTAAATATATTAACGCTAGATATTATAATTTAGTTAATAATACTATATTAAACCCTATTAATATTGATAAATATTTAATAAATATTACTAATACTGATGATGAGTTACCTAATATAATATATCTAGAAAATCATGAATACAATAGATATGATGAATACGATAATGGCGTCATATTCGGTGGTTGCGGAGGCGGCAATACTATTCATATTTATAGCTTATATAATGACAAAAAAGATGCATATACGCAATTATTTTCTAATCATTTAAGAGTATCAAGTAAATTTATAATGTTTTATTTACACAAGTTAAGAGAACACGATATTATAACATGGCAGGACTACTTATTATTAACTAGATTATTGACAAATAATACTCATAAAATAAGGAATTTATTAATTAATCTTATAAGTAACGCTTATTTTATGAATAATCCGTAAAATCAATTTTTAATTAACGAATCTTTATGTTTTAACAGTTTATTCATAATTTATTAATTAGTGTCCCTCTCTTTTGACACAGTAGTTGCAATGTCCTTGATATCATATGTATTACCTTATGGGAAGCCCTAGCCTCTGTGCTTGCGATATCACCTTATCCCCCGCCTCCGCCTCGTCCGCTGCCTTCGCCATCATCTGCTCCGTCTTCGACTGCGCAGCCATCTTTGCTCACAGCACTTTCGATTGTGCTTCATGTCTCGCTTGATGCACTTTAGGATGACCAGTCATAGCCTGCGCCTTTCGCGCCATCTCTCTTACCTCAGCCACCTTATTCATCACCTTCTTCTTGTTCGCTACCACAATGGGGGCATGGGGGTCATATATATAATACTTAGGCTCAGCATAAATATCCCTCACCACAGGAGAAGACAATTGTTTGAGTGTTCTACTACTGTTCCGAGGTATTGGTGTTATACTACTGTTCCGAGGTATTGGTGTTCTACTACTCTTCCGTGGTGTTCTACTACTCTTCCGTGGTGTTATACTACTCTTCCGTGGTGTTATACTACTGTTCCGAGGTATTGGTGTTCTACTACTCTTCCGTGGTGTTCTACTACTCTTCCGTGGTGTTTTACTACGGTTTGAATACAGTCCCTCTCCTCCCTTTTTTATTGAATAATATTTAATTCGTGCCTTCCCTAAATAGTTATGTTTTCTATTTAATCTTTTAGTTTTACTTCTTTTAGTTTTACTTCTTTTAGTTTTTCGCATTTATATAGTATACTAATATTTAAATAAATAATTCTAATTTTTAAATATTAAAAACAATAATCAAAAAACAATAAATAATTTACGCGGCTAACATATCGGGTGCCATTCGTTCATTATCCCACCCTGGTTTGTTTCTAAGAAGTTCCTTATAATCTTCATCTTTTCCATCATTAAATCGTTTTAGCGCAGCTTTATTCCATTTAATAGCAGTTTCTGTATATTTTTTATCTTTTATTACATTGGCAAGATATGGATGTCTTACTGTAGTAGAATCTGGACTATGCGTTTGGCTACGTGTACCGCGAGATGGACCATCAAGTCCTAATTTCTCTAATCGCAACATTTCTGCTCTTTGTAGCTCGTGTAGTGTATTATTTAGCTCTAATGCGTTGTCTAAACGCAGTTTATATTTCTCTTTGTCTGTTAAATCTTGCTTATCATGTTGCTCAATTAGTTTTTTATGTTTAGCTTTTACCGCAATTATATTACGTGCATATATATCTACGTCTCTAGGTCCTGTTTCTGGTGTTTTAGAACGTCTAGATTTGGATCGACTACGCGATTTAGACCGACTAGTCGATTTAGATTTTTGCGCTGGTTTAGAACAGCCGATTCCTCGTCCTCTTCTTTTAGACTTCCCTAAATAGTTTATACATCTTTTTCTATTATTTTTGTTTTTCGCATTTAATATATATATATTTTTTTATTATGTTACAAAAAAATTGAAATAAGTTTTTTTCTAAAATCATTTAACAATCAATCAATCAATCAATCAATTCAAACATGGAACACTTTAATAATGATACTATTATTCAAGCTATTACTTGCCCTATTACTTGCTGTGTTATGACAGATCCCGTTCAAGGCAATGATGGAAATACATATGAGCGTAGTGCTATTATTAGCGCATTGACTATTAAACAAGAATCGCCGATTACACGCGCGCCTATGAGATTTACCGATTTAAAAGTAAATGTGGCGCTTAGATATTTATGTGATAAATACCATCAAACATTGACAAGTCAATCAAGTGTAACAAGTCAATCAAGTGTAACAAGTCAATCAAGTGTAACAAGTCAATCAAAGCAATCAAATGAAGACCCATCAAGTAAACCTATTATTTTAGACCATACTATCAGTAAAAACAATAATAAACTACTTTTAACATTTAATGTAAATAATGATAGTTTTCCTAAAGATTTAAGTACCGGTCATCTTTCACAAGATATTGTGCTAATTATTGACCGTTCTGGTTCAATGCATTCACAAGTCGAAGCAAAAGACCGAAATGGTCAAAATATGGAAAATGGACTATCAATCCAAGATATTGTTAATCATTCGGCAAAAACAGTCGTTCAAACATTAGATTCGCATTCCCGCATATGTATTATTAAATTTGATAATATTATTGATATTGTCACTCCTCTTATGTACGCTACTGAAACAAATAAAGTTCAAATTATGACTTCTATTAATTCCATTAGACCAGGAGGTCAAACAAATATTTGGGGGGCACTTGAGAAAGCATTACAAATTTTAGATGGTCGTGATGATAAAACAAGAAACAGTGCTATTTTAATGCTTACAGATGGAATTCCTAATGTTTCACCGGCACAAGGAGAGGTTGAAACACTGAAGCGATTAAGAAAAAATAAGAATTTTACAACTCCAATTTACACATTTGGTTTTGGATACAATTTACAAACAACTTTATTATATGATATTGCCAAATATTCTAATGGTGGAAACGCACACATTCCAGATGGTAATATGATTGCTACTGTGTTTTGTAATTTTATTGCAACAATCTTGTGTAGTGTAGTTATGAATTTACAACTTCATATTACTCCTAAGCAAAATAATAGTGCAACATTTAGTAACCTATTAGTTGGTGATTTTGCTTATAGTTTTGACCCAATTAATCAAAAGTATATTTATGATATTGGCACAGTTCAAGTTCAACAAGAACGAAATGTGGTATTAAATGTTGAAGACAAATTGGATTTTACTTATTATTACACATATACTATTGGAGGAAATTCATATACATCACCTGTGTATAGTGTAAATGCTGATTCTATTGCTCATTGTGTAAATAATCCTGCTTTAAATAGTCATATTTATAGGGCTACAAGTGTTGAATATATTAGAAAAATGATTAACTCTAATAGGATTAACAATTTACTAAGCACTGAGGCTAATTATAATGAATTGGTAAAATTATTAGAAGAAAATAAATGTTCGCATAGTCAAGCATTTGTAACTGGTCTTCTTAAAAATATTAAGGGCGACTTCGCAAATATTGGACAAGTTAAGTTGGCGATTGATGCGAAATATTTTAGGCGTTGGGGAGAATTTTATTTAGACCAACTTTCGCGTTCTCTTAATCAACAAATCAAACCCAATTTTAAAGACGAAGGTTGTATGTTTGGTGGAGAAGTTTTTGAAAAACTTGTAGATAAGTCAAGCGACATCTTCAATAATCTTGAACCACCTAAACCATCATTAGTTGTTCAACAAAGTGGAAGCATGATTTATAGGAGTTTATCATCAATCGCGCCTATTTCAATGGCATCTTATAATGACCCACATGGTGGTTGTGTTGATTCGTATTGTATGATTGCTATGTTTGATGGGACGTCTAAGTTATTGAAAGATGTGAAAAAATTTGATATTATTAAATCTATTGATAATAATAACAAAATTGTAGGAGCAAAAGTGTTGTGTGTACTAGAAACAATTATTGAATCTGGCACTAGAGATTATGTAAATATTAATGGTGTATTAATTACTCCATGGCATCCTATTAAAATTGGACTACATGGAAAAAAGGAAACTTGGTACTTTCCTGGCGAGCTATTTAGCACATATAGTTATACATCATCAAGCATGATTACATTAGTATTAGAAAATCATCATGTTATGTTTATTAATGGTATAAAATGTATTACATTAGGCCATAATTTTACTAATCATTCGAAATTAATTCATCCTTATTATGGAACAAATAAGGTTATTGAAAATTTAAACTATTATTTTCCAGAAGATTATAATAATGGTAAAATTAGTGTAAAAAATACTCATATTGGTTATCATACAACATCAACATCAAGTTCAACCTCAATTATTACGGAGGCAGTTGTTTATTATAATACATCAAATCTTAAAGAACCATTAGTTGTATGTTAGACAGAATATATATATATATATATATATATCAGACAATTACTAATTAATTTATTAATTTTAATTAATATTAATATATTATTATATATATACTATGGATTTTTATACTCGCTTATTTTGGATGTTTTTCTTTGCCTTCATTCTTTTATCTGGTTATTTAGTTTGCTGTACTAAGAAAACTAATATATTTTATTTACAAATAGGTTCTGGATTAGGTATGTTTGCTACAAGCAAAATTGGAAGAAGCTTTTTAGGAATAACTACAAAGTAGATTACTGTTTAGTAAATAATATTATATAAGGCAAATTATAATTAATGCTGCTGTATCTCATCGATTGTGAGGAGTGTTGGTATTACTATTCCTCGCCCCATAAATGCAGATGCAATCATTCTCATACTATCATTACTTAGCTTTGCTAACTGCATTGATTCGAAATCTTTCGGCATAGCTATAGTGGAATCAATTAGTGTTATTATTAGCATAAAATATGATTCTATGAGTATTGGATATTCGCGACGATTTATTAAAAATAAATCGTTAAGTGTTTGTATAAATTTTATTTGTTCTTGAATACTTAATTCTTGTTCAAACATACCAATTATTTGAACCATATCAAGTTTTATGCCGTATGGGGTGGCGGTGGGCGAGACTATTAATCTAGTAAGATTTTGTAATCTCGTGATAGCGATGCATTCCATTGCTGATTCCACTAACATACCACCGACTCTATTTTTATTAGTAAACTTTAAACTTTTTAAAAGAAATCAATTTTTTTTTATGTTTTTCGCATTTATAATTTAAACAAATATTATAAAAAAGATGTACTACTAGTTATGTTCCATAATTTATCTAATTTCCAAATAGGAGTGCGTTTATTTAAAGCCCAACGTGAAAAACGGTTAACATAATGGCGACAATCATTAATACCTAATATGTATTTTTTTTGCATAGTTTTTTCAAATTCAACAACTTCGTCCAAAGTTTTACTTGTTTCGCCCCAATAAATAGTTTTGTTAGGAACATTTTCTGGTATATAAAATCTATATAGTTTGTCAATAAATCTAACTTCCTTATTTACAAGACCTGTGCTAGTAGTGCTAACACTATTTATTGTTTTATATTCACATATACTTGGTTCGCAAAAGGGTCTGTAATCATATCTTAAAACTGTATCTTCATTTTTGAAACTAATTCCAATATGATATAAATTTAAATCATTATTAAATTTTTCTAAATGTAAATGAACTTGTGTTTTTAAGTTATTAATTGGTACAATATATGATAACAATGTTTGAATAATTACTAAAATATATAACATATATTATACTATAATATATAACAATATAAAAATAACTTTATAATTAAGTAATAATATTTATTAACAAATATCATTATAATATATTAACTATGCAAAGTTGTATACTATGCTTGGAAGAAGGAGAGAATTTAAAACAATTAAATCATTGTGGAGTTTATTACATTCATAAAAAATGTCATAGTAAATGGAATTCAAAAAACAATACTTGTATTGTGTGTAGAGAACCAATAGTTAATGAACATACAATAGTAATTCCACAACTACAAGTTCTTCATCAAGTTCATCAACAAGTTCATCAACAAGTTCATCAACAAGCACAAGAATCAGTAGAAGAAAATTATAATTATAGGATTATAAATAGTATACAATTTAAGATGGTTTATACTATTAATGTAATGTTAATAATACTAATAACAGTATTTATTTTTTATATATGGTAATTAAAAAATAATAAAATTAAGTTAAAGCTAAAGTCATAATATAATATAATATAGTATACTACATTATGGCAAACATATTATTAGGAGAGCAAAACAAAGAGCTTTTATGGAACATATTATATTCTAATAAAACATTTGACTCCATTCCACAGTCTAAATTTGTTAATGTAAAAACAATATTTGAAAACGCTATTATAAAAGTAGTAAATTCAAATTTGGAAATGTTAGAGTCAACTACAAATATAAATACTATAAAAACACTGGTTACACAATTAAATAAGGTTATTTTACAAAACATAATAGTAGATATTGCTAACTTTAGTCAATTATTATTAACTTCAACTACTCCAAAAACCAACTTTAAAACGGCGAGTTTAGAATCATTTGAAAAACAATATAAAGAAAAGCAAGTATCATTTAATGAGTTTATGACAAAAATAGAGCCTCCACAAGTAAACTTTGAAGCAATTAAAGATGACACATTGGAAGAGAGTGAATTAGATAAACTATTAGAAAATATTCAAAAAGAGCGATTAAAAGATATTAAAAGTCCAATTGCAACAAATCCTATAATACAAACAATACAAACAACATTAAAGAACCAAGACAAATTAGAAGTAGTTGATTTAAATGTGTTTGAAAAAGACATTATTACGGAAAGTGTTGTACAAGAACCATTAGTGTCTAAAAAAAAGATTTCAACTATTGAGGAGCTATTATATGACATTCAAAATGTTCCAAAAAAGGACAATCAAAGTTTATTAATGACTATAGATAGCAAACTAACATTATTAATGGAAAACCAACAAAAGATTATGGAAAAACTGGGTCTAACAAGAGCGTTATAGATTTATATAAGTTTTCTTATAAGTTTTCTTATAAGTTTTCTTATACTTTCTGAAATCTATGTGTGCCGTCTTCTTGTTTTACTAATTTACCCAAGAGCAAAAGTTCTTGTTTTAAGTAACTGTCATAATCATATAAATCTTTGGTTTCTTTATTATAAGCATATACTATTCCATTTATTGTGAGTTCATTCAATTTAACTACTTCGGTTTTTTTATTGAGTTTCATGCCTTCATCTTTATCTTGATTACTAATATTGGGAGTATATACATATTTATCTTCACGAGGATTACCAATAACAAAACATTTAAGGTCGGTCTCTTTGCCAGACGAGCGACTGTGAATGGCACAGTCAATAGCTGATTCTTTTACGCTTTTCAATAATGATGCATTAATTTCTTCTTTAATACTGGCTATTTCATATAAATATTCATCACTAGTAATAACTTTTTTCTTATCTTTTTTGGAAATATCTTTTAATCGCAATTCAATTGACAAATCACTTGACAATTGTGTTTCACTAAATACCATTAAATACAGAAATACTTTAACTGTTTGGAGTTCTTTGGGTAAATCGCTATGACTGCAAATGCGACGTGCACGACCAATAACTTGATGAGTCCGCACAGGATGCCAATAAGGTTCAGTTATATGAACATAGCGAACATTTTTTAAACTAATACCTTCTGCACCAGAAGAAGTAATCATCAAAACTTTGATTAGCTGTCCATAAAAATTGTCACTTGCAATTTCCATTATGGATTTCAACAATGAAGAAGGTACAAGTTTCCAAGTGCTATTTAGCACATTTTTAATAATTTCGCGCTCTTCTGGTGTTTCTGAGCCAGTATAACATGCATACATCGGCTTTCCAACATCTTCAGGTGCAACCGCCAAAACAATTTCGCCTTTCTCATTTTTCTTTAACTTAAACTCGGCAAAATTGTTTTCTTTTAAAACCAACTTAAAGATACCAATTCCCTCAAGTGTTTTAAACTGTGAATAAAGTAAGTGTATGCCTTTATGGTCATCGTCAACAATATTTTCCAAAATATGTAAAAATTTGGGGCTGTATTTTTGTAGACCAGCTTTAGATAAATATTTGGTCGAATAGCGCTCAAGTTCTTTTAATGCTTCGGCAATACGTTTTCCATAAGAGCCGTCGCTTAATTTAGTCTGGGCTTGGTCTTTTTCTAATTCTTTAATATCATCGGCGTCATATTTGCCATCAATATTATTTATTTTTTCAGCACTAGTTAAGTCATCTAATAATTCTTCGGATATATTTTTTGCAATTATAGAATTGTCAATGTCTTCCTCAATAGCATCTAATGTTGACCCAACAGTTGATTCGCTATTTGGCATGGGACGGACAATGTCTGGTTTAGGAAATACAAAATTGCAAAATGCGCGCGAAAATATACGATATGTTGATGCGCTATCATTATATAGCTCATCATTTTGCACACCGGTTTTGCCTTTTTTGGATTTCTTCTTTTTGTTTGATTCTTCCAACTTGCGTTCTTGGACACGTGCTTCTTCATATATTCCAAATTGAAAATCGCTCATTGCGACTCTAATGATTTTAAAGTCGTCGGGATTAGAATGGTCGTAGGTGGGCATTAATTGCTCTTGTGCGCTTCTAAAATAGGAAGTGAGCCCTATTATTCGCATTTTAAACATATATTGATTATTTATTGTATTATTTGGATTAATAAAGAGAGATTTAAACTCGTCAAAATTATCAGGTAATGCTTTATATCCCCCAATAGTAATTTTATTGCTTGCAATTTTAATATTATGCGCTTCTAATGCGCTTTTTATTTTTTCTATAACTTGTGTGCTATTTAGCAGTTCGTTGCTATATACTAGTTTATTTTTGTTTGCTCCAGATTTAATATATCCAAAAGGATTTGGTGTAATAATAAGTTCATAACTAACAGCATTATATTCTATATTGTCAATATAGCTTAACACATTTGCTTTAGTAAACATTTCCTCTAATTTTTCCTTTGTAATAGGTTTTTTATCAATAAGTAATTTACAATTATAAGTCCGTAGTGTTCCGCGCAATATGTTAAATAATATTGCAATTTCATTTGGATAATTGATGATTGGTGTTCCTGACAATAAAATAATTTTACAGTTTTCAGCATCCATTAAATAGTTATAAAGTTTCATTGATAGCGAAGTTTTGCGATTAAGTTTATTTACAATCCTGCTTATAAAATTGTGGGCTTCATCAATAATAATGACTTTATTAGAAAAAGGATTTAGAGTTCCGCCATTTGTTAGACCATTTAAATGTGAGCTACGCAATCCGTTATAATTCATAAACTGATATTTGTAAGAAATCATTTTGTCCAATTGACTATTTATTTTTTGCTGGTCTTCAAAATCAAGCGTGTCATAGTTTGGTTGTTTTTTAATATTAATAAACCATGCTCCGCCATTACTATTAATATATTCTTGTGGTAATTTTAAAATAGTGCTTAAATATTCAACATAGTCTGTATGAGTTTTTGTGCTAATAAACTCCCAATATTGATTTTTTTTATATAAATAATCGCCACATTTCTTCAATTCTTCAACATAGTTACTTTTCAAAGATGCAGGTGTCATTATTAATATTTGTTTCTCATTTTTAATACCTTCAGCAATTGCTATAGAAGAGCATGTTTTACCCGAACCAAGACCATGATATAATAATAATCCTCTATAAGGAGTATATACATTTATATAATCTCGCACAATTTTTTGATGAGTTAAGAGAGAAAAGTCATCAGAGCTTGAACTATCACAGCTTACAGACGACTTACCAGCTTTTAACTGAGCTTCTTCTTTTAATAATTGTTGCTTAAAAGGTTCAAAAAGCGAATTAATAAAACTTATAAACATCTCTCTATTATCCAAATAATAGTCGGGCGCTTTTATTAATATTTTTGGTTCAAGCTTAGGAATTCTATTTAAATAAAGCGTTTTGCCAAACCGTAAATCTTTAGGAATTACTAGGGTTTCGTCAATAATATCTGCCTTTTCTAAACCCTTAATTGTTTCTGTGGCGTTTTGAAGACCTGGTTTAGGTGTTAATCTCTCTTTACTTGGAAGTCTAATATTAGATTTTTTAATGGTTTGTTCGCTTGGATTGGTAATAATAATTTTAGCAGTTGTTTTTACAATTTGACTAAAACTATTTTTTGGGTCACTCATACTTATTTTGGGTTTTTTAATACTTGATATGTCATCACTTACTGGCTTAAATAACATATCATTTATATCTGTAATTTTATCTGTAATTTTATCTGTAATTTTATCTTTGTCTAGTTCTTCGTCTCCTTTAATATTTGCCATTTTAGAAAGTTTGTTATAGCCTTTTTGAACAACTTCTAAATGTTCTTGAATGTCTGAAAAAAAACGGTCTCTATTTATTAGGTGTTCACTTGTTTTATCTATAATGTTTGGTGCGACACCTTCTTGTGGTATGTTTAATATAATATTAAATTGTTCTTGTGCTTTTGGTAATGGTTTAATTTTTAATTGTTGCAAAGTACTGTTTATCATTATGTATAATAATATATATTAATAATAAATAATATTATATATAATTTATAGTTTATAGTTTATAGTTTATCACATAATTATTAACATAATTATTAACATAGTTATTAACATAGTTATTAACATAGTTTTTCAAATAATTGGATAGCTTGGTCACATGCTAGTTGTTCTGCCTTTTTCTTAATTTTGTGCTCAGCTTTAGTTAAAAATACTAATAGTGTGTTTTGGGTTTCAAGTAACTCATGGATGCTCTTAAAAGAACCAAGACTATCAAATGTAATAGCATCACTAATTTTAGCATTATGAATGTTTTGACCAAAACAAATATATACACCCATTACATACAATCTATCGTTATCATCTGTATCGTCTAATCTTGGAGTTTTTAGTTCAACATAATCAGGAGTAATTTTAAACTCTTTTTGAATAATTACTTGCAGTTTATTTTTATAATTATCATCATTATTGATTAGATTAGTCCAATCTACGTGTTTTTCAAAAACATTTTCAACAAATATTTGAGCCATTTGCATACCGGGACCACAATTGAATACATTTTTAAACCATCCATATTCATCTTCAATAGAAATACGGTTAAAATCTAGAAAAATAGCACCAATAAATGCTTCAAATAAGCATCCTAATTTTTTTAAATTATTACGAATGTTTTTTTCTTCAGCATGCCGTGAAATTACATAATATTTTTGAAGCCCCATTTCAAGTGCTAATTTACCAATATGTTCATTCTTAACTAATGCAATCTTCTTTTCTGTCATAAAACCCTCATCTGCTTTAGGAAATCGTTTATATAAATAATATTTAGTAATACATTCTAATACTCCATCGCCAATAAATTCTAGGCGCTCATTTGATTTGGTTTTTAATGGCAAACAATCGTCTGGTTTACTTGCTATAATAACATTTGACACTACATTTTCTAATTTAGGACGTTTTGTATATGACTTATGAATAAATGCTCGCTTATATAGTTCAATGTTAAATGGTTTAGTAAAAATTCCATATTTTGCTAATAATTCTTGAACATTAGTGCTAACAATTTCTTTATTATTATTGTTATAAGGATTAAAAATCAACTCTTCATTATTATTAATAATATCATTATCAAGTTTGATGTTATTAATATATAATTTAGAATATTTAATATCATTTTCGCTATCATTATTATGTAACTCTTCATTATCAGAGTTATTATCTTTTAAACAGTTGTTGTTAAGCAACATAGTGGTTATAATATAATAATACTAATATTTTTAAATTAATATTATTTAAGACAATTTTTATTTTTATTTATTATATTTTATTTATAATTTATTTATTATAAAATATAATTAATTTATTATATTTTATAATTAATTTATTATATTTTATAATATTATAAAAAAAGATGCCTGGCAAAAAAATAAGTAAATTAGGTAGCAACTTACATACAAATAACACATGCCAATTTGGTTCAATGGCAGGATTAAACTCAACTGTTGGCGTAAGACCAAATGTCACGGGAATAAACGGTTACAAATATTTGCGAACTGCAGCAAACGGTTCAGATTGGGTTACAGGACAATCATTAAATAGCGATGAACGCGACCAAGGTTGTGGTTTAGACTTACCCTATGGTGAAAGGTGCAGCAAAGGAAATATGTGCATTAAGTTTATTGGTTATGAAACTTCTAATTATTATCATAAAACCGGTCGCGGTAAGTTATTAAATTAAATTAACTTAAGCAAAACAATATAAATATTATTTTATAAATTAGTTAAGTAATTTATAAATTAATAGTAATGCATTTATTAGTTGATGCGCGAGAGCCAAAATCAGTATTAACCCAATTAAATGCTTTAAATGAACAATCAAGTAATAAGATTAATATTATTCAAAAAAATTTGACCGTTGGAGATTATGTGTTTTTTGATGAAATTAATGACAAAGAAGTATTAATAATAGAGCGTAAATCGTTAGCTGATTTAGAATCATCAATTAAAGATGGAAGATACAAAGAACAATCTTTTAGACTAAATGAGGCAAATGTGCATAATCATAATATAATATATTTGTTAGAAGGAGCTATTATTAACTATAAAAATGCAAATTTTAAAAATACCTTATATTCTACCTTATTTTCTCTCAATTATTACAAAGGATTTTCGGTTTTTAATGTATTAAATCAAAATGAAACAATAGAGTTAATATTAGCAATTGCTAGTAAATTGATGCGTGAAAATAAACCAGGCTTTTATTGTTTAAATGATATGCAAAATGTTAATGCTTTGCAAAATATTAATGCTTTGCAACCTAATTATAGTAATACTTTAAAATCAACAAAAAAATCCCATATAACAAAAGATAATATATTTGCTATTATGTTAAAACAAATCCCTGGTATTAGTAATGTATCAGCATTAGCTTTAGTAACTGAATTTAAAACAATGGAAAATTTGCTGACTTCTCTCAAAGATAGTAATGCAAACTTTGAAACAATTAAATTAGAAAGCGGCCGCAAAATAAACAAAAATATTATTGCATCACTGAAAGACTATTTAATTTAAATACTTTATAAAATATTAAATAATAATTATTTAATCAAACACTAAGTTTAAGATTTTATAATTTAAAGTATTTAAATTGTGTATTTAAATACTTTATATATATACTTAATTTAAATAGTACTAATTATATATAGTTAATACTATGATATATGAAAATACAATACAAAAGAAAAATATGGTAGGCGGGTTCATAGGTTTCGGTGTAGTAGAATCGTTAGTACTAGGCCATATTTATAGAAATAGCGAGCCAATACTAGAACTTATTAATACTTATATTACTGAGACTGGCATCCAAGACAATAATATTGTACTAGATTTACGTTCTCATCTTAATAATATACTCGACCTCGCGCACAACGCACAGCTCGAGGAGCTCATCGACCGGCACCATATCTCCAGGACCCCCGTCGTCGTCGTCGACGACGATGCCCTCACCCCCATAGAAGTAGTACAACAATTTTTTACTAATTTTTCTAATAATGTAGATTTTACGTTTGATGAAGGTTTGTCGGGTGCAAGTGAAGAAGTAGTTATTATGCTATTAGTGGCAGCATTTGCAGGTCTTGGTATTAGTATATTTAAATCTATGCAACCAGCGCCACCTTTGCCACCACCCCCTCCATCATTACCGCCGCCTCCATCACCACCTCAAAATGATGAGTTAACAATTAAAAAAATTACCCAAATGATGGCAAAAATAAAAACAGTTCAAGGTAAATATGAAATTAAATTTGATGAAAACACTATGACTATGAAAGAACTACAAAAATACAAACAATTGTTTGAGTTATTTATTAAGCATGTAACTAGATTTATAAAAATAATAACAAAATTGAAATCAAGTATTGATGTAACTAATACAGACAATAACAAATTTGCTGAAACAGCAATACAAACGCTAACAGCTATGTTAGAAGCAGCAAAAACCAAATTTAGACAAATTAAAGCTATTATTTATACAAAAAATAGTAAAATATATATTACTTTACAAGAAATATTTGATAAAATAACTCCTATTTTAGACACTAAAATAACAGAAGCAAAAGCAAAAGAACAGGCTGCAAAAGAAATAGCAGAAGCAACAGAAGCTGCAGAAGCAGCAGAAACAATAGACACATTATCAACAAAACCACCAAAAAACGCATTATATGCTTTAGCAAAATCCATGCAACCAGTATTAGTAGACAGAATAAAAACATATTTACGTGAAATTGATAGAATAAATAATTCTTATTCTGATGAAGATGATTCAATACAATTTAATGAGCTTGAAAATACATTTAATATAAGTAATCAGTTTATAAAAACTTATTTGCCAGAATTGTTTTATGTTATAGATTTAATTAGTATTGAAAATATTATATATCAAGAAGGTTTTAATGAGGAAAAAAATAAATTATTGGACGAAGTACTATTTTATGAACTAAAAAGGATAGATACACATTTAAGTGAATTATACGCTAATACACAAACACAAACACAAACACAAATAGGCGGAGCGGACGGAGACCAACCCATAGAAGAAGAAGATGATTCTATTACTTATGAAGCTATGTCAATAACATACAATAACGATGAAAATAATTATGTAGTAACTTTTCCTGATTTTTTATTTGATGCTTTAAATTCTATAACACATAAAATTAATGAAAAATATGATAATATAGTACATATAAAATTAGATAAAGATAGCAATCGCGAAGTATTAACTAAGTTAAAACACATAAAGCTAAAAGATGAAAGTGAGAAAGCAAATAGACAATCTAAAGAGTTACGAGAAAAGCTAGAAAAATTTAAAGCCGAAGAAACAGAATCAGCCGAAGAAGCAGAAGTACCAGCAGCAGCACTAGCACCAGCAGCAGAACCAGCAGCAGCACTAGCACCAGCACCAGCACCAGCACCAGCAGCAGAACCAGTAGCACCAGCAGCACTAGTACCAGTAGAAGCACTAATAACCAATAAAACGAGGAGACTGTATGACGCTAAAAAATTTATGACCGATGCTGATAACAGCGTAAGAGCATATACTGAAGCTCTTGTTGCCTATGAAATAAAATATAGAAATCATGGCACAAACTTCTTTGCACGTTATAAAGAAAAAGAAAACGAACCAGTCCAACCACTAGAAGTATCCGATGCACAAGGATTCTTTGCAAAACAATATGCAAAAATATTAGCAGATGAAAAAGAAGACCTAGCAGCAGAAGCAGCAGCAGCAGCAGCAGCAGCAGCAGCACCAGCAACACCAACACCACTAGCAGTAGCAGCACCAGCACCAGCACCAGCCCCAGCACCAGCACCAGCACCAGCAGCAGAACCAGTAGCACCAGCAGCACTAGTACCAGTAGAAGCACTAATAACCAATAAAACGAGGAGACTGTATGACGCTAAAAAATTTATGACCGATGCTGATAACAGCGTAAGAGCATATACTGAAGCTCTTGTTGCCTATGAAATAAAATATAGAAATCATGGCACAAACTTCTTTGCACGTTATAAAGAAAAAGAAAACGAACCAGTCCAACCACTAGAAGTATCCGATGCACAAGGATTCTTTGCAAAACAATATGCAAAAATATTAGCAGATGAAAAAGAAGACCTAGCAGCAGAAGCAGCAGCAGCAGCACCAGCAACACCAACACCACTAGCAGTAGCAGCACCAACACCAGTAGCAGCAGCAGCAGCACAATTAACAAAATATAAAAAATTAATAGCTGCTCTTGATAACCATAAACCCATACTTTTATCTATAGGTAATTTTGGACAAACAATTAATGAAAATTATAACACTACAACACTCGTGTGCATTAAACGCGTACAAATACTTGTTGATACACTTAGAAAGTTTCAGAGTAACAGAACAACATTTTACAATTATGCAAAAAAAAATATGTTAGACTGGTGTAAAAATGTACTACCAAGAGACTTAAGCGGCCTGGAAGTTATAGTTGAAGAAGAGGATTGGGGAGAGGCAGCACAAAAATATACAAAAAAATATCAAACAATATTTGCATGTTTAAATATGGCCAATTCTAGTAAGCCCGGCGGCGGATATGAACATGGAATGGCTGCACAAGAAGAAAATATGTTTCGCAGAACAGATTGCCATTTTTTTATTGATAGAAACAAGTTAGTATCAGATAAGAAGATACATCCTACTTATAGGTATAACCAAACTATGGAAAAACTTATAGATGCTAGGGATTCTTATAAAACTTATTTAGGTGATTCCCCTCGTATATGTATTAAAGGACCTGAAACTTTAGTTGGAACAAGTATTACAAATATTAATGATGATATTGGATATCGTGACTTATCTAATAATGAAATGTTTTTATTTTATGAATTACGTTGTGCTGCAAAATACATTGTTGACGGCGCCCCTTTTAAAACTAAAGAAATGGATAGACGTATTCATGCACAATTTGCAACACTTAAAAAGGCCAACATAAGACATGCTATTTTAAGTGCATTTGGTTGTGGTGCTTTCCATAATAAACCTGAAGATGTTGCTAAATTATACAAAAAATATTTAGTGATATATAAAAACGATTTCGATGTAGTTGTTTTCGCTATTCATTTTGCAGGTAATGGACCAGAAAATTATGATAAATTTAGAAAAGTACTGTTACCTAATACACCTGCTTCTAGTATAATCACTACTTTTATACCGTAAAACCAATCAAACCAATCAAACCAATTAAACTAATAATGTTTATATTACATAATCAACAAACATAAAATTCAAATTAGTAATTAAAAAATTTAAATTGTTGAATTTGTTTAAATTGCTTGACTTCTTAATTGAGTATATAGTTTTATTTTTTTGTATTTGTTTTTTTGTATACAGTTTTAATAAAGGTACTTTTTTCAATGTTATTTTTTTGACAGGTTTTAATAGTGCAATATAGTTTTTGTAAATAGTGTAGCTATTATTAATTATAGTATGTGCATCATTATTCAAACTAAAATTTTTTAACATTATAAATAAATCATCAATTGCACTCATTTTTATATCTAAATCGACTAAGTCTAAAGAGTGTATTTTAAAATTAAATATATTAGACTGAATTACTTTATTAACGTTAAAAACCAGCAATGTTTTGAAAAAAATATAGCTTAAAATATGCGAGGCTTCATTATATAACACATTCCCGCTTTGTGGTTGTGCATTAGGTCTTAAAAATTGTGAATAATTAAGATTGTTTTTATATAATATTTTAGCTACTTGAAAATAAGAATGAATGAGCTCGTATTTGTAAAATCTCTCAAAATAGAATTCTAATGTTTTTAAATTAGAAGATTTATTGTAACAATATACAAAAATATGAATAATAAACGTCCAAAATTCTGTAATTGATTCATTAAGTCCAATTTTATTATAGCTATTTGCAAAATGTGCAATATTAAATGTATTAATCAAACTTTGATAATTTGTGTTTGAATCATAATTATTGCGCAACAATAAATCTACATTATATGAGTGCAAGGTTTCATGAATAAATACTTTAAAAAATTCGTGTTTACGATATATATATATTTCTCCAGTTTTTAAACATGGATGCGTTAACCCACTATTAATATTTTTTGCCCCAAGAACATCACTTGAATCTAAGTCAAATTTTTTAGCAAAATGAGTCATAAAAATATTTAATTGCAGTCCATTAATATTGCATATATTAGATGTATTAGAAGCGGTCACTTTTTTGTTATTTGATATACTAATAATAACTTGCAAAATTAGTAACATAGCTTTTACACAATAATTTAGTTTTTTTAGATTAATTTTTTCATATATTATAAAATTAAATGTAAAAGTTTGTTCATTAATAGTATTTTCATAAGAAATAATAGTGCATTTATTTATATTAGTGTTAATATAGTTAAATATTGTATTATCAATATAGCGATTATTAATAAATATAGTTTTCAAAATATGTGTAATTTTAATTGTGGCGTTTTTACTAGATACTATGGTTCTACTATTTTCAATATTAATTTTATTTATAATAGGCTCATGCTCTTTAAATTGTAAATATAATTTTTTTAATAACTGTTTAAAATCGTTAGTTATAATGTTTGGTAATGCGTTAGTTATACTTTTAAATTGGGGCGATTTATACAGATTGTATAAATACTTAGATTTGTTTGACAGTTCAAAAAATGAGGATTGTTTTATACTAATACTATTTATATTACTATTCTTACTTTTCTTACTTTTCTTACTTTTATTACTATTCTTACTATTCTTACTATTCTTACTTTTATTACTATTACTATTACTATTAGTTCTACTATTAGTTCTACTATTAGTTCTACTATTAGTTCTACTATTACTATTAATAATAAAGTTAGGATTATACAATGACATATATTGTAGTTATTATTATATATAATTATATATAA
>Ga0208951_1000412_pt1 | contig 19599 bp, 20 predicted proteins | sample GreLakmeMI27MSRF_FD_187702 | JGI IMG/M metagenome (GOLD analysis project Ga0208951, IMG submission 187702) | Freshwater lentic microbial communities from great Laurentian Lakes, MI, USA - Great Lakes metaG MI27MSRF (SPAdes) | ecosystem: Environmental > Aquatic > Freshwater > Lake | place: Great...
GGAAGCGCGTTCAGCCCTCTCCTAAATCAGTGGGCAATTGTGGGAGGTGGCACAGCATTCATCGGAACCTCAACTGATCTCCTCGGCTGGTTCAACAATAACACAGTCTTCACAACGCAAGGCTGGGTCGTCATCTGGTCATCCGTTCACAACCTCTGGATTGCTGGCGGCCAAGGTACAAACACGCTCGCAACCAGCACGGATGGTATTGGCTGGACGGCTCGCACGTCTCCTATCTCTACCGCCGTCTATGGTCTCGCATTCAACGGCTCTATCTATGTGGCGGTCGGCACAGGTACTAACGTATTCGCCTCCAGCACAGATGGCATCACATGGACAGCCCGTGGATCTTCAGGCATCACGACGGCCGGTCGTGCGGTTGCATGGGCTCCCTCTCTTTCCCTCTGGGTCGCAGTGGGATCAGGTACAAACAGCATCGCAACAAGCCCAGATGGCACAACCTGGTCAGGTATAACGACAACAACCGTCTTCGCAACCACTGGATTCGGCGTGAACTGGAGCGCCGCCCTCGCTCAGTTCATTGCGGCCGGCTCAGGAACAAACACGCTGGCGACGAGCAGGGACGGCGTGAACTGGCTCGGTTTCACAGGTATGGGCGCAGTTCTCAGAGAGGCATACGCAATAGCTTGGAACGGAATCATCTGGGTTGCGGGTGGCACGGCGGGATTAACAGGCTCTTTTACAATTGCCTCAAGCCCTGATGGAATTAACTGGACAGGTCGTTCATCGTCTGCTGTGATTAATATAGTCTTTGGTATTGCATGGAGCGGCTCCCTCTGGGTTGCAGTTGGTCAGCTGAACAGCTCAGTGTTCGCCTCCAGCACAGACGGTCAAACATGGGTCGGTCGTGGCGCAACAGGTATTACTGGTGCAGGAAGAGGTGTTATCTGGTATCCCTATGCTTCCCTCTGGGTCGCCGTAGGCTCAGGCACGAATTCCATTGCCACAAGCCCTGACGGAATCACGTGGACGGGTCGCACAGGAACCGCTATTTTCGCATCTTCGGGGAATGGTATCGCTTATTACAGGAACTTGATTGTGGCGGTCGGCCAGACAAACAACGTCTTCGCAAGCAGTGTTGACGGAATTAACTGGACCGGTCGTGGTTCATCTGGTATTACTAGCATCGGCAATTCAGTCGCATACAGTCCCACGTTATCCAGATGGGTTGCGGTCGGCTCAGGTACGAACCGTATTGCTTACAGTGATAACGGCACAACCTGGATTGGCACCACATTACAAACGATCTTTAGCTCACAAGGATATAGCGTCATCTGGAACGGCACGTATTTCGTCGCCACAGGCACTGGCACAAACGTGCTTGCGACGAGCGCCGACGGTATCACATGGAAGGGAACTGTGCCGAATAACGCCACGACTGCGCTAGCCTCTCTAGGCTACAGAGCTCCCATAATGGTCGCATGTGGCCAGGGAACCAACGTCCTCATCTACAGCACGGACAACGGCAACACATGGACACAAACAGCCACTACCGCCATGACAACAAGCGCTCGCGAAGTCGCATGGAATGGAAATATCTGGGTCGCCGTCGGCTCAGGCACGAACTCAATCGCCACGAGCCCCGACGGAATCACGTGGACGGGTCGCACAACAACAACCATTTTTGTCACAAGCGGCTTTGATATCCTCTGGGCGGATTCTCTGAAACTCTGGATAGCAGCCGGCACCGGCACAAATTGTATCGCCACAAGCCCTGACGGTATTAACTGGACAGCCCGTGTATTGGTGAATGCAGGATCATTTAGCACAGGTGGATATCGCATCGGTTGGAATGGAAGCCAGCTCATCATCTTAGGTAACGGGTCAGTAAACTCGCTCGCAGTAAGCACAAATGGAACGGCCTGGACATTCATTGGACTCCCCATCACTGCATCAACAGCCGGATACGGCGGCATAGCATGGAACGGCAATGTCTGGGTCGCAGTGTCCGATGCAGCAACAAATATCTGGACGAGTCCAAACGGCATCACCTGGACCTCTCGTGCGACCCTCACAGCTGGCAACTGCCGCTCCATTTCCTGGAACGGGCGCCAGTTCCTCGTCATAGGAGCCTCGACATATTGCGCAACCAGTACAGACGGTTTCACATGGACAATGCTCAACACGCAGCCGGTCACCACGCTTGTAAAGGTAATATGGAATTACGTCAATACCCAGTGGGTGGCAGTCGGCACAGCCGCCGCAACCCTGATCTACACATCACCCGACGCCACAAGCTGGACACTACGCCAAAACGCGATGATTACGAATGCTACAACCCAGGGTTTCGCATGGTCACCTCAACTCGGCCTCTGGGCCCTCGTCGGAGGCATCACGACCAATCTCGCCACCGCCTCCGACGGAGCGGGCGCCTGGATTTCACGTCTCACGACGCAGATGGGAACGGCCAACTGTGTGGCATGGAATGGTTCCCTCTTCGTGGCGGGTGGTGGCACAACCGTCCAGATTTACACGAGCACTGACGGGGTAACTTGGACATCACGAACAAACGGCGGCGTGGCCTGGACCATCGTGCATGGCCTCGCATGGTCGTCCTCTCTCAGCATTTGGGTCGGAGCCGGCCAAAACGGCGCATCCTCAGGCGTTCTCGCATCCAGCGCAGACGGCATAGCGTGGACCTCCCGTTCTACTATCACATTTGGCGGAGGAGGGGCAGCCTTCGATGTGGCAGTCAACGCACTAGGTACCCTTTTCGTGGCGGTCGGCACCAGCACCAACACGTTCGCATACAGTTCAAACGGAACAACCTGGAACAACGGCGTGGCTGGAACCAGTATCACCACCGCAGCCCGCGGCGTTGTGTGGGTGAACTCACTCACCCTCTGGGTGGCAGTCGGCAACGGCACGAACAGCATTGCCACAAGTCCTGACGGCATCAACTGGACGGGTCGCACAGGTCTCAGCACCTTCGGAACACAGGGAAATAAGGTCGCTACAAATAACAGTGTTATCGTTGCAACCGGCTCTGGAACAAACACGTTCGCCTACAGCTACGATGGTATCAACTGGACCGCCGGTGGCGCAACTCTCTTCAATTCAACGGCCCAGGGAATTGCCTGGAACTCGACAACAGGTCAGTGGCTCATGGGGAACGGCGCGAACGCATACCCCTATTATGCGAGCAGTCCTGACGGCGTCAACTGGACAGGCCGACAGACGTTTACGACGTCAGCTTTCAGCGTAGGCAACCAGCTCCAGCGCGAGAAGAATTTTAACATTACGAACACGAACTGGACTGGACGCAGCACGCAGCAAAACTTTCGTATACTGTCGTCTTAATAGAGGAGGTAAATGACCACACCCATACCAAAACTCAAAGCCTCCCTGCCAATGGTGGGAGGCCAAACAACAGCCCTTGTCCCGACCGCCTACCAGACAACGGGCTCAGGTGCCGCTCTTCAGACGCAGACCACAAAAACCCAGAGAGAGCGTATTGTTCGGATTGAAATTAACAGTAATGACCGCGATTTCAGCGCCTACGCAAACCCCGCCGACTTCCAGTGGGTAAGCCCCTATCCTCTCAAGAATGTTACGTCCATGGTCATTGTAGGTGGAACAGTTCCTGTCCCCATCTACACAATTGATATCCCTTTCAACTCTTTCGTGTTTGATACAGGAACTGAGAAAAAAACCATCACGTTCCCGCCTGGACTTTATACACCTCTCCTCTTCGCACCGGCCTTCAAGAAGCTGTTAGACGTCGCCGACGGTGTTAACACTTATTATGTGAATGTGGACCCTATCACGCAGATTCTTACGACCAAGTCAAGCGGCACGAACACCTTCGGCTTCCTCTTCGGAACCGGATCTAACTTTCTGAATCTGTATAATCCCGCTCTGCAAAAAAGAAATAACCCCGCCACGATGCTGGGATTTAAGGATGCTGACGTGTATTGCGATGGAACATTTACGCTCAGAGCTCCATATGCGGTGAATCTGAATCCGATTCAGAGAATCTATGTTTATTTTAACTACGATGCTACGATGGATCTTCGCTCAGTTGTGCTGGGAGGTGGGCGACCTGGCCCTTCGGCGATCCTCTATTGCACCGACGCAGACACAGTCTCTTACTTCACCAAATCTCTCAATAAAGACACCTACGAAAATGTTATCTCCCCAGGTCTCATTGTCCCCCGTATCCGCAGCATTCAAGTCTCACTCCGAGACGAGTTTGGCAATATATTGAATACGAATAATCGGCCGGTCAGCATGCTCTTGGAGGTTACTGTTTTGGAATAGCATTCGCCTTTGACGTTTCCGCAGTAGCAGTGGCAGACCACTTACGAAACGCATGTGTCCTCTCCACAAAATACGACGAGCCAAGACTCTTGCTCATCATATCTTGTAGTGCCTTACCCCGCTCATCAAGTGATGCGAGAAACTCCTTCCCCTTCTCCGTAATCGGATGCGGGTCCTGTAGCTTGAATGTCTCCATTTGTCTACGTGATCCCAAGAAAGACCGGCTTCCAATTTTACCGCTACCCTTAATAAATGGCACTAGATGCCATGCTTGAAGAACTCAAAACGAAGGGTCGTCCCCTTTCCTCCTTCCACAAAGGCGACACCATTAACGTTTCCAATAAGATGGTAAAAAACTATACATACACACTCGAAGAGGAACCTGGCACGAACTTCGCCGCCGACTTCAAGCCCTACACCTCTCCAGGTGAGATTCTCGCACTCGGCGCCTTCGATGGTAAGTATCTGAATGACTGTTATCTGGAGTTCCCCGCCGAGTGGTTCATCCATGCAGCCGGCCTCGGAAAACTCCGTCCCGAAGGGGCCGATATCGCCGTGAATCTGTTTCAAATTAAGTCCCGTCTCCCCCTCTCAGAATGGCATAAGAAGGGGTGGGCACCTCCGCCTCCAGGTGTTAGACGTCATATTGCCGCGCAATACGGAAATCTATCAGACCCCGCTCTAAACCCTGATGAGAGGGGCTGGTACCAGTGGTTTTGCCGATACTGGATGGGTCGTCGTATCCCAGCGCTTGATGCTATACAAATCAAGCGCTGGAAAGCATTTGTTCGCCATGCGGGCGCTATCAAGGCCAATTGCGCCGCCGGCGACCTCACCTGCCGTCCGAAGCAGCGTCAGGCTCTCTTACAGTGGGCTCATAACCCCTTTATCTGACCGAGCACATAGTGAACAATCGTAAAAAGCACGCCTCCCCACAGAGAGTCGGCAACTGCAAACCGCCAGTCGTAGTTTGCAAGTGTCGCCAGGTTCGTGAAGTCGTAGACCGCGTAGACGCAGAGACCGAGCAAGAAAGCCTCCAGCGACGTCTTGGGAAGAAGCGCCAGATACGCGAGCGCAAAATACACCACGACTGCCGGACCCGCCTTCAACTCAAGATCCTTACCTTGAATCTTACGCACCATTGATGATACGAATGTGCTGGATACTAGGAGCCACGGAACGTCTAACACAGCTATGAGAGCAGCAACAGTCATATACTTCACAAGGCTGTTCATATCTATTCTTCGCTATTGTTATTATTCCTGGTCCAACTCTTTAACTTCCTTGACCGATTGCTCTTGGGTAAGCCCTTTCGTATGTATTTAGTCATCTTTTTACCAGCCATCTTTCCATAATTGGGTCCGTTATTTATACGTATTTTCATTCTGGTATCCTCTTTTTCATTGTTATTGTTGTTATTGTTATTATTATTATTGTTAAAATTATAGTTTCTAGGGGCCGCTCTCATAGTCCGTGCTCGAGGCTTTCCCTTACCGTGACCCAGAGCCTGTCTAGGCGCATTCATTGTAAAATTCCTCTTAAAGTTCTCAAACATGGCAGCCCGAGCCTTCGCATATGATGCCGCCGCCTGAGCAGGTGTCGCCCTCTCCTTGGTAGGATACTGTGTGCCCATGCCTGGTCTACCGTAGCCCATAAATGTGATGAATCGCTCGATGATAGTCGCCGTGTAAGGCTTGGATAAAACTAGCTTTCCTTTCCGCATTTTACCAATCTGCCGCCCCTCCGCTAAATCCTTGAATAACTGCCTGTGCTCAGGGTCAGGAAGCCATGCTAAATCAAAAACAAGCGCGTCGTCATCCTCATTATCATCCAGTAAAATTTCAATCAAATCAAAAGCATCTTCAAACTTATCCAAGGCAGATCCTGTTAAAACATAAGGATCCTGCATCTACAATTCGTGCGTAAATAAATCACAAACAAACGCACACGAAAGCGTAGATGAGCGATACAGTAAGATTAGAAGGATTCGCCGCGCCGCTCAAAGGACAACGGCTGTGGATCTGTGGCCCCGCCAAAACGCTCGGTCAGCAAGTCCAGAGTCGTCTGACTGTCTTAGAAGAGGAACTCGTGAATAGAGGGCGCAAAGTCCTCGTCATCCAGAACGCGAAGGATATTCCCATGATGTGGTCAGCAAAGATTCAGTGGGATGCAACCTTTCGTGTCAAGGAGACACAAGACCTGCGTCTTGCCCTCACATATATACAAAATGCAGTGAAGCCAGTGCGCGTCGTGTGGGTGGGTGAGGAGCCGCCCGCCGCCGTCTTGGCCGCGGCAAATTCTCACGAGATCACATTCATCGGAGCCGGCACCATGAGCCCGAAACTCCAGTGGACCGCCATTTTCTGGCACACGACGGCGGAGCAAGTAAAAATAGAAGAGACGCTGACGCCCCGCCTAGGTGCCCAGGCGCTCCATGCGCTGAATCTCCACTCTGTGCTTCGCGAGCTGAAGGCGTCGCAGGTCGGTCTTGTCTGGTCCTCCATCGGAGAGTCAGATAAGACGGGGTCTGTGTATTGGTATGATTCAGAAGAGGCGGCGCCGACCACCGCAATGACGACCGCCGATATGAGCGCTTTGCTACACGAGATTGGAGACTGGATGACGCATGCGCGGTATTAGATGCGTTAAAAGAGTGTCGCACGCACCCTCTTGTAGAATTCCTTCAGTTGGCTTATTAATCCAGACAAAATGTTTTAGATAAGGCCGCATATCAAGGTCGTCAATTGCCACCCACTGTTCGACAGTATTATTCTCTAACCACGTCTTTATTTCATGAGCACGTTGTTTGGGATAGGTATCCCAGATATAAATATCTGTTTTTGGTGTATATCCAATTGGTCTCTTAAGAATTCCTTGTTTCTGATAAAAATCGCCCATTTCTTCCAGTGAACACCAGTATTTCCAATCAGATGATACAACAATTTCAATTGTAGAATCAGTCAGCAAAATGGAATTTAAAATCTCTACCGTATTTGTATGAAAGTCGTCTAGTTTTCCAGGATTAGGATGTTGTTTGATATACATAACTCCTTGATGATCTAGAAAAATTATCTTCATACTTTCAAGCTCTCTATGTTATTTACATAATTAATCGTATCTTCAACCGATATGACCTGTTCAGATAAACGTAGACCATCGTAATAGATATCAGGTATACTTGAATATACAGACCTCGGGACAATGGCGCGCTCCTTCTTTACGAATTTCATAGCAGCAATCGGGTAAATGTTATTGTATCTGCATGATGTGAGAATACTGTTGGCGAATAAATTCATATGTCTGCTTGTAATGATATTGTAATAGTCGACCTCTTCAACTACAATCTCCTTTGAAGTGAGGGTAACTTCATTTCCATCGGCATTAAAAGTTGTAGTGCCGATAGGCGTATCCTCTGTCATTGGATATGTAAACATCCCCTTCTCCTTGTTAAAAATTCTGTGCTGGTTAATTGTCTTCAGGGTAGACCTGTCGCTGAACTTTAATAGATTATATTGTGTCGTTGTCTCAACCTTCTTAATCCAGAGAGGTGTCGCTTCAGCAAAAAGACCATTGTCAAAGTCCCATACCATAAGTATATCGGTGTAAAGGATATTCTCAATCGCCTTCTTAAGCCCATTAAGCAGAGTAATGAGCGTACCCTTTGCTAAGCAAATGCTTATATTCAGATTGAGGATATTGCCATATGTTGTTCCAACTGAATTTGTAGCATATGTACGCGCATACGTAGGCCCCGAGCCGAAGAAGACACCTGGTCCAATTGTAAATGAGCCAGATTGTAGTGTAGGTGTATAAACAATTACAGTGTCTGCTAAGGTGGGAGGCGTAGAGTTAGCATAGACCATACCCATTGCCGTTATGGTCGCCCCTCCGTTATTTATTATAGAACCTGTAAAGACTACAGTAGTAGCATTATTATCTGTATTTTGAACGAAAGATGTTGAACTTACTATTGGTGCAGTAGATGATGGTGTAACAGAGGCTGATGCTGCCGATGTCGGCGACTGACCTATATCATTAATAGCAACAACGGTAAAGGTATAACCAGTTCCATTTGTAAGACCGGTTACAGTGGCAGATGTTCCACTCGTAGTTGCCGTGAAACCTTCAGGACTGGATGTGACAACATAGCTTGTAACCGGGAATTGTATAAAGGGAGATGCTGACCAAGATACCACACATTGTCCGTTATTAGCAACAGCTGTAACATTTGTAGGAGCGCCAGGAAGTTCTATAGGACCTGCGTTTGCTATAAGAATAAGTCTGTCCTCGTTACTTATATCATAATTTATCTGGACCCCTCCAACGAGTGTTGTTATATAATTGGAATAATCTTTATTTGTTGGGCGTGAATATAAATTTTTATTTGTTCCATTCAAAAAAGCCTGCTCTCTGATGAGTTTATTAGCATAAATTGTTTGTGCATTTTTTCTTAATGTTAAATCTAATGAAGAAGAAAATGGGGTTTGCCTGCTCATTCTAATATACCGTCGTCACTTAAAATTAAGGAAGTTACAACTTCCTTAATTTTAATGTCATACTACAGATTAACCGATGAATCTTAAAATTAAGGAAGCTCAATGAGCTTCCTTAATTTCTATATTATCGCTCTTTACTTATTAAAGAGCTTCAGCTCCTCCATCACGTAAGCTCTTTACTTGCGAAAGAGCTTGAACGTGCCCTTCTTGGCGACATAGCCCAGCTTACGTAAGCGCTTGATCGCCTTGAGGCCAGCCGCGTGCTTCTTCTTGCTCACGACGCGACCGTTCTTCGTCTTCATCAGGTCCTTCTTCGTAAGACCGCCGGACGTGTGCTTGGCTGTGCCGTGGAAGACCTGCGCATGGCTGCCTACCGTCATCATGCCTCCATTCTGGCGGGTGTTGCGGCGAGTAACGTTATTCGTCATTCTATATTTAGACGCGAGAAAATTCACATAGAAAGCCTGGGAACACCACCACGCCCAATCTCCTCTATGAGTGCCGCCATCTGCTTCGGATCGTAGACTCCAGCGAAGTGAACAAGAAAATCACCGTGCTCCCATAACGGCTCTCCAGGAATACCGCGTAGATAGGCATTGAACCGCTTATGCTGCGTCGTAATCTCCGTGTGAGCCAGGTCGTCGGGAACCGTCTCCAGCAACTTAATCATCGCGGCATTCTCCCACCAGATATGGTAGGTCAAGTCCGTCTGCTCGCCAACCCGCCGCCAGTAGTCCCGCATCCACGCCGTATTGCGCATGAGAACGTTGCCGCTGTTGATATGTGCGCACGCATCAATACAGAGGAGCATATCCTTTCCTGGAGGCAGTAAGGCACCCATCTGGTCCTCGACACGGAGGGAAGGATTCGTAATCAGAACATCGGCGTCTGAAAGCCAGACCAGAGCACCCTCGGGCAGCTTGGAAAAAACATTTAGAAGGAACGGAATCTTTGACCACGGAATCGGCTTGTTGCGGTCCCAGAACTCTTCGCCGCCTTCCACGTAGCTATATCCATGCTTGGCAGCATAAGCCCGCTTTGACTCTAGCGCTGCCCTCAGACCCTTCTTGAAGTCAGCGCCAATCACCATTGTCACGATAGTTATTGGCATCTCTATGCTTTTTGTTTTACTATTTTAGATGGCCACTCAGCCCCTGATAACCGGTGTAACTATTGTGTTAGAATGCTACCGCGTATTTAGCGGCACACTTCTCGTCGTCTTTGTCTCAGGAGTCTGCAATGGAAAACGTTGCTTGCCTTATGAAAACTTTAATAACGGCGACACGGTCTATCGCGTAGGATTCGTTTTCAATTTCCTCACGCTCCTCTGCTTTATCAATTTATACAGAGTCGAAATGATGCGTGAGCACAAATTCAATCACTATCTTCGTATAGATCCTCATGCGCCAACCGACTCTGAGACAGTTGGTAAAGAATTGGTTAAACTGGGCGGGCAGAGACAACAGAATATTATCAAGATCAACCGAGAGTATCAGAATGTAGGCGCCGTAACAATCGTAGCCGTTGTTCTCAATACCGCCATCAGTATCTATGTGATTGTGAATGGATATCTCGACGACAAGGCGCCGACAATTCTTGCGACAAATACGGTCTTGCTTGCCTCTAAGCTCTTTGACGTCTTCATGTCATTCCATAGTGACAAGAACATTCTTACCTCATCGTATAGACGGCAGAAGGTTCAGTTTAATATGGTGAATCCCGATAAGATTCTGACGATGGACAATGGTAAAATTGAAGTGGCGGCCGCTCCCTAGCTAATCACAATGCCTTTCACATATGAACGCGACAAGGCTGGTCTCTATGTCTGCCCCCACTGTGGTGAGAAGAAGCGCCTTCCCTCCACCATGAATATGCATCGTCGGAAGTGTGAGGGTGATCTACCCCACGAATGTCCAGCCGAAGGCTGCGACTATAAGTGTCTTTCTAAGCAGCGTCTTGAGCTTCATGTCGCTGCTAAGCATCCGAACGTCAAGGTTGAGCGCAATGTTCCTCTTCTGAAATGTCCAGTGGATGGCTGCACATTTCAGACGCTGGCAAATGGAAATCGTCTCATTCACTTTATGAGGAAGCATTGTATTACAGAGGCCACCAATATTCTGAATGAAATGGAGACCACATTTGATTGTAAGAGGTGCAGGAAGTCGTTTCAGTCAAATACTGCCTTCCAGTATCACGCCGCCCACTGTATTACGGTTGCGGATACGGCAAAGGCAATTCTTCTGCGGCAGCTCCTGACGGTGTAAAAACCCAATTCTAAGCAAGCATGGAAACCTTCTTTTTGCTAATTCTTACGTCCTTTCAACCGCTGTATATAGAGTGTAATAAGATTGTGCGCAAACAATGCGAGCAATATAAGGTCCCTGTCTTGTTCCTTTTTAATGGAAAACTCCCAGACGGATATACTCTAAAACTGGACGAGCGAAACCTTGACATCGACGAGGCAAATCCTGGGATGTTCTTAAAATTCAAGAGCGCGCTCAAAGAAATCTATGATATGTGTGACCCAAGCTATATTTTGCGCTGTAACGCGACGACTTTCATTAATTTCAAAAAACTACACTATATATTTTCAAAGTTGCCAAGGGAGAATTGTATAGCCGGTCCATTAATATTTGCTACAAATTATCCCGAGTTAGATACATATTGCCAAGGGTCTTCTATTATTCTCTCAAAAGACGTTGCGAAACGTTTGGCGTATGATGCGAATGAAAATGATCCGTGTATCTATAAATATGCCGATGACTTATGTATAGATATCTTAACTAGAACATATGCGTATAAGTATGATACCGCATTATTTACAGCGAGAATGGAAGGATTGTCTGTGATTCCAAAATCATATGATTTGAATATACAGGCGCCTCACGTGTTTTTTCGGATTAAGAATGACTTTGCGAACCGATTTGAAATAGACTACGAACTCTGGAAAATACTACACCATCTCTTTGATATTATTCATTATAGAAATGATTTCATGCAATGACGTTAATCCTCCTGAAACACCTGGACCTGCATCAAGATATTATACATGTGGTAACCGAGGGCCGCAAATCCAGCCATCGCCAAGAGCTCGTAGGCGGGGCGCGGCGTCTTCTTTCCATAGTATCCGATATACACCAAAAGCGGTGCAATGAGGAGGACGTGCATCAGATTCACCCAGAGATAGCTGGAGCCGATCTTCCAGCGGTAGGCAGCCTTCACGGCGTGAACCATAAAGACAATAAGACCGGTCGCAAAGAGAACCCAGTAGAGCCAGTCGGGCGTCGCGGCCCTGGAGAAGGCCACATACAAGAAAAGGGGAACAACGATGCCAATATGCGCAACAGAGATGATGACGTGAGCGTTCATTACTACCATATGAACTGAAAATTAAGGAACACTCATTTCTTTCCACGTCCCTTTATCATCTTCAGCTTGAGTTTCTTCCCATGCTTCGCAAACTCCTTGCGCATCTCCATATATTCATTACCCTTCTCTCTGGCTGGTGTGGCGGTATACCGAATCATTTGTCTCGTAGCATCCGTCTTCAAGTCAAATAGCTCAACCGGGTAATATGACTTGTCCCACATAAAATATACATATTTCTTGCCTACAGCGTAAGGATAGGGTACATCGTTATTCCCGACCGGCGAATAATATTTCATAATTGTATCCTCATCAACTGGCTCAAAAGAGAACACACAGTCGCCCACATATACGTAGGATGTATCGCTAATTTTTAGAAGTATCGAGTTCCCCCTGAATCGCCCTATATTCTCATAATCGGGATCTTTCATGAGATTGTCGCCTGCAAAAATGCGCTCATACTTTGTTGTCAGAATCTTGGCAGCTCGTTGGTAGCCAGTCTCTTCGACTAACTTCGTCTTATAGACTACTGCGCTCTTCTCTGACTTCGTATCAAAAACAAAAAAGGGCATGTCGTGGTTGTCGCGAACTACGTATTTTGTTATTTGAGCCATCTTATCTAAAGTGAGTCTGTAAAAGAAATTCCGCGTGTTCTAACGCGCCCTCCATCCACCCCTGACGCAGCGAAAAGCTCTCACCACAGACGTAGAGTCCAGGAAACGGATTGAGAACCTCCTCACTCACGTGCTCGGGTCTATAGTCGCCAGGAAGCCAATAGCTGACGCCGTCCGTCCACGGATGCGCCTTGAAGAATGTGGGATCAGGTATTTCCCTCTCAGGAAACAGTTTACGTAGATCGGTCATCACCGCGTTCTCAAGTCCTTTCACCCCCTTTGCGTCCATAATGTCCATATAATGCTGAGCGTATATATTGTCCGTATAGGACACCATCGCCACACCCTTCTCTTCGTTCATAGGCAAGAAATAGCGAATCGGCGACGTTGTCACGATGCGCGGAAGCCCCTTGAACCAGACCTTCTTACTCTCAAATACAGCATAAATGCGCATCAGAGGTGACATAACAACGTCTTTTAGTGGCGCCCAGCGCCGGAAAGACGGTAGCTTCCCGAGGGCGCTCGCGTGCAGCGCCAGAATAATCTTCTTGGCCGAGATGTTCGTCTTGGGTCTGGTCGCCCCGTTCTTCCATGATCCAACGTAGAATTCAGCATGCCCCTTCTGCGCATCAATAAGTTCGTATTCGGTGCGAAGAACACCGCCCCTCTTCCTCACATCACCCGCCAATGAATCCACGAGAGCGCTCAATCCCTCTTTGCACACGGAATAACCCGCATGCGTCTTCATTTCGCCGAAAAACTCGCGAAGCGCCATATCTGCCCGCATGACAACGACCTCCGCGTGATAAGGAAAGCGATTCATCCATTTGTGTGTGGCTCCAGGCCCATATACGTCATACATAACTTCTTTCAGCGTGTTTTCTGCTAAAATCTTGTGCGGCAGCATCTGAAGCGGGCCTAGAAACACATCAATGGCGGGTTCAAAGTGATTCTCCTCGTAGTCTGCGGATCCCGTCTCCCTGTATTGAAGACCACCTTCTATGGGCACCGTATGTAAGCCATATTCCTTTATAAGTGCGTGCATCATCGTATGCGAGTCTGAGATACGTCCTGCACCAATCTCCCATTGAAGGCCATCTTTCTGAAATGTAACAGCCCGTCCACCCGCCTTCTTGTATTTTTCACACACCATTACGGTCTTATTGGGATTGTGTTTGAGAATCTCTCGAGCACAATAGAGGCCTGCTAGACCTGCTCCAATTATAAGTATATCACATGCCATTCTATGATGACTTCTGAAATATTTGTCCCACCCATTCGGCGACCTTTTCTCCATCCGAAATCTGGGCCTGACCAAGAATCTTCGTGTCACGAATCGCCATAAAGGACGGAATTCCCTTTACATTGCAGAATCCAGGCGTATAGTTGTTGCGATCCACGTCGCACTTCAGCCACTTAATCTGCGGATTCTGTGCAACAATCTCGGCTAGCTTAGGGGCGAGGCGCTTACAGGGACCACACCACGTGGCCGTAAAGTAAACGACCGTGGAGCCATATCCAGATACATCTAGCGGCTTCTTCACGGGTTCAAGAGGCGCATTCGCGGCGACCACACCATCATCCTCGGGAGCACGGCCAATAAGCCGCTCAAAGTCACTGTGCTCATCAAGATATTCCATCTTCTATTGTATATTTCTAGGAGTTTTTAGGCGCTTCTGTTTCTTATCGCTGACAGCGTAAATCCAGAAATTGCAAAGAGAAAAAGGAGGCCGATGGCAATGAAATCGCCGCCGACAGTGTGATCCGCCGATTTACTTTCAGGAGCACCACCACCTACCATCTTTGCCAGCTGGGTTACAGATGGTATACCTTTTGGCATCCCTGGAATTGCTGGCATCCCTGGAATTGCTGGCATCCCTGGAATCCCTGGAATCGCCGTAGCACCCCCCTTGAATGCGCTATATGCAGTATATCCAGCTAAACCAACAGCCGCGCTACCAAACATTGTCTTCGCAGCCTTTGCAATTGTGCCAACTGGAGCCGGTTTATTTTCAAATAACATAGCAATTCCATATAAAAGAGCCGCCGCCGACGTGAAAAGGACATTTAATAGGGACTCGCCGCCTTTTCCTAAGCCTGTCATACTCGTAGCAAGTCGTCCCGCGCCAATATTTCCTCCTTCATAGAATGGAAACTTCAGGCCTTCCGTTGCAATTTTCTCGGCATCCAAGCTCTGTAGAATGTCGTAAAAATACCAAGAACCGAATGTGATTAGATTTATAAGACCCTTCGCAAACGCCGTCTGTGTTGAGCCTACAGCATAGTGGTCCACTCCTGCCATTCCAGTCACTGGAAAGACAGCAAGAACACGATATAGCCAGACCGGAATCTTTAAATCTAAGACAGCTGCCATCCTAACGGTAAGTATGCTTTTTACACGGTAAAAAGCACTCCGCCAAATCCATTCACGATTCGTAGCACGTTATGATTCACAGCATAGACACGGATAGTTCCGTTTCCACGTACTGGCGACAGATTCGCGTCAGGTGTAATCCCAACACTCATAGTAATATTGTCAATACGAGATGCGTTCAGACTGCCACTCGGCTGCTGGTCCTCGGGCCGAAGAGAGAAGCTATAGAGATAGATAAACTCGTCGTTTGGAATGTTCGTGTGATACTGGAATGGCTGGACAAGACGGAAATATCCAGCATCGCGAGCATCAAACCGCTCCTGGCCATCGAGCTGAATGGATGCCGTAGATAGAAGATCCAGGCGAACACCTGTTTCATGTGTGGCCAAGCTGCTGAAGTTGAACCACTCGTGATACTGCGCCATGATATCGCGCTGGAGCACCCAGATGAACTCCTTGCACGGGTGATTGAACTCCAGCGGAACAATCGCCGTCGTATTTCCAGAGGGTATAGACAGCTTCGGCGTATACTGAATCTGCTCAATGAGATATTCATGCGTGCTGCTTACGAAGCGTCGACGCTCCTCCACGTCAAGGTACACGTAATCACCCCACAAGCGCATATCCGTAATCTTCGCAACCTTCACCTGCGTCGTCGTGCAGTTCGCAACCAGCTCATTGCTGTAGAATAGCTGCTGAAGGGGGCGGAGCTTCACATTAATACGGATAGGATGGTATTGAAGAGCAATGAGCGGTAGATACACGCCAGGATTGCGATTGAACCAGAAGCGGAGAGGGATATATAGTTTCACAGCGCCAAAGTCAGGCGTTGTATAGGCGGCAACCTTGCCCACCATGTCGTAGAAACCGTTCTTCTGATTCATTGTCGTGGTCAGAGATGACCATATATCCATCCACTCTCCCGTCTGTTTATCAATCTCCTGTTCACCAATCTCCACACTGATTTCCTCAATAAGGGCGTGGCCAATACTGTTACAATAGGATGCAAGTGTTCCATCCGTATGGTAGAGTTGCGGCAGCGTCACCTCTAAGACAATAGGCCCCAGCAAATCGCCGCGGCGGGGGACGAGGCAGCTCAGCCGCTTGCCGAAATCAGGGTCGCCGTCAAAATACATGCATTGCGACTCAATTGAAAAGTTAGTATACCGTCTATACACCATCTTAAACCAGGTGATTTGGGGATTACCCGTGATGAATACATCCTGTTTTCCCTGTGCTACAAGTTGTAGAAGACCACCACCACCTGTCATACTACCATGAACTATCAATTTAGAAGTTTAGACCCCCGGGTTTCAAGTAACTAAGCGCAAAAAGCTCCCTTCTTTTTGAGTTCAACAGGTAGGATGGACCCCTTTACACAAAATGGTAGATCGGATGTAGTTATTCTTCAGAGTTTCTACGCCATTGATTCAAATACAAACCTTCCCATCACTGCGCGCTACCTTCTTACAACAGATGGCAGCGGAGGAATCATATGGGAGGATATTTTTACAAATATGTCAGGTTACTCGTCAAATATAAACAGTGGAATTGGCTATCTACCTTCCACTATTAACAGTTTCTCCAACTCAATTACCTTCATGTCCACCATTGAAGGAACCGGATTCAGCACCCTCTCAACGAGCATAGGGTATGGCGGTATACCGGGCTCCATCACGGGCCCCCAGCTATTCAGCACAACAGCGGGTCTTGACAAATATGGATATGTTACTATACCGAGCTCTATTAGCACATTGGATGGACTTGGAACATATGGCTATGTCAGCAGTGCAGGCCTAGCACAAACTGTTGTTAACTTTTTCAATACAAGCTATGATATGTCGACACTGATGACAAGCACAAATGTGGGTCTCGCCACCTTCGGATATGTGAGCACAAGCCAGCTCACCAGTAGTCTTCAGGGACTCACATCGATTGGATATGTAAGTAATGCACAGCTCCAGAGCACTGTATCAGGTCTGGGTAAATTTAACTATATAAGCACAGCCGCTCTCACAAGCACATTCCAAGGCTCGCGCGACAGAATTTTTTTCACTTCGCAGAGCTCTCTCAACGGTCTTGGCTCACTCGGATATGTAAGCACACAGACATTCCTCAGCGCAACACAGGCATTACTCAGAAATATCAATGTGGACAGGGCCGGAAACCTCATCGTCTATAACGCAAACGTAACGGTCTCGTCTCTTCAGAGCATGTCCTTCTTCAGCACATTCCACAACTCATCGCTCACATTTAAGGGAACAAACGGCCCCATAACCGCATCCACAACGGGGCGCGACCTTTATTTCTCAACGGCTAACCTCCAGTTTACGAACCATTCAAACTTTATAACGCCAGCGACAAAAATCACCCTTGATGTGTATCCCACCTTCCTCTTCTGTTATATGAACCTGACGAATACTACAACAATACTCCCGTTCAGCACCTTCTTGACTTACAAGGGCTCCCCCATGCTCCATACAACGAATAACTCATGGATGGTTGCATCGGGGTTTACGTCAGGAACATCAAACTCCTTCCAGACCCCTCTAAAAATGTCTATCAATGGGGCAAATATTTATGGAAACTACGACGAAGAATATGTGCTCACGCACCGCCTCGTCGAGGCCCTCAGCTTCAATCTCAGCGGTGGACTGACAAATAGTAACGTGAATATTTACATGGCATCCACGAATTCTGTCTTCGTTACGATGCAAAATGGTTCAGTATAAAAATAAGAGCCGTTAAAAGAATGGCGGCCTCTTCACGGTTGACTGAAGAGTATGATACGTTAACTTTATATAAGATTAACACAATACCTTCTCCTCCAGCATTTACATCACTTACATCCGACGGGTTGGGGGGATCATACTGGTCTACAATATCATCACCAATGGCCTATGTGAGCGCATTCAGAATCTTCTCATTCTATCCCGAATCTCAGTTTATAGCCGACGCGAGTTTCAATACTCTATCTTATAAAGCCGGCACTGGAATTGAGTTTATTCCAGCTGGCGTTAACAGATCGCAAATAAACGGAAATGTACTTGCCAGTTTGGAGGTGCCTGGTCTTAAAAGTATAAGTTCTGGCCTCAATGCAATCGCATTTTCAAGCTTCTTTTTCTCCTCTCTTGGAAATACTCTCTTTACAACAGACCCACATACAAATACATTGACATATGAAATTCGCTACCCATTTTTCAAAGTGGGCAACACAAATCTCCTGCTTAACGAGAGTATTTCAAGTATATCATTTGTCGGCAGCAATGCAATGCTTGTAAGTACAAATGATATACGATATGCTTGCAGTTTTATAATTGGTATCGGCATTAGTTCCTATACGAGCACTGGGTATGGTAGATTGTGGGAAAACACAAGCACTATTAATGGGTCATTCCGAAGTAGTACAGAGAGTTCACTTGTGACATTTGCCAGGTTTTCAACTGGTCTATTGACCCTCTCCACAACAACTGGTATCGATGTGTCTACTTTTTACCAGTCTACCGTCTTTATTAACTCTAGTATTCGCAGATCCATATCAAGCTTTTCAACAAGCGCCTCTGCATTTTACGCAAATATCAACGGGTCAGTCTCCACCTTTTCAACTCTGCTCAGTGTCAGCATGGAAGCGGACACGATTGCGTCGACGACGTCCATTTTCGGTCAATCGAACTTTACAATGCCTACTCAAACTACCGTTAAAAATCTCGTCTATACTCTCCAGGATATGTCAAATTACATGAGCTCACAAATTATCAGCTCATACGTAATACGAATCACAACGTCTAATCTGCTAAGCACAACACTAAATATACAGTCAACGATCACAGGAACATCTTCATATATTGTAAGAAATGAAGGCATCCAGTTTAGCACATTTTCAACTCTTATGACGAGCACCTTCGCTAATTTTCTGATAAGCACGCCGCGTTATATCAATATATGGTCGACCCCCGCCTACACGATCTATTCGTCGGTTCAAACGGCAAAAGGAACGAACTATGATACACTCATCTCAACTTGCGAAGTATCGCTCACATCGTTCGTAAAATATCTCACATCATCGTCTCGTGTTTTTATAGAATATTTTCCATGCTACTCATTTAATAATGTCGTTATACCGAACACCTCAACAAATCTATATCAGGTATCAACCTTCATCTCCTATGACAGATATATTGTGCCAAATGCCGCATTCACTGATTATATAAATCCGGTAAATATCTATCAGGCAACCAATCGATTTGAAATCAGCACAGGTTATTTGTTTGCGAATAATACACGTCCTTACATCTTCAAGCATCTTCATTCAAGCATTATGTATGTAGATAATACAAAAGCACGGATTCGCGAATTTAACCCTCTTGGTGGCGCAGTTCTCCCTTCACGGTATCTTACAGATTGTGATCTGAGTCTGACTACCACGACAACATGGACAAACTACATGTCTCCTGATAACGCTATCACA
>Ga0208951_1000413_pt1 | contig 19575 bp, 20 predicted proteins | sample GreLakmeMI27MSRF_FD_187702 | JGI IMG/M metagenome (GOLD analysis project Ga0208951, IMG submission 187702) | Freshwater lentic microbial communities from great Laurentian Lakes, MI, USA - Great Lakes metaG MI27MSRF (SPAdes) | ecosystem: Environmental > Aquatic > Freshwater > Lake | place: Great...
AGGAAGCGCGGTCTGAGAGAGGTCGCAATGAATAAAGGACATGTCCTTGATACCGGCAGAGATTGCAGCGTCCACCAGAGCATCCACAACAGCGCGTGTGGCCAGCGGCTCACTGCGGATGTGGAGACTCTCCATCCCCTTGTACCCAGACAGAGCGGATGCCAGGTCCAGAACTGCTTGCTCACCGCCCTCCTCGATCCAAAGCACCAGAATGGTAAGCATAGCGAAGGGGGCCTCGCGGCGCAGCAGAGGCAGGCAACACCTCCACAGGGCTGCATAGAGTGCGGCAGCGCACTCGGCACAGCGGCAGCGCTTGGCAGAGTGCAGTCACTTGCTCAAGGTTGAGAGACGGCCAACAGAGCGGAGCCACCAGGTCGCGCAGGCTCGCCTTGTCAGTCACAGACGCAGAATCCAGCCACTCCAGCACGAACGGGCCTACAGAGCCGTCACTCACGCCCGAGAGGTCCACCGACTGCAGGGTGCCCTTAGCGCGTACGCAGGCTGCGCGAAGCAGCGCCAGGGCGAGGCGCGAGTCGGAAAGGAAGCGAGGGTTGACACCGCAGCCTACGCCCAGGTCGACGCGCGTCCAAATACTGCTGGCGTCCTCCAGGAAGAGCCGCCAGCCGCGGCACACCTCGCGCGCGCGCAGGCGTGCGTCCAAGGGCAGCAGCGAGAAGAGCACCGCGACGACGTTGGGCGGGAACGGGAGCTGGAAGTGAGGGTTGGCCAGCTCCACCAGGCGCGCGCTGCGACGCGGAGGCATGGAAACGAGAGCGTGAGGCAGCGAGCAGGCGAGGGCGACAGAGAGTGCCGAAAAGCTGTTCTAATTCTGTTCAAGCAGCCCTCAACCGGCAACCGGCGACTACGCTGGTGCCGCGACATGCGCATCCCGGCGCAAGGCCCAGCTGGTATAGCCATCTTGGTCACTCTCCTTGGTCAACACAAAGCCCCGTCTCTGATAGAACGCCAAATTGCGTGCTCGCTGCGTGCTGAGCACCACCCCGCCTCCGCCCCGTCTGTCCCAACTTTCCAGTAACGCACTCACTAGCTCGCTGCCCACGCCCTCGCCCTGCGCGCCAGGCGCCACAGCCACCATTTGCAGCTGGGCCAGTGGCGCAACGCCCCCCGAAGGCACGTCCAGCAACTCCCCATCCAGCGCCAGCGCGCGGAACAGGCTCGGGAGGCCCCACCGAAAAGGCCATTCCACGAGTCCTTCCATAACCATGTCCCATAGTGTCGGCTGACTGCTGATCCTCAACAGCGCTCCAGCCGCAAGCACCCGCGGCTGCTCAGCGCCGTGCTGCTCCTCCTGAATGACCAGGTACGTGGCGCCAGCCTTGCTGGTGAGCGAGACGCGCTTGGTGAAGAGCCAAGCGAGCGCTTGCGCATGGCGTTGAGGATCGAACGAGCGTAACTGGAAGATGCTCGCGTATGCTGCGTTGTCCTCGAACGCAGAGGCGTACAGCGCAGCCAGCGCGGGAACGTCAGACAGCTCGGCGGGGCGCAATCGACACGGCATGACTGAGCAGGGAGCAACAGACCCGTTCCAGGTGTGTGACCGGGGCCCCGTTAGAGTTGAAAGGCGTGTTCACACCGCCGAAGCACACGTTGTGAGCATGGCTGTACGCGGTTGAAGCAGCGAGGAGGCGAGGGCGACACAGAGTGAGCGTCGTCGATTGCACGCTTTTGATCTGGCGTATGGGCGCATCTTCGAGCGGCGTGTGAGACATACAGGCCTCACCGACTATGCCGGTCGCCGCAGATGCGGCGTGTGCGGGCGTTGAGACTCCGTCAGAGTGCGTGCGTGCCTGTCTTCGGATGCACGCTTTGATCTGCGGTGGCATCTGGGGCGCGTCTCCAAGCGGCGTGTGAGACTTGCAGCCCTTCAAGCTAGGATGCACCGCGGGTGCGTGCTTGAGACTCCTGGACTCTCAATAGAAGAATAGATAGCCGTCATCTGCTCTGGAGTCTCGCAGAGACGCAGAATGCACTCACTCAGTCCCGGCTCTTCATGAAGCTGCTTAATCTGAACTTTTCCGTCTCCCTGTCCTCCTCGTCGGAGCTGCCGCTGGAGCTGGAAGAGCCCGACCGCCGCCTATGCTTCTTGCTGTGCTTCTTGTGCTGTTGGCGGGAGCGACGCTTAGCACGTGAAGCCAACGCAGCGTGCACAGTGCCATGAAAGCGCGCCTTTCGCTTCTTATCCCCGTCCCCTTTACGCTCTCTGGACCTCGACCGAGACCGAGACCGCGACCGTGACCGAGACCGAGATCGCTTGCTCTTCTTCTCGCGCTTCCTCTTGCTGCTCTTCTCCTTCTTCTCCTGTGCAGTAAGCGACAGCGCGCGTCAGAAGGCGGCAACGAGGGTCCAAACGCTTCACTCCCATGCGCCGCGCCTTCTTGCCGCCGCCCATGCGCCGCTCTCGGTCCCGGTCCAACGTCCTCCTGAACTCCACTACGCAGCGACGCACAGCTGTGAGCTCCAGCCGAGTGGCCAGGCGCGAGCGCGAGCGTGAGCGCGAGTACGTACGTGTGGCTTCATCCTCTTGCGCTGCTAGGAGGGCGGCTTTGCGCGCGTCTTCAGCCTGCTTCACCTTGAACTCCTCCCAAGTGGTGCGCTCAGTCTCCTGCAGGCTGGCGATGTGTGCCGCCAGGAATGCAGGACTGTGAAAGCTGCCGTCCGTCTTTCCGTCGTCTGGAGCATCTGCGCCGCCACCGCCGCCTGCACCGCGCGCGGCCTGCGCCTGCTTGTGGCCCGCGTTCATGCCCATGATGGGGAAGCAGGGGAGGGGGGAGGGAGCGCAGGCGGGGCGTGCCTCGAGGCCCGAGGCGCTAGCGCTCCGCGCGCATCGCAGCGTCTGTCGAGATCTGCAAGGGCGGCACGCACGCGCACAGGCAGCGTAGAGCAGGCCGCGCAGTATGTCCGTCTTTGGCGGGCGGCGGGCAAATCTTTGTTTGTTCGACGAGCGTTCGGGCGTCCTCGCCTCTCCTCCATTCGTGCGCTCGTCGCCCATCATGTTCGGCGTGTCCAGCGCCTTGGGCGCCTCGCTCGCTGAGCGTTTGGCGGCAGCGGATGAGCCTGCAGCTGGTGCGCACGCGCGCCCTCCTGTCACGTCTCCTCTCCCGCTCTCACACCCGACCACCGCTCGCGCCGCCGCAGAGCCCAGCGCTGCGGAGGCAAGCGCGGGCGCGGTGAGCAGCCTGACTGCAAGCCTGGTGGACCAGCGGCGACGCCTACAGGTTGCGTGCACACAATTAGCCGAGTTCGCCGCAGCCAAAGAGCAGGAGGCTGACCTCCTGAAGACGCAAGTGCTGCTGCTGGCGCCGGCGGTGAGCGGCCGCGCGGAATACGAAAGCGTGCTCGCTGCTCTGCACTCGCAGGTGCGTCGCGTTCTGCTCACCGACACAGCCGCACACCTCACGCGCGTTCGCAGCTGCTGGGCGCTGCGGCGGAGGCTGGCGCGCTGGCGAAGACGCACCGCGCGGAGGCTGAGAAAGCTCGGGGCGTCGAAAACGCCTCTTTGGGCGTAGTGCACGCCCCTCCGCCCCTTGCGGACCCCTCGGGCGCGGATGGGGACCCCATGGAGGAGGCCCCGCCTGAAGAGGGCTTAGCGAGTGAACCCACCGCGGAGACTGACTTTCGGGAGCGGTCTCGTTACATCCCTCTCCGCCTCACACTCAAGGAGCGTCAGCGCCTGCGTTTGCTGGAGGCTGCGCTGTCGGTAAGCGAGTACACAGACAAGGTTGACGTGATCAGCTACCACAAGAGCAAGAGCGCGCGGATCAACGCGCAGCTGAGGGAACTGTGCGGCATCTTGTGCGGCCTGGTGCTGGCGTGCGACTACAAGACCGGACAGGAGCTGGTTGTGGATCACGAGTTCAAGCAAAACGCGGGTGCGTGTTAGCGCCAGCGCCAGCAAGAGGAGCGTGTACAGAGGGCTGAGCTGCGTGTTTTCCGCGCCGCAGACTTTTTCCAGACGGTGTTTGAGTTGGGGCGCCGCCACAAGGTGATGAACCCGGAGAAGATGCGCTCCGAGTACGGCAAGCTCATCTACCTGCTGCAAGACAGCCAGCTGGACGACGTCCAAGTGCTGCTGGACTTTGCGCTCGTGTGCCCCCTCAAAACGGTGCACACCACCCTGCAGCACTACGGCGCGCTGGAAATGCTTGACGACCCGCTCATGTCGCTCGCCACGGGAGAGATCTTGAGCGAGGGCAAGATCCGCGGCATGGTGAGCAAAGAGATCCGCGCCAAAGAGCGCGCTCGAGAACACCTCGCCAAGAAGTACGCATCTGCACAGTGCAGCGAGGACACCCTGCTGGCTTGCCTCTACAGCATCGGCGACAACAACACGTACCTTCGCTTCAACCGCGACCCCGTGGACCGGTGCGCAGGCAGAGCAAGGCTCTATTGTGTGACGCTTGACGTTTCGCGTTCCCCGCGCAGCATGATTTGCTACCTCAAGGGCTGGTTTGACGCCAAAGTGCCCGGGGAGCGGTCCCAGAGCCTGGCGATCTCGCTGGGCTGCGACGGGGCGCGCCTGTCTCACAACCACGAGCGGCAGTACACCTACGTGCTGCAGTCTCTGACCCTGTGGCGCGAGATCGCGCACGACATGTTCAAATTGTGGTACCTGGCCGAGCAGGACCTCTTGCGCTCTGGCTCCCACTACCGCTTGACGGACACCGGCCAGGGCCTCAACCGCGTGCAGCAAGCCCCCGCCGTTGGCCGCGCAGTGCACGCGGTGTTGGCGCGGTGCCAGGCGAGCCTAGGCTCCTGGGTAGGCAGCAGCGTCGTTCACTTGGGAGACCACAACGTGCCCAACGCGCTCATGTTCATCGACAAGTACACCCAAGTGCCGCGCATCCTGGGCCCGATCGTGCTCTGCATCGAGCAGATTGACGCGCTGATGGAGGACACTGGGCTGGCGAGCTACATCGAGGGCTCCTTTGGGGGTGCGGAGAAGCTGAAGCGCACCATTTTGGGCGATTTCTTCAGACACGCCTTCGACGGCTCAGGCGCTGACAACTTCTTTGACGCGGGGAGCTGCATTGACGGGCGGCTGACGAGCGCCTGGAATTGGTGCAGCAAGATCGAGAAAAAGGCGTACTTCCCAATCTTCAAGCTCACCGGCTTCCAGGGGTTCGACGGCGACTGGCAGAAGTGAGAGACACGGCGGAGCCTTAGGTTAACACAAAGCCCCTGAGGTACAAGAGCAGATCATTCAGTTTCAGTGCGACCGGAGGCAAGTCCCCGCATCAAGCTTCGACAGGCGCCTCGTACTGCTTCCAAGTCAGCTCATAGAAAAGCACCACCGCTCTCTGCGCGTCCATTCCGTCTCCTTCCTCGAACAAGTCGCGTTCAAACGCCGTTTCGCTCACCTTGCGCCACGCCAGACCAGCTGCGGACGCCTTGTCGAAGAAGGCCAGGTCCAGGGGCGCCTTGAGCGGGTCGTGGTGACTAAAAGCGCACCACACGCGCCCTTGGGGCGCCAAGCATGTGCAGATCGTCTCCACCAGTGCTACGTGGCTCTGTCGGTTGAACAACAGGTCGCAGAGGAGCAGCCTGTCGAAGCGCGCTGCGCCCGGCGGCAGAACGGCCAACACGGGCGTGCAGTCTGTACCCCAGATGTGAGGAAGCACGCGTACAGAGCAGGAGGCTTTGTGCAGTGCCGCTTCGGCCAGCCAGTCCGCGTTGGCTCTCAGCTCCTTGATCAGCAGAGGGTCCGCGTCGGTGCCGTAGTCGGTTGCGCACACGCACGCGGCGCCGTTGAGCGCACAAAGGAGGCTTGGTAGACCTGCTCCTGCTCCCATCTCCAGCGTGCTCATGCCCCGCACCTCCAGCTTGCCCTCGTCCAGCCAGCCAGACAGCAGCCGCGCCGCGTTCCACAGCTCGTGCGCCCACAGAGAGTGCTTGGCTGCCAGGCGCAGGCGGATCCCGCTTGGCTTGTGGGCGCCGCCACGATCGTACCAGATCTCCTTGCCTTCGGCAGCCGCAGCGTAGTACCCCGCAGGCTCCGTGAACAGCGCCGCGACAAGCGGCTCGGCGTCCATTGCGTGGTTCAAGGCATCATGGTGGTAGCGGAGCGTACCGCTGTGAAAAACTGAAAATCTCAAAACAGAAAAGCTCGCTCGCTGTTGTCTGTCTCTCGAACGTACGTATGCGTGCTGAAGCGCGGGTCATCAGGAGCGGATTGATTAGAAGAACATGAGGATGAGCAGCAAGCATGCCAGCCCCGCCAGCAGCAGCCCCGCTATCCCCCTGGCAGCTTGCTCCAACACGCCCCGCCACGCGGGAGACAGCCACATCGACGTGTTACGGTTGCTCGCAGCGCTTCGGCGCTGCGCGCGCGCCGCCCGACGTGCAGCCATAATCGCGGCGTGCGTCGCAATAGGCGGCACCGCCTGTGAAGGAACGGCACCCGCCGCAGGGCGCTGTTTGGCCCACAACCGCGACGCGCCCTGCGCAACACCGTCGCCGCCGCCGCCGCCGGGCGGTGCGTGCGGCGCTGGCGGGAGGAGGCCCCTTCGACGGAGCATCGCTTGTCGGTCAAACGCCCACTCAGCTGAGGAGGAGGCGACCACGCTGCGGGCGCCAGGCCGCCCCGCCGCAAAGCCTGCAGAGGCGTCTCCGTCATCGTCGCTGCTGGCGTTGACTCGGCCAACCCAAAGCGGTGGCGCCGGTGGCGCCGGCGGCGGCGGCGGATCTTGTGCGGCCGCAGCGACGTGTGCACCGCGCCCCCGCGCAAAGAGCGCCGTGTGCGAAGACGCTGTGGTGGATGGCGCCGCCGCCGGCGCAGAGATTGTGCCGCCGCGGCGGCTGAAGAATGCCGCCGTTTGCGCGGCTTCGCTGGCCGTTTCGCCCGCGCCCGGCGCATCTAATGCACTCGCCCACACACGCGCATCCTCCTCTTGCACTTTGCTTGCCCCGCCGCGCGCGCTCTCTCTCATCGCAGCAGCGGCACGAGCCTCAGCCACCATGCGAGCCACGCGATTGGCCGCTGCTTCTTCGCTCATCTCATCCAGATGATCGCCGCCCCAGATTGATCCGGCATCGGAGCCCATGAGGTCGGCCATGCGCTCTAGGTCTTCATCCGTCATGCCCGGCAGACGCTCCAGCAGCACGCTGGGTGTGGGCGAGCCGCTTCGAGAGCATTCCGGGGCGGACCACGGCGCGGGCATCTGCGCGTGTGAAGATGCGGCGGATGCGGGTCGCGAATGAGGGGCCGCCTCGTCGAATGCGCGCTCAGCTTTCAGAGTCGCCTGGCGACGTGCCAGCGCCTGGCGCCGCATGGGCTCCAACGAGCGCAGGATGTCCAGGCAGGAGCGCTTGGTGCCAGGAAGCATGCATAGGGAGCCTGCCAGGCGCGCAATGTAGGCTTCATACTCTTGCTTGCTGCCGAAGGCGGTTTCAAGCCAGCGCTGGAGCGTGGTTTTGCCTGCGGCTGTGCCGGGTGCCGAATATCCGGCACCCGTGTCTTGCATGAGGAGCGAGATGCGGAGCTGCTCCTGCTCCAGCGCACGAAAGGCTGCGGCGGCTGCGGCGTGGCGCCGCTCCAGCTCCTGCTCCACGCTCTGCGTAATGCAGAGCAAAGCGGATGCCCAGGGCGTCACCGGCGCGCCGCTGTCCTCGGCGGCGTCGCTGATCTCGGTGCCCGTGAGCGCAGCCACAACCGCTTGCACGGCTGCCGCAGCCCTTCGTCGGTTGAGCGCCACATCTTTGTCGATCTCCTCCCGGAAAGCGGATGCCAACCGGGTGCCAGCTTCCAGCAGCGCTCCGGGCACAACCGTGAAGTCGCCCACCAGGTCAGGCACGGGCATTGCGGCGTCGCTTGCCAGGTACACGGTCGGGTCAGGGTCCACCGGTTGCACCGGCGCGCTGACCAGCGCCTCCGGCAGCGATGGCCCCTGCGTGGACGGGGTGTTCCGTCGAGTGGCGCCGGGGGGGGCGTGGATGGACTCCCAGGTGTTCCCCTCCTCCGAGTCGGACCCCCCTTCTACTGGGGTATCCACCAATAACCCCTCAGCAGGCCTCCAGCTGGCCTCAACCTCATGCTCAGGTGTGCCGCGGCGGCGCAACAGCTCACCTGGCAGGCTCTGCGCGCCCTCTGAATAAGGGGGGGTAGGAGTGCGCGCGCTCGCGAGATGACGATGATGATGCGCGCCAGGCGACTGCGCGCCGCCCAGCTGCGACGGCGTGGGAGAGGGCGTGGCGGCCGTGCGGCTGGTCGGCGCGGCGCCGTCCACCAGGAAGAGCGGGTGCTCCGCCGGCGTTTCCGGTCGCGAAGGCGCCGCGTTCAACCGCAACACAGGAGCTCCAGCCGCGCGGGACCCTTGCGCATGTTGCTGCTGCTGTTGCTGCTCTGCCAGGATCTGCGCCTCCGTCGCTGCGCGCCATGCCATGCCCTCCGCCGTTGCCAGCCATCGCTGCGCTTGCTCTTCCTCCTCATCCGTCGCCTCGCCTGTTCTTCCCGGCGGTACGGACGGGCTCACAGCGCGCAGCCAGAGCGCGTGGGGCGAGGGGCTGCGCGCGTGGGAAGGGGAAGGCGCTTGAATTGGCGGTGGAGGCGTCAGCGTTGGCGAAACCACAGCTTCCCGTACTCGCCGACTGCTGTAGGCCCACGCCTCTGTTTCCTCAGCGCACACGCCCAGCGCGTCGCCTTCGCCTTGGTCCAAGCGATGCAGCGCACGTGAGAGCGCCGCGCTCAGGTCATACTCCTCAGAATCAGCGCCTCTCTCGAAATCAGCAGCCGCAAAAGAAGACACAGCGTGTCGGCCGGCGTGCCCGTATGCCATGCGGAGCGTGTGCACGCCGCGGGCGCTCACGCGACGGGCTTCAGCGGTGAGAGGAGGGCCGCGTGAACCGGGGCGCGGCACAGGCCCTGCGCCGCGCTGCGCGGCGTAAGAGACGCGAGGGCCACAAGATGCGGGTCAGCGGGTGACGTGGCAGTCCGCGCAGTTCCTTCGTCCGACACGCCAGATCAAAGCGTAATAAAATCAAAGATGTGCACTCTCTGTCGCCCTCGCCTCCTCGCTGTGCTTCCCACGCACGTATCCATGCCTCCACGCCGCAGCGCGCGCCTGGTGGAGCTGGCCAACCCGCACTTCCAGCTCCCGTTCCCGCCCAACGTTGTCGCGCTCCTCTTCTCGCTGCTGCCCCTGCACAGACGCCTGCGCGCGCGAGGGGTGTGCCGCGGCTGGCGGTTCTTCCTGGAGGACGCCAGCTTCTGGACGCGCGTTGACCTGGGCGTGAGCTGCCGCGTCAACCCTCGCTTCCTCTCCGACTCGCGCCTCGCTCTGTCGCTGCTTCGTGCAGCTTGCGTGCGCGCCAAGGGCAGTCTGCTGTCGGTGGACCTCTCGGGCGTTGGCTCTATCGCCGGAGAGCCGTTTGTGCTGCAGTGGGCGAGAAACTTGTCCGCGGCTGACAAGGCGAGCCTGCGCGACCTGGTTGCTCCGACCTCTCCTTGGCTCAACGCTGAAGAATTAAATGCGCTCTGCCGTGCGCTGCCGCTGTGCCGGGTGCGCTGCACTGTCATTTGCACTGCTGTGGAGGCGCTGCCTCTTCTGCGCCGCGAGCCCCCGTGTGACCTGCTCTCCATCAATACGCTTGAAGTCCGCCACGATCATAACGAGGGTACCGAGCAAGCAGTTCTGGACCTGGCATCCGCTCTGTCTGGGTATATGGGGTTGGAGAAGCTCGAGTTCAACCGTGCGCCGCTGACAACACGCGCTGTTGTGAATGCTCTGGAAGACGCTGCTATCTCCGCCGGTATTAAGGTCGCGGGCTTCGTTGATTGTGGCTTCTCTCAGGCATCGCTTCCTGCGCTGACGCGACTGCTCCAGTTGTCTGGCTTTGCAAGTCGATAACGACAATGCTGCCCTGCTCGAGGGCCCTGCGCTGCCCGCATTCTGCCAGGCGCTGCACAACTGCAAGAGCCTGCGGATGCTGTGCCTGGAAAATGTGAATCTCTGGGCAGATGTGGCAGCTGCAGCACAGCTCATCGCTGCGCTGGAGGGGCTCCCAGCTTTGCAGCATCTGTCGGTGACGGGAAACCGCTCGAATGGCACGCCTGCCACACGGCGAGTCGTTGGCGAGTGCCTGGCGCGTCTCATCGCGCGCAGCAGCAGCCTGCGGGTCCTGGAGTTGATTGACAACCGGTTGGGTGAGGCTGGGCTGGCGCCCATCTTCCAGGCGTTTCAGGGCGATGCTGCCCTAGAGGAGCTGGACCTTTTCGAGGAGTTCAGCAGTGCCGACTTTGCACTTGGTGTGGTGCTGCCTGCGGTGCGCGCAGCCACACGCCTTAGTAAACTGGAAGGCTTGTACTTGGTCGATGGAGAGCAGCTGCCTCATGAGCTGCACGAGGTGGATGACATCTTGGAGGCCCGCAGGCGGGCAGACGCAGATGCCTCCTGAAGAACTCTCAACGCCTGCATCGCCTGCACCTGCTGAGAGTAGCACGCCATGTGATGCATGGATGCCTCGCACGCCGCTCGGAGACGCCCACCCAGACGCCAGATCAAAGTGTGCAATCGACGACGCACACTCTCTGTCGCCCTCGCCTCCTCGCTGCCTCACGCTCTCGTGTATCCATGCTCACCCGTCGCGCCAAGCGCGCGCACGGCCTGCGCGACGCGCGCGAGGCTGCCCTCTCTGAGCCATTGCTGGGCCCGCTGCCAGGCGACCTCGTTAAGCTCATCCTGCGCCTGCTGCCGCTGGACACACGCCTGCGCGCGCGCGAGGTTCGCCACGGCTGGTGCGCGCTGCTGGAGGATGCCAGCTTCTGGACGCACTTGGACTTGAGCGAGAAGTGCGGCGTCAACCCTCGCTTCCTTACTTCGGAGGACCGCGCCCTGGCGCTGCTTCGCGCGGCCGGTGTACGTGCCAAGGGCAGCCTGCTGTCGGTGGACCTCTCGGGCGTTGGCTATATCGCCGGAGAGTCGCTCGAGCTGCTGTGGTCGCATTCTGCGTCTGCGGCTAACAAGGCAAGCCTGCGCGACCTGGTGGCTCCGGCTTCTCGTTGGCACGACGTTTACCATGTGTCTGCTTTGTGCCGCGCTCTGCCGCTGTGCCGTGTGCGCTGCTTTGTCGTGTGCGACACTGTGGAGGCGCTGCCTCTGCTGCGCCGCGAGCCCCCCTTCGCTCTGCTCACCATTAACAAGCTCTTTGTCATCCGCAACGAGGGCGGTGAGCAAGCAGTTCTGGACTTGGCATCCGCTCTGTCTGGGTACAAGGGGATGGAGAAGCTCAGCGTCGACACCCTTGTCCATGCACCGCTGGCCACACGCGCTGTTGTGGATGCTCTGGTGGACGCTGCAATCTCTGCCGGTATCAAGGACATGTCCTTTATTCATTGCGACCTCTCTCAGACCGCGCTTCCTGCGCTGACGCGGCTGCTCCAGTCCCCTGACTTTGAGCGTCTGAAAGTCTGGAACCGCGATATGGTGGTCCTATTCGAGGGCCCTGCACTGCCCGCATTCTGTGAGGCGCTGCGCAACTGCATGAGCCTGAAGGAACTGGGGCTGGAAAGCGTGATTTTCTGGAACGACATGGCAGTTGCGACTCAGCTCATCGCTGCGCTGGAGGGGCTCCCAGCTCTGCGAGAGCTCTCAATATATGGCAACCACACGGATGGCATACCTGCCGTGCAGCGAGCCGCTGGCGAGTGCCTGGCGCGTCTCATCGCACGCAGCACCAGCCTGCGGAAACTGGACTTGGATTACAACGAGCTGGGCGAGGCTGGACTGGAACCCATCTTCCAGGCGCTAAGGGGCAACGCGCGCCTGGTAGAGCTACCCCTTTACGGAGAGCAGATCAGCGCCCCTACGCAATGTGGTGCTGCCTGCGGTGCGCTCAAACACCAGCCTGCGGTTGCTCTACGGATTGCGATGGATGAACGCGGAGGAGGAGGAAGCGGACGAGATGCTGCCTGAGCTGCAGGAGTTGGAGGACATCTTGGCAGCTCGCAGGCAGACAAGGAAGCCGCCTGAAGGACTCTCAACGCCCGCGCCTGCTATACCTGCGGCGAGTTGATCAGCCTGTGATGCACGGATGCCTCGCGCGCTGCTCGGATACGTGCCAGAAGATCAGTGGGTCCCGCCATCAGCCGCATTGTGTGCCCTTCGCTGACCTCGCGTTTCAGCAGCGCCGCTGGCAGCTCCGCGATGTTGCCCACGGCCGAGGAGCGCGCTGCGGCCAAGTTCCTGTCCGACCCCTGCAACTCTGCAGCCGAGGCCCGTTCCTGTCTGCGCGTAGAGCACGAGACGCGCCTGCTCGTGGCCCCACACTCACAACCTCGCTGCTCCACAGCAAGACGTGCTGAAGCAGACGTTGGCGTACGTGGGCTTCCTGAAGTCCTCGGGCGCCTGCTCTCTGCCTGTCACCAGCGCCGACCGCGAGCACCTCATGACGCTTCTGCTGCCACCGGAGCTGCTGCCCAACGACGAAGAGTACAGCATATCCAAGAAGTAGTGCGTGCCTGTACACGTCCCGTCGCGTGTCGCGCGGCACTGAGAACGAAGGGGAAACAACGTGGCTCCCTTCCACCGACGCAGTGCCATCTGCACCGCCCTGGGCGTTCTGGTTCCCGGCGGCGACAAAGACATCGACCAGATATTCAACAAGCGGGCGCCAGACGGTGGAAAAAGCATCACCTGGCGGGTGCGTCACCCATCCGCACTCACGCTCCATCTTCAGCCAGCCCTTCTCTCTCTCCCGGCCAAGTAACTCGCTCTACCCCGTCTGCGCAGGTGCACCTGGACACCGAGACGCACGGTGCCGACACCACTTGGCTTGCGGTGGCGCAAAAGGCGCGCGACGAAGCGCGTGCACACGCTCGCGCCAACAAGGAGGCTCTCCTGGAGACGCTTCCCGGCGGGCACTTCATGACGGACGAGGAGCTGGCTGCCTACGAGGCTGAGGAGGAAGACTCGGAGGAAGAGGAGGAGGCGCCGCCCCCCGCTAAAAGCAACAAGCGCAAGAAGATGAAGACGCCCCCTCCTCCTGCGAGCAAGCCCGCCAAAGCTGGCGCCGCGCCGCGCACAGCTGCGCGCAATGAGCGCCAGCACACGCGCGAGGAGGACGAGGAGGACGCCTTTCAGCATAGGTGCGCACAGATGACGGATAGCGCATCGCACGCAGTGTCAGTCTCACGCTCGCACTCTCACGCGTGCTCCCTTTTTCTCAGCCCTCCGCCAAAAAAGGTCAAAGCAAAGTCTTCTCGCGAGAAGGGCACCGCCGACGGCGCTGCCATCGGCGCTGCGACAAAGCTGTCCTCCTTTCAGGCGTCAATCTCCACCGCTCTGAAAGCCAAGCTGCTCACCCGCGGCGAAGCTCAGGCGACGCTGCTGCGCTACCTGCGCGTGCCCGAGGACGCTGCACAGCTCACGAGCGCCGCGGCTGCGCTGTGCTGTGACGAGAGCGTGCCGCTGTGCAAAGAACGCGCGCTCCTGGACCTCCTCAAGCAAGACGCCTTTGGTGGTGGATGGCGCGCCGTGGCGGACCTGCCTGTGGGGTCGCCGGGGGAGCTTATCGAAGACCAGGCGGGTGCCATGGACCAGCAGTAGCGGAGAGAGCAAACAACAAGAATGCCGCGTCAACCGTGGACGAAATGACCACGACGCATGTGAGGATGCAAGAGCATGAATGCCTCACACGCCTGTAGGACAAGACGCCAGACGCGAAAAGACGCCTAGAGGCCAAACGCGTGCAATCGAAGATGTGCACTCTCTGTCGCCTTCGCCTCCTCGCTGCCTCACGCTCTCGTGTATCGATGCCTCCGCGTCGCAGCGCGCGCCTGGTGGAGCTGGCCAACCCGCACTTCCAGCTCCCGTTCCCGCCCAACATTGTCGCGCTGCTCTTCTCGCTGCTGCCCCTGGACGCACGCCTGCGCGCGCGCGAGGTGTGCCGCGGCTGGCGGTTCTTCTTGAAGGACACCAGCTTCTGGACGCACGTTCATATGGGTGCAGGCTGTCGTGTCAACCCTCGCTTCCTTACTTCGAAGCAGCTCGCCCTGGCGCTGCTTCGCGCAGCCTGCGTGCGTGCCAAAGGCGGCCTGCAGTCGGTGGACCTGTCGGGCGTGAACTTTGGCGAGCCGTTCGTTGTGCAGTGGCTGGATTCTGCATCGGCCGCTGACAAGGCGAGCCTGCGCGACCTGGTGGCTCCTACCTCTCGCTGGCTCGACGTCCAGCAAGTGGCTGAAGTGTGCCGCGCGCTGCCGCTGTGCCACGTGCGCTGCAACGTTGAGTGCAGCCCTGTGGGGGCGCTACCTCTGCTGCGCCGGGAGCCCCCTTCCGCTCTGCTCACCATTGGTCAGTTGTCTGTGAACCCGAACGCGGGCGGTGAGCAAGCTGTTCTGGACCTGGCATCCGCTCTGACGGGGCACAAGGGGAGAAGCTCAGAATGATCGAGGTGCAGCTGGCCACACGCGCTGTTGTGGATGCTCTGGTGGACGGTGGAATCTCTGCCGGTATCAAAGATATGTCCTTCATTGAGTGTGGCCTCTCTTAGACCGCGCTTCCTGCGCTGACGCGGCTGCTCCAGTCACCCGGCTTTAAACGTCTTGAGCTCTGGAACAGCAGTCGTGCCCTGCTCGAGGGCCCCGCGCTGCCCGCATTCTGCGAGGCGCTGCGCAACTGCACGGGCCTGCAAGCGCTGGAACTGGGAGATGTCATTCTCTGGGCAGATTTGGATGCTGCGTCCCAGCTTATCGCTGCGCTGGAGGGGCTCCCAACTCTGCAGAAGCTCGAATTGCTGAACGCCCGCACGAATTACACGCCTGACTTGCAGCGAGTCATTGGCGAGTGCCTGGCGCGTCTTATAGCACGCAGCACCTCCCTGCGGGAGCTGAACTTCTCAGATCGATTGGGTGAGGCTGGCCTTGCTCCCATTTTTCAGGCGATGAGAGGCACTACCGGCCTGGCGTGTCTCGACTTTAGCAATGAGCGGATCAGCGTTGACTTTGCACGCGACATGGTGCTGCCTGCGGTGCGCGCAAACACCAGCTTGCGCATACTGGAAGGCTTGCGCTGGGTTGACGCAGAGGATTCGGAGAATGACGACGAGGAAGAGGAGCAGCTGCCTGAACTGCGGGATGTGCAGGACATCTTAGCAGTTCGCGGATGTGCAGACGAGGAAGCCGCCTGAAGGACTCTCAACGCCTGTATGCGCCGCACCTGCGGCGACCGGCATAGTGTGCGATGCCTGCGCGCTGCCACGTCATCAAGTGCGTTTTTTGTGTCACCCAAAGGGCTTCCACTGGCGGAGACGGCGGCTGGCGGCGCCTCACGTGCGCGCCACCACGGCAGCCAGCACGGCGCCCACGCCCAGCAGCGTGAGCAAGAGCAGCGGCCAGTAGGCGACATAGCTCGTGGCCAGATCCTCCCCTGTCCCCTGTCACGCCACAAGCGACCGTCAGTGCCGCACCGCGATGCGCCATACGCACGCCGCCCACCAGCTGAAAGCACGCCACGCGCCGGGAGCAGCCGCCGTGCGTGCGCCCAGGGCGGAGATGCGCGCTCGCAGCGCCGCGCTCCACACACCACAAGCAAGCGCCTTGTTGTCGTGAAGACGTGAACACACCTTGTCATAGAAGACGATACCCTCATCTATGGCGTCACCTTTGGGCTCCACCCACTCCTTGAAGAAGCCGCGGTAGCTTCCGCCCATGCGTTTCTTCAGAGCGGACGCTTGTTCAGCCGTCAACGGGATCCCTTGGCCCACGTACTCCCGAGCTGCTGCGAGCGCCTGCTCCTCCTCTTTGGAGACGGCTTCCCCGAAGTCCATGGCGCCCATGACGCCGGACGCGCTGCCGTCTTCAAAGCCTGCGGGCCCGAGGTCGAGCTCACGGGAGATTTTTTGCCAAAACGTCTCCTGCGTGGGCGGCGCGCTGCCGTTGCTGCTGCCGCTGCTGCTGCCGCTGCTGCTGTCGCTGTCGCCGGCGGCGCGTGGGCGGCAGGGCCGCTGCGGGCGACGTGGCCTGGGCGGGGAAGCGAGGGCGCGGCGTGGCGCGGCGAGGGCGAGCGCGCTGCTGAGCGCGCAAGGCATGGCGCGCTATCAGGACGCGCACGCGAAACGGAGAGCGTAAAGTGGTTGACGCTGCCATACACGCATAGGCGGCCCACCTGCACAAGTGAGCGGTGGTCCACGCTGCTCGACAGCGCCGGCTTTGCCCTGCAGCGCGCCAGCAAGCGCCACGCCGCCTTGCGGGCCCAGATCCGTAGTGGGTGGCGCAAAAATCGCCTCGCTTCAAAGTAGGATTTTCCGAGGTGCGGGGGCGCGCAGACCAGCAGACGAGCAGACAGACCCACACTCTGCGTTACCCTCGCCTCCTCGTTGCCTCACGCTCTCGCGTATCGATGCCTCCGCGTCGCAGCGCGCGCCTGGTGGAGCTGGCCAACCCGCACTTCCAGCTCCCGTACCCGCCCAACGTTGTCTCGCTGCTCTTCTCGCTGCTGCCCCTGGACGCACGCCTGCGCGCAAGCGAGGTGTGCCGCGGCTGGCGGTTCCTTCTGAATGACGCCAGCTTCTGGACGCACGTTCATATGGGTGCAGGCTGTCGTGTCAACCCTCGCTTCCTCTCCGACTCGCGCCTCGCTCTGGCGCTGCTTCGCGCAGCCTGCGTACGCGCCAAGGGCAGTCTTCTGTCGGTGGACCTCTCGGGCGTCTCTGGCTTTATTCTCGGCGAAGTGCCGTTCGCGCTGCGGTGGCTGGATTCTGCGACTGCGGGCGACAAGGCGAGCCTGCGCGACCTGGTTGCGCCGCTCTGTTACCCGTCTCTCAACCTTGAGCAAGTGACTGCACTGTGCCGCACACTACCGCTTTGCCGAGTGCGCTGCACTGTTTCGTGCAGTGCTGTGGAGGCGCTGCCTCTGCTGCGCCGCGAGCCCCCCTTCGCTCTGCTCACCAGTCGCGAGCTCTTTGTCGCAAATGATGGCGGTGATCAAGCACTTTTGGATATGACATCCGCTCTGTCTGTGCACAAGGGGATGGAGAAGCTCACCATTGTCCATGCGCCGCTGGCCACACGCGCTGTTGTGGGTGCTCTTGTTGACGCTGCAATCTCTGTGGGTATCATCGACGTGTCTTTTCATGAGTGTGGCCTTTCTCAGACCGCGCTGCCTGCGCTGACGCGGCTGCTCCAGTCCCATGGCTTTGAATGTCTGAGAGTCAGAAACCAAAATGTAGCCCTGTTTGAGGGCCCTGGTTTGCCCGCATTCTGCGATGCGCTACGCAACTGCAAGAGCCTGCAGACGCTGGAGCTGCTAGAGGTTAATCTCTGGGCCGACACCGCAGTAGCGCCCCCAATCATCGCTGCGCTGGAGGGGCTCCCAGCACTTCAGGATCTCACATTGTATGGCGTGTTTGGCAACCGCGCGGATGTCACGCCTGTCATGCAGCGAGCCGCCGGCGAGTGCCTGGCGCGTCTCATCACACGCTGCACCAGCCTGCATGTTCTGAACTTGCCCGGCAATGGTCTGGGCGAGGCTGGCATGAAGCCCATCTTCGAGGCGTTGAGGGGCAACGCCGGGCTGGTAGAGCTCACTATTTGGTCGGAGCATATCAGTGCCAATTTTGCGCACAATGTGGTGCTGCCTGCGGTGCTCGGAAACACACGCCTCCGGAAGCTGGAAGGCTTGCTCTCGGGTGACGGATTACGTCTGCCTGCGCTGCAGGAGGTGGAGGACATCTTGGAGGCTCGCAGGCTGGCGGACAAGTAAGCCGCTCTCTGAAGGATTCTCAACCTCCATACACGCCGCACCTTCGGTGAGCAGCGTAGCCTGTGATGCATGGATGCCTCTAACGCCACTGGGAGACGCCCAAACCCAAACGCCAGAGAGTTTTTGGGTGTTTTGGGTTGTTTAGCGTTTGGAGAGGGGGGAGCGGGGGGGGGGCAACAAGTGTGCAATCGACGACGCACACTCTCTGTCGCCCTCGCCTCCTCGCTGCCTTACGCTCTCGTGTATCCATGCTCACCCGCCGCGCCAAGCGCGCGCACGGCCTGCGCGAGGCGCGCGAGGCTGCCCTCTCGCTGCCTTTGCTGGGCCCGCTGCCGGGTGACCTTGTCAAGCTCATCCTGCGCCTGCTGCCGCTGGACGGACGCCTGTGCGCGCGCGAGGTGCGCCGCGGCTGGTGTGCACTGCTGGAGGACGCCAGCTTCTGGACGCGCGTTGACCTGAGCGCGAGCTCTGGCGTCAACCCTCGCTTCCTCACCCCTTTTGACTACGGCAAGAACAACCTTTTTCGGGCGCTGTTTCGCGCAGCTTGTGCACAGGCCAAGGACAGCCAGCAGTCGTTGGACCTCTCGGGCGTTGGCCATACCGACAGAGCGCCGCTCGGGCAGCAGTGGGTGGCCGCCTTGTCTGCGGCTAACAAGGCGAGCCTGCGCGACCTAGTGGCTCCGCCCTCGCATCGGTTTGGCGCTGGAGAATTAAGTGCGCTGTGCCGCGCGCTGCCGCTGTGCCGTGTGCGCTGCGCTGTCTACTGCTACACTGTGGATGCGCTGCCTCTGCTGCGCCGCGAGCCCCCCTTCGCTCTGCTCACCATCGACCATTTGTCGGTGAGCCAGGACCCGGGCGGTGAGCAGGCAGTACTGGACTTGGCGTCCGCTCTGTCTGGGCACAAGGGGATGGAGAAGCTCAGCGTCGGCACTGTGCCACTGGCCACACGCGCTGTTGTGGATGCTCTGGTGGACGCTACAATCTCTGCCGGTATCAAGGACGCTGGCTTTTATTCGTGTGGCCTCACTCAAATTGTGCTGCCTGCGCTGGGGCGGCTGCTCCAGTCCCCTGACCTTGAGCGTCTGAAAGTCTGTAACCAAAATGTTGCCCTGTTTGAGGGCCCTGGGTTGCCCGCATTCTGCGATGTGCTACGCAACTGCAAGAGCCTGAAGACGCTGAGGCTGGGCAATGTCAAGCTCTGGGCCGACACTGCAGCTGCGTCTCAGCTCATCGCTGCACTGGAGGTACTCCCAGCTCAGCAGGAGGTGTCACTTTTGTGGAACCACGTGGATGTCACGCCTGCCACGCAGCATGTCGCCGGCGAGTGCCTGGCGCGTCTCATTGCACGCAGCACCAGCCTGTGGAAACTGGACTTGGATTACAACGAGCTGGGCGAGGCTGGACTGGCGCCCATCTTCCAGGCGCTAAGGGGCAACGCGAGCCTGGTAGAGCTGTCCCTTAACGGAGAGCAGATCCGCGCCCTCTTTGTACGCAATGTGGTGCTGCCTGCGGTGCGCTCAAACACCACCTTGCGCATACTGGAAGGCTTGCGCTCGGTTGCCTCCATCGCAGAGCCGCTGTCTGAGTTGGAGGAAGTGAAAGACATCTTAGAGGCTCAACCTACACCTACCGCACCTGTGCCGAGCGGCATGCCCTGTGATGGATGCCTCACACGCCACTCGGAGATGCTAACGTGAAGCAAAACGTGCCTGTGTCCTCACCCTCGTCGCTCACCAGCCAGGCAGTCGGTCCCGCCTGAAACCTCACTCTTCCACCCTAGCGTTCACCGCACACGCACGCTGTGCGTGGCCCCACATGCCGTCTCTGGCGCCTCTCCTCGGTCATTCGCTCTCGTCTGCGCGAC
>Ga0208951_1000415_pt1 | contig 19477 bp, 19 predicted proteins | sample GreLakmeMI27MSRF_FD_187702 | JGI IMG/M metagenome (GOLD analysis project Ga0208951, IMG submission 187702) | Freshwater lentic microbial communities from great Laurentian Lakes, MI, USA - Great Lakes metaG MI27MSRF (SPAdes) | ecosystem: Environmental > Aquatic > Freshwater > Lake | place: Great...
GATATCTGCACGCGTCGTCGCGCGCGTCTTCTTGAATTCTGCCCGGACGGCATCGAGAATCTCGTCCGGTATGACGGTCGATTCGCGCGCCTGGAGGGTGTTGAGCCACTCGCTGAAATGGTTCACTCGCTTATAGGCGCAGTGGGACGAGACTTCGCGCGATACTTGCTCGTTGAACGAGAGATTCGTCGAGTTCATTTCCATGTATGCCTTGGACTCGCCGCATTTGGGACAGACCATCATGGATTGCGCCTGGTCGAATATGGTTGACGAATCGCACGTCGCGCAGACCCAATCCGGCTCGTGATACTTCATTGCCGCCTGTTTCTTGGCGCCAGCGTTCAGTTTCGTGTACATGTACGAATGGTCGCCCTCGACCTCGGCCATATATTTCCTAAACAGCTCGTTTTTCGACGATGTGGCCGTGACGGTGAACCCGTAATTATCAAGGTGCGAGGCGTGCGCGCGGTCCTTTGTCGTATCGGCCGTGTCGACATCGCGCGAATACTCGTCAATTAATGGAACGGCCTTGAGCATGTATGCCACAGCGCCTTCCGTATCGCCTGCCGCCACCATCTCCTTGATTCTCGCATCGTACCGCGACTCGAGCGTCCCGCGCGATTTATCCGTATCGTTCTCCATACTTCAAGTCTTTGGCGGGAACCTTTAAGTCGACTTAAAGACGAGACGCAACGCACGAGGTATGCTCGACCGTCTCGCGCGATGGTGGTACGGCCCCCCACCCACCCGCCGCGTCGTCAAGGTCATTGCGTTCAACGAGGGCGATCCCGTCCATGGATTTCACGAATACTTGACATGGGACCCGGACGAATTTCGAGGCGTGGCGTGGCAGAGCGCCGTTCGGGCCCTGACGGGCTTTCCCGAATCGCGTCTCGAAATCCGGTTGGTTGAAGGGTACAGGAAGCGCCGCGTTGTCGTGTACCCCGGCGAGATCCTCGATGCCGAATTCCCCACATCGCAGCGTCCGCTGGTCATGTCTGCCCAACTCGTGCCTGTGGCTGGAAGCGGCGCGACAGGCATGAACGTGACGCGCCGCATCCAGAAATATCTCGGGAACGATCTCAGATCTGCGCATGATATGTTTCCATTCGACGATGCCGAGGATAATGCCCAGCGATTCTCGCACGTCCGGATCCTCAATTTGGCCTTGACTATCGTCGATATGCCGCTTTCACATGGGGGCGAAAAACGGGTCAGCTTGGAGTGACGGCACGGCCTCGAACTGCTTGACGTACAAGATCGTGAGCGTCGCGGCAACGGCAGCTGACGCGAGACCCTTGCCCAGGACCTTTTCGGCTTCGGTATCCTTGATAATCCATTTGACGTAGGCCCAGTGGAGGAGCGCCGTGAGGAGCGCGGCAATGATCGCGACGACGGCGGGGCTTTGGAGATCCATTGTGTGGTACAAACTTTTTTTTTCTCGATTTTAAGCGGCGTCACGCAAACTCGTCCTGCGCGAAAAACTCGGGGCGCGGCGACGCGCGGGGCTGGTGTTGCGGTTGCGGCGCCGGGGCCGGGGCTGGCGGGACCTGCGAAGGGAGCGACGGCTGCGCGTACTGCGCGATTTGAGGCGATTGCGGCCGCGAGAATTCGTGCTCGGGCGCTGCGGGTATCGTTTGCACAGGCATGCGGACGGGAATCGCCAGCGGTTGCGGCGTGGGGCTGCGCGGCGGCGGCGACTCGTCCTCGGGCGGCGGCGACTCGTCCCGCTGCTGCTGCGACTGTGGCATTTGCGATTGCGATTGCGATTGCATTTGCGAAGGCTGGTCGTTGAACGAAGCAGCCATGGGATCGATCCCGGCATCGTCGACCGCGACGTGGAGGTACGCTTTGAGAAGCTGATCGATTGGCACGTGTTGCCGGATCGATTCGTCGACGGCATCGCGCATGAGCGTCGTCTTGGCGCGTCGATCGGCATACACGAGTTTCGGATCATAAAAAAAACTTTTGGCGACGTCGACGTAGACGCTATGAACAAAGGCCGTCGATTGCGGCAAAGAGATTCGGACGTTGCTCTGCTGCGATTGGTTGAGTCGAATTGACCCGAGAACTTTGGTGTAACTCACGCAACATGCCGCAATCAGATCCTGGAGCTGGGGGTTGCGTCGCTCGATCTCGTTAGTCCGATCGTCGATTTGCGACGCGTTCCAGTTTGGCACCTGACGGAGCAATTCGCGGAAAGCTTTGGTGCTTTTTCGAGACGAGTCGTAGAGACGCGCGATGGTATTGAACACATACGGCGAGAGCAGATCGGCGAGTTGAGCAGTGTATTCTTTTTTCGCATCGACGAGAAGCGGGGATAACGCCATGTAGTGTCTACACAAATTTAATTCGTGTTTCAAACGTGCGCGTGGTCACCAATTGAGTTTCAGCCTTAGGTCGTCCAGTTTCTGGCTGATACACGCCGACGACCCAAATTGCCTTGGCAATCCGACTTCTTTTTTTGGTCGAGCGCGCGACGCAAGCACCGGCGTCGACGCAGGCGCCTTGCCGTCCCGTACCCGTGGTCGTTTTGCCGGCTCAGGTCTCCAATCGATCGAGAGGATCTCGCCATGTACACGCACGCGAAACCCGGAAATCGTCATTTTCTCCGATGCGTACCGCGCCGCATGCGTGACGTCATACAGCGGTCGTCCGGGAACAAACGGCGGAATGCGGAATTCGAGTTGCGTTTGGCCCTGTGCCGCTGCTGCTTTGATGCGATTCGTGATCTTGCCGTAAATTTCTTTATATGTCTGGTGATTGATCGAGCTCTTATTGACGCGGAGGCGCCTGGCCTCGTCGGCCGTCACCATTTTCCTACCATTCGCCCAGATTCTTTTTACCGAAAAAAAATCGGTAAAGAAGGAAATGTATGCCGTCGTGGCGATATGCATTGTCGTCGCGCTGCTTGGCGCCCGCGCGTGGCTGAAATGGCGCGCGAGACGAGCTGCAGAGTATGCGACGTGCCTCTCGGCCGACGAGACCAATGCGATCTTGGCGGACGATCCGGACGGCTTTGTGGCGTCACTGACGAAATGGGACGTGAGGGCCCGGGGCGTGCGATCGCCTGAAGCCTATATGCGCCGCATCTCGAGTGCCGGAAAAGACTTTACAGACGCCGAGCGGTTTATGGTGTATCGTCTGGCACGCGAGGCCGACGCTAAATTCGCAGGTATCACGGAGATCGACGGACGTGCCGCGGCCGCTTTGGAATGGACGATCGCCAAAGTATCGGACGACTACGAGCGGAGTATGGCGCATACGCGTCGCATAGGACCCGGCCGCATCGTTATTTTTATACCGGAATCAGCGCTTCGAGAATCCCGGGACGATATGCTCGATACGCTCGTTCACGAAAAGGTCCACATGTACCAGAAAGCCTATCCTATCGAAACCAAGGCGTGGATCCGGGCACGGGGCTTTACGCGATGGATGCGTCGCGTCGATCTCGCGGCAACGGGCGTCCGCATCCGGTCAAATTGCGATCTGGACGAATGGGTGTATGTCACGCCCGACGCGCGTCGCCCGATGCTGATCGAATACGATACAGAAACGAACGACGAGACGCAAGCGGCAATGGAGCATCCATACGAGCTGATGGCGTACGGTATCGCCAAAACGGTATCTAAGAAGAGCGGATCATTTCCGTCGATTCGCGGAGCAGCGTGACGGCTTGACGTGCCATTTTCTTCGAGGCGCGCGCATCGCCCCGCATCGCCGCCTTGGCCGATTTCTTGACGAGACTCTTGTACGTCGAAAACCATTCGGGCGCGTTAGATTCAGAGAACGATGCCGGCTCCTGAAATTGTTCCTTTGGACATGTCGTCCCGCCGCCGGAGCAGCCGCATCCGCACGATGTCCGCCATGCAATATAGGCCGCAACGACACCGAGACCCACAAGCGTCAATTGCATTACATGGACGCCGGATTTTATTGCGTATGGGGATTTTGGATACGCGACGTAAATAATGCGTATCCAAAATTCGTTGTATTTTTTCGTTCCTCCCTTCCTTGGGAAAATTACGCGGTTGGCGTCTCGGGCACCGAAGGCTCGGCGCCGGGCTTGGCGATACGACGAATGCGCGAGTGAAGCTGCTTCGTCGCCGTGAGCTGCGCCTTGAGCTTGGCAATCTCCTCCGTCTGCTTGAGGTTCTTGGACTTGAGCGTGTCCACGTGCTTCTGAATCTTTCCGACAACCGAGTCCATTGGGGATATACGAGACGCACGGAACTTTTTTTCGAAATTCAAACGCGCGAAACCGCGGTGCGACCAAACGCGGTTAAAGGCGCCCTTGGTACCTCTTGGTACATCCAGGAATCGCCATGCCGCCAACGAGGAAACGCCCGGGCGCCGAGAACGATGAATTCGAGGCGCGAAAGCGCGAGCGGCAGGCCGCCGTCATGGCCACCATGGAAAACATGGACGTGGCCACGACGCAGAGGACGCTCGGCGAGATTTCCGAGCGGTGGCAACTCGATACGATGGGTCACGAGATGACGTACCAGGACTCGATCGAGCTGGCCTTCCGCAATTTCGGTATGGACGTCGCGGGCGATATCAATATGGACGACATGAACGGATTCGGTCTCCGGGCGCTGGACGAACGGATCCACGGGCAGGAGATGGAGCTCGTCGCGCTGTACCACAAGCTGCGGGAACATAAGCTGCTGGAGGATCCCGAGACGTTGCGGCGAACGATGGCGTGCTTGGAGCAGGTCTATTACGCCAAGCGCACGATCCTCAACGTTTTCCAGAGCAAGCTGGCCGTCCACCACATGCAATCGACGCTCATGTCTGACGGAATCAATTCTTTTGACCTCGACGAGGAACTCGATACGCGTCTCGGATCGTGGAGTCTCCGTTTCCGGTGGATTGACGATAACACGCTTCCGACGCAGAAGCTGCTTCTTCACATGCTGGACCGCTCGATGGAGAAACGGTACCGTCGCCAGGGTGATTGGTGCTACGAACCCGTTCTCGTCGACGGCCACAGCACGCACGCCTGGCGACCCGTCATGCAAATCAAGGACTGGATGTATGCCGAGACGCGCAAGGAGACGAATTGGGAGCAGTGGCAATGGCTGACGGCCAGCGGCAACACGCCCCGGACCGTCGTCGAGTACCTGACAAACTGCTGCGACTATTCGTTCCCGGAGCTGAAAAAGGACCGCAATACGTTTGCATTCACCAATGGCGTCTACCGGTCCCGCACCAACGAATGGTTTCCTCACGTCAACTCGAAACTCCCGGAAACGATCGCCGCGTGCAAATACTTTGCGCTCGATTTCCCGACCGAGTTTATCGACGTCCCTGCCGCCCAGATCCCGACGCCATACCTCGATATGATCATGGATTATCAGGAATGGGAGCCGGCCGTCAAGATGTGGATGTACATTTTGCTCGGACGGCTGATGTACGACCTCGGCGACCTGGATTCGTGGCAGGTCATCCCGTTTTACAAGGGCATGGCCTCGAGCGGCAAGAGCACGATCGTCCTCAAGGTCGCGAAACAGTTTTACGAGGATATCGACTGCGGGACGCTATCGAACAACATCGAGTCCAAGTTCGGACTGAGCCAATTCCACGATAAATTGCTCTTTGTCGCGCCCGAGATCAAGAGCGACCTCAAGATCGAGCAGGCCGAGTTTCAATCCATCGTTTCTGGAGAAGATATCACCATCAACGTCAAGAACCGCACGGCCTTTTCCAAATGCTGGAAGGTGCCCGGCGCGCTCGCAGGCAACGAGGTGCCGTCGTGGTGCGACAATTCGGGCTCCATCGCGCGCCGCATCGTCCTCTTCGACTTTAGCAAATCGGTTACGAATGGCGACATGCGTCTTGCCGATAAGCTGGCGGCCGAGTTGCCTACCATCCTCATGAAATGCAACCGTCTCTACCTCGACGCCGTAGCCAAATGGTCGACGACCAATATCTGGACGGTGCTCCCCAAATATTTCTTGCACACGCGCGACGAGATGGCGCAGTCGACCAACGTCCTCGAAGCGTTCCTGAGCTCCGAGGACGTGATCGTTCGCGACGACGCCTTTTGCAGCCTCGACGATTTCAAGAGCGCGCTCAAGGTCTTTGCGACGCAGAACAATTACGCGGTCAAGCGTTTCACATGGGAATTCTTCCGCGGGCCGATGGACAAGCACAAGATCGTCAAGGTGCGCGACGCCCGCGAGTACATGGGAAAGCGTTTGACCCGAGATTATCTAAACGGGGTGGACCTTACGGCCCTGCACGTCGAAAACACCTTGGGTTAGCTGCGCGGCGTCCGCGTGCCTGTAACGCGCGCAGACGATGCCGCAGACGTTTTAGTTTTGCGAGCGAAATTGTGGATGTTGAGCTTGGGTTGCGCGGACGTCGCTCTGGAAAGAGGCTGGGGCGGCGCCGAGGGCCGGATCGTCGTTGCGGTCGAGAGCGTCGGGCGGGGGCGGGGCGGCGCGGACGGCCGGATCGACGTCGCCTCGGAGACGGCCGGGGACGCCGCAAAGGATCCCGGCGTGGGTCGCGTCAACGCGTGGCGCGCGTCGGCGTTTGCCATGCCTTGCGCGTACGCCTGCGCCCAAATATTCCTCGTCGACATCTTCCGTTTCGGGTTTTTGGGGCGTTTCTCGACGAAGTTTGGCGCGTTGGGGCGGTAGCCCGCATACCCCGTGACGACGCCTTTGCGGCCCTTTTTATAGACGTAATCTCGCTTGACGTTCGTGAACCGGACGCTGCGGCTCGGATCGTACTTGAAACGCGGCATATTCCGGCCCCGGCCTCCCTTCCGCCGCTTGTTCTGGTGATCCAGTTCCTTGATGGCCATATCCTCCGTGTAAAAATCGTCCTTGCCAATCTCGGCAATCTCGGCATCCGACAATTTGTAAATCTTCTTGAAGACGTACGTCCGCGGATCGTCTACCAAATCTCCACGAAGCATCTTGTGGAACTTGGTGACGCGATGCACCGCCTCTCCCCTGGCGCGCCACGCCTCGATATCTTCGCACGCCTTTTTCTTGGTGTAGCCGGGATACAGGCTCAGGAACTTGATATCGTTCGGGACGCCGTGCACCTTGGTCAACGCAAAGTGTCTCGGATCCTGGCCCAGCGGCACGCCGCACGTCCCATTTCGAGAAGATCGAGAAGCCCCTTGGCCCATTCCTATTTGAACGCGAAAATAAAACGACCGTCAAGTCAATGCCGTCTTCTTTGCCCGGTTGATCGCGGCCTGTGCCGTGCTCCCCCCGGGCGCCAGCGCGTTCATTTGGGCTTTCGCCTGGACGCGCTTCCATAATACCTGGCGGATACGTTTGGCAGCTTTGACATGTTTTGGGTTCGCTGACGAGTATAACACTTCGGTTTTTTTAATCGGGATCGACGTCGGGTTCCACTGGACTTCCTGCTTGTAGTACGGACTGGTCCATCTGTGAGGGATGCCAATACCGACATACGCCGGGGATGGGGGCAAGAGATTGATAGACGCCTTCCCTGGCACGAGAGTATTCGACGGTACGTAGAAGGTGTGCTTTTCAGTTTTGCGGTGCCCGGGACCATTGCCCATGGTATGAAAACGAACATCAGAAACAACCGTTTGCACGCGTCGTGCTTGCATCTTTGAGTTCCCAATGTGCTTCGTGACACGCACAAATTGTTCTTCAAACCTGTTTGGTGCGCCCCAACTCTTCAACACGGTACCGATGGGGTACAAGGGGAGATCGGCCGGGCGGGGTCGCGAGTTTGAATTCTGACGAGGTGGGCGGGGAGGCAATGTGGCCATCAACGCCTCGGATATGTACCACTTTGCCCTGCCCTCCCCTGGGGCGCGCGCAAACACGTACAGGGTTGGCTCGATATCAACGTACCGAATCGCGTACTGATGAGGGCCTCTAAACCCCTGAACATACGGCACGACGCCGAGGCTGGCCACGCTCAAACTCGACGGCTTGGTGATGATTTGAAACGCTGGCGTTTTACTACTTTCGTAACAGATCAAAAAACCATGTTTCACTGATCGCGACCCCTCCCGGCCGATCTCCCCTTGTACCCCATCGCGATACGCACGCGAAATTTTGGCATCGACTTCATCCGCGTGTTCTTCGATATACCGGAAGACATCGGCGACAGTCGTCGTATCTGTAATGCGCAGCCCGAGTTCCGATGTGGACGACATGATCTTGCCTGACGTGAGCTTGGTAAGCGACGATGGCCGTGACGATATGACATACGGTGTGTTCTGATCTCCTGCTACGATGCGCATTATTTGATATCTAGATATTTATTACCGCTTGGCACGACGTGCAGTCGGCGACCTCTTCTTTCCGACGGGCATCCATACTGGACCTCGCCTGGCCGCGCCTTTTGAGCCTTTGAGATTCTGGATTTCGCGAACGTTCGCCTCGACGGTCGCCTGGAGCCTCGCGCGCGCCGCATCGTTTCGGCGCGCGGCCGCGTTCTGACGCGTCGCGGATCGGCGCGCATCGTGCAGATCGGCAATGTTCGCCTCGAGGGCCACGCGCGCCTCTTCCAGCGCGCCCAGTTGCGCCGCGTCGATGGCGAGACGGCCCTCGAGCGCCCGGATCTGCGCGCGCGCGGCCTCGAGGTTGCGGCGCGCGGCCTGGTGCTTGGCGTGCGAATTGATCAGTTGCGCGTCGGCAAACGCCGCCCGGTTCTCCAGCGCCGCCCGGTTTGCGAGCGCGGGACGTGCCCCCATGCCGAGTTTCAGGTACGTGTACCCGCCGACCTTGATGCGCCGCCCGGTATCGGGATTGATCACCGTATTGCCCAGCCGGCCCATCACCTCGTGGAGCGGGACGCCGCCGTTGTAATACCCGGAAAACCGCAGCGCGCGGCTGTCGGGCATCACGCACTTTTGGGTGCGCGGGTTGCGGACCTTTGGGCGCGGGCAATTCGACATGATGTACGTATAGAAATTTATCCAAAGACCTCGCTTTTGCCGAGAACCGTCCAGGCGTTTGCGGCCCGGAACATCGCAAACGTGACGAGGTTGGTTTTCGACGCGTTTCCCGTCGGCACGGCATTATTGAGCCACGAGATGGCGGTTGCCAGGCCGTTGATTTGCAGGGCGTCGACCATGTATGGCGTCGCGCCTTGCGAGAGAACGAGCGTGAGCGGGACGCTGCGGTCGTTTACGGATGGGACATTGACTACTGCACATGTGAAATTGGCGACGAGCGACGAATGGTAAAAGACGCTCGAGACGGCATAATCGTGCCGCACGGCGCCGTTCGCGCTCGTTTTGGCTTGCGTGATGTGCGCGACGCTGCCGAGCGTCGCCGCGCCATTCCCGAACGAGACGTTGCCGACCGAGAGGCTGGACGAAAAGACGCGGAACGTATCGAGCGTCGCGCGTATGAGGCGTTTGGGCCCGAGCGAGGCGATGAGCACATCTTGTCGATCCTCTTCTTCCGTGACTGCATGGCTGGAGCCGAGGTAGACGACGTTGGCAAACACGGGGGAATCGCGAACTTGCGTCGCGGCAATGGTGGTACTCGCGAGCGTCGTGAACCCATTGGAAAAAAACTCGACTGTCGTACCTGCCGCGTAGAGCGTCTCGCCAACGCCTTTGAGCTCGAGGCGCGTGGCGTGCGAGACGGTCTGCGTGAAGACGTTATCGGAAATCGAGCCGCCCTGAAGCAGGATATCGATATTGAGCGTCCGCGCCGGGAAATTATGGACGAATCCGAGCGTGAGGCGCGGCGCGGGCGTGGCCACAACATCGGCAATCTGCAATGGCATGGCCTCTCCAATAATGTTACCTTGCAGAACGACCGCCGAGCGACTGATTTGGTACCCTTGCTGCACGGCTGACGTCCCGAACGAGGACCGCGTCGCATAGATATCGAACGAGGATCCTACCTTGATGCATTCGATCGCGTACTCGCCGAGCCACTCGATGCCGAAATTCATGGTGTGTGGCGATACGTCCCATCTCCCGGCCACCGCGAGCGTCCTATTAAAATCTCCAATCGTATAAATCGCGCGCGACGTGCCGAGATCGTTGAATTCGATGCGGCCCAGCCCGATATTCGCGTCCATGCGCGCTTGCGACCCGTACCCGACGTGGACGTGCCCATCGCCCAGAAACGGACCCGTGACGCCGACGTCAATCAACGAAAGATCGGATTTCGACGCGAACGTCACCATATTCACGGTATTGGCCGTCCGGAGTGCCATGTACGGCGCCACCGATCCAGGCGCGTCATTGGTGAATCCGTCGATCGTCACGTATTGCACTGATGGATCGAGGCGCGCGGCATATTGCACCATATTCGGTCCCGTCATCGTCTCGATCGGGGCGTCAATATCAAAGCCCGCGATGAACGTCGCCCAGTGGTCTCGCCCTTGCCCCGTGACCTGCGCGGGCGCATACCACGCCGGATCGAGCGGCGGGCACGCTTCGACCTCAAAGGTGCCGTTGAGTCGCGCGTCCGAGGCGCCGTCGAAGAAGACCGTCGATCCCGGCACGAGGTCGTGGCCCCGCGGCGCGTGCATAAAGACGCGCCTCGAATTTGCCGGGAGGTCGACGTCGTCCAGCGCGGTGAAGAAGCGCAGACCATCAGTCACGCGATTGAAGAAGACGCGGGCGGGGTAGACGAGACACGTTGCGCCGACGGCATACTCGGCATCTGCCAGCTTGAGTGACGAGACGTCGATCGTGCATGTCGACGTGCCTACCGTACCTATGACGCGCCATATTCCGTTAAAGTATGGCGTCACCGAGTTCGAGATGTAGACCTCGCCTCCAGGCGCGACGAGCCGATGATTGAGCCATCTCGAGTAGGCGGGCGAATTGTATGGCGCGCCGCCTTCCGGGAAATTGGCGGTCCATGCCGCATAGAGACTGGCTTCCGAAGTGGCGTCGACCAGCACCCTCTGCGTCGCCAATGTCGCAATACCGCCTTGCACTGCAATTGTCACCGTGATGAGCGAGAATGGCGACCCTGGAAGACAGCGACACCCAACAGCGTCCGGAATATCGATGTTCCCGGTAATGGTGAATGTCACATAGTCGGGAACTGCCATTTCTTTTGACACATAAATAAATCACGAGAACGATACGCCTGGACGTTCGTCGGGCGCGTACCCGCTCCCCTGGTCCGTCACGTCGACGCGCGCCACGCGGCCGTTCTCGACGTGCGCGATTGCCGCGGCAGCCTGACCTCCGCCGCTCGGCGCGTCAATCTCGACGTTGGGTGCCGCGTCGTACATCGCGCCACCGCAACATACCACGACGACAAAGTGCCCGTCGCGTTTCTCGCACACCGCATGCCCTTCCATGCTTCTTCGCGCCGTTTTTTTTTACGAGATTTGAAGTTGCAATGTAATAGGTCCGACAGATGTTCCCGTATACCCGAAATTGTCGACCTTATCGAAACATTGCCATGGGAACGTGCTGTTTTGCCCCGTCGGTCCGCTTGCGGTATACGTGCCGCCAGTCATTGCCGTCACGCTTCCCGTCATGGCAGATGGCGGCACTTCGCCGTTGTTGCCACTGTACCTGATCTCGCCCAGGAAGATATTGAACGCTCCATTCGACGCGTTGATGATGCGCATCCGAATGTACGTATACGTCCCGGGATTGCTGCACGAGAAGAATTTGGGGTACCAGTCCGTCCACGTTATATTGCGGTAATCGATTTGCGTCCAGGACCCGCCATCGTTGCTTCCTTCGATATACCATTGGCCCGGGTTGACCTGGTTGCTGGCACCTGCATCGTACCCAAAGTACGGGTACAATGTATACGAACTGACGTGGATTGATGGCGCTGTGACGGTGAGCGTAAAGGACCGAGATGCCGTCTGCGTCTCTTGATCGACGGCGTTGATGCCCCACGTCCGCGCTCCAGCCGATCCCGGCGTCGTGCCCGATAACGTGCTGCCTGAAATCGTCCCAAAGCCCGGACTGGAGAAGACGCTATAATACGAAATGGCCGAATCGGATGTCGCAGAGAGCGGGAATGTAAACGACGTGTTTGTCCGCACGGATCCCAGACTCGTTGCCGTTTGCCATGTTGGCACCACACTCGTCACGCTCAATGACAACATGGGCGAATCGGCAAATTGACCTTGTGCGTCTGTCGCCCTGACCTGGATGGCGTTTGTTTGCGACGTGGTCGTCGTTTCCCCGATCGCGTTCCACGATGCCGTTCCTGTGAGGAGCCCCGTCGACGAGACCGTGAGCCAGCTGGGTTTGGTGAGCGCAGTGTATACCAGAGCGATTTCCGAAGTCGCCGTCAACTGGACGCTGATGGCCGTCGATATGGCAAATGTCCCGAGCTGAGATGTCTGGTTCCATACGGGCGCGGGGACGGACGCCACTTCGCGAATCTCGCGCGTGGGCGCGTGCCGGACCTTGAGGTTGAGTTCTGGGTATGTCGACCCATATGCGCGGTTTGTCTGTTCCACAACAAAGTCGAGGTACCCATACTCGAGCGGTTTAGGGATCGTGAATGCGATGGCCGTGCGTCCGTCGATCTGGAGTCGGACGAAGACGACGTGCGCGCCGGTGTACACGAAGCGGGGGCACGCATAGAGCGCGGCCGCCCCGAGGTTGACGATCGTCGCGCCGTCGCCTGCCGTCGCGAACGTCAGCGTCGTGGCCGTCGCGTCCGTCACGGTCCATATGCCCGTGATGCCCGCCGTCGCGACGGGGTTGGCGATGGATCCGAGCGCGACGATTGCGCCGCTCGCGAGACCGTGCGGGACCGCCGTCGTCACCGTCACGATCGTGCCGCCATTTGCCAGCGACCGTCCGTCCCCGACCGCCGAGATCGTGGCGAGAAACGCGCCGTTGATCGGGACGAGATTGCCGTCGATGGTGTGCGTCACGGCCCGCATTCCCGTGCTGGGACCCGGCTCGACGTACAGATCGTACCGGCTCGGATCTTGGTATGCCACTTCTGGGAACTCGGTGGTATTATGGTTCCACCGGAGCCTGTAGACTCCGTTTGGGGGGTTGGGCACCGAATCCTTGACCGTTCCGACGCGCACGGTCAAGGGGCCCGCTTTGGCCTTGACGCCCGCCGTCCACGCGTCAGTCGACTCGTTCGCAAAGCCGAATGCGAGGTACCGCTCGTATGGCGCCAACGTATCGAACGTCGGCGCGGTATCGACGCGAAACTCGAGCTTTTTGCGGTGTGCCGACCCGATGATCGGCGTCGATATTGGCGAGACGAGCGTGCTTTGCATGAAGGACGTGATATCTTCCGCCCCGACGAGCCCCGTATCGAGCGTGACGTCAACGAGCCGAGTCACGCCTTGCCCCGAATCGAAGAACACGTACGCGGCACCTGCGCTCGATATGGCATTCCCACCGTCTGAATCGGTATCTTGCAAGTATGCGCCAATCGCCACCACGCCGCTATCGCCCGACATCGACACGGCATCGCGCCCAAACTCGTCGCCGGCCACTCGCGTCGTCGCGACCAGCTTGCGCTGCGTCCACGATGCGCCATCGCGACTCAGGAGGTAGACCGCGCCTGCCAATGCCAATGTCGCGCCTCCCGTGGCGTTTGTGTCGCTTCCGTAGGCGCCCGCCAGCGCGTACCGCCCATCGCCGCTGATGGATACCGCGCTCCCCAAAAAATCGTCGACGGCGCGATCGAACGCGACGACCTTGGCCTGTTGACTCCAAACGGTCCCGCCATTCGGCCGCGAGAATATGTAGACCGCCCCGGCCTGGACGAGCGTCGCGGTCCCGTTTGCATCCGTCTTGTTGAAATGGGACCCGACGATGGCGTAGAGCCCGTTTCCCGATATGGAGACCGACACGCCAAACCGATCGCCTGCCGCCCTATCGGCCGCAACGATCTTTTGCGTTTGGGACCATACGCCCGCCGATTTGGTGAATATGTAGACTGCGCCGGCGCCCGCCAGCGACGCTCCGCCGGCGGCATGCATCGCGTTGAGCGGCGCGCCGACGATCGCGACCGTGCCGTCGGACGATACGCTCGCCGACGCGCCAAACTCGTCTCCGGCAGCTCGGTCGAGCGGCACGAGTTTCTGCTGGAGACTCCACGACGCGTTCGTCCTGGCGTACACAAAGACCGCGCCGGCGCCTGCGAGCGACGCGGTGCCCGTCGCGTTCGTCGAGTGCCCCTGCGCCCCGACGACCGCCGCATCGCCCAAACCCGATATTCCGACGGCGCTGTACCCAAATCGATCGTTGGCGGCCGGGACCGAAGCTACGAGCGTCGCTTGGAGCGTCCATGCCGACTCGGTGCGTGCCCAGATGTAGACGGCGCCCTGTCCCGAAGCGTACCCTTGCGAATTGTACGCGCCGAGGACGACGTACCCTCCATCTGCCGAGATTGACGCTTTGTACCCCATCGCCCCGCCCGATATCGCGGGCGCCGACAATTTCTGCTGCAATTCCCAATTCGTTCCGCTCTTGACGTAGACGTATGCGCCTCCGGGCCCTGACGCAGATGGCGCTCCAATAACAACATACGTGCCGTCAGAAGATACGGCAGTCGATCTTCCGTGCTGGTCGTTCGTCGCGCGTGTTGGCGCGACGATTTTGTTGGTGATCGTCAGCGTTCCCAGCTCGATGGTCGTTGCGTCGACGGGCACGGGCACGGTCGCGTCCTCGTATGTGAGGCCGATAACGTTGATGGGAATATTGAAACGCACGTTCTCGCCCACAATCACGCTATTTTCCAAATCGACCTTCCAGTTGTTTGTCCGGTTCATCGACCGCGAGCCCACGACGGTATTGAACGATCCTGCCGCATTGGATGCCGTATAGCCGCCCAAGATTGTGTTGTTGTTTCCTGTCAAGCGACGTGCCGTTTCGGTTCCCAGGCATGTATTCGTATCGCCAGAGTCGAAAAACTCCATTGCCCGCGTCCCGATTGCGATACAATTACTCGCGTTACTGATAGCGTTTCCCGCCAAAAAGCCACAGAGTACATTTTTCGTACCGGCAGTTAAGAATTGTCCTGACCCCACGCCCAGACAGACATTTTCGAATCCTGACACGGCACTAAAGCCCGAATTGGAGCCCACATAACAATTGTTCGCGCCGATACGGTTCTTGTAGCCACTCCGGAAGCCGATACATACGTTATCCGTACCGTTGAACTGCTGGAAAGAGGCATATGCGCCAAGTGCTGTATTCCGACTTCCGGACGTCAACTCTGCACCCGCTTTGTAGCCCACCACACAATTATTGTTTGCGCGCTTCATCTTTTGACCGGCGTAGGGGCCGATACATACCGACGAGTCGACGCGCTCTGCAAACTCTCCGGCCCGGAATCCGATGAATATTCCTTCGCGGATCGACTTGCCGACGCGTCCCGCCCGCGTTCCTATCAGTACCGACGCGTCTGCCGTCGCATTCGCGCCGCTAAAGCCGCCGATGTAGGTGTTGTTGCCGCCGGCGAGGGGCCGCGACGCGCCCGACGAGAGGCCGATATACGTGTTGTTTTTGCCATCCAATAGCGAGATGTGCGCGAGCTGGTTGGCGCCGCCGTCCAGTTTCCCGGAAAGCAGCTGGCGCGTCACCGGCTCGCTCATTTCTAATTACAGAGATTTTTTCTCGCTCTACGGTACCGCTCGCCGAATGGATCTTTACGCCGCGCTCTTCTGGATCGGGTTTCTCGTTTTGATCGCCATGCACGCGACCGAAATGCAGCGCAACATGCAACACGCAACGTACGCGCTCACGGCCACGATGTGTATGTTTGTCGGCTCCAAGCTCGGCCGCGAATTCCTGGGTATTCGGTAAGGAGGTCACGCGAGCATCCGCACGGCATCCCGCACGAGATCGAGTCCCCAACTCGCGATATGGTCCATCGTTTTTTCGAACAGCACACCTGGATCCGTGAGCTCGATCTCGACTTCGAACGTTTCTTCGGCATCGAGATCGGCATTGGAGACGACGCGCGTCAGATCAAAAGCCCAATTTGCAAGCGCGTACCGCCGCCTCGTCTTGTGCCTCGTGATGCGCGCGCCGACGTCGTGATGCGCAACGATCTTCTCGAGCGCGAGGCTCGTCCGGATCGTATATGGACACTCGTCAAGCGTCGAATCGACCTGGAAGATTTTGCTCTTGGTCATGCAGTAGGGGGGCGGCACCTCGGACGCGACGCCATCGACGGCCAAGGACGTTGTCGTCACCTCCTTGGCCGTCCCGATACGATCTGTCGTCACGATATCCGTGATTGTCCCAAAAGCTGTCGAGGCATCGAGTTTGGCCCGGAGTCGATGGAACTGCTCTTTCCCGACATTCGGACTGAAATGTCCTCCTGGCAACGCGTGGCCAAGCCGGAACTCGAGCTCGAGACCCGCGTGGCCATGCGTATGCGCCGCCTGCCACAGCGCCGCGGCAATCTCGTTGACTGCCATTCTTCCAAACAGAACACGAGGCCTTTAACTCTTTTTTCGTTTACAACAAGACGATATCCGTGCCGCTCGCGTCGGCATAATAATGGGGGTTGTACAGCAAGAACGGCAGACCCGTGCACCCCCCCTGCAAATCACTGACTTGGTCGCCGACCGTGGCCGCAATCACAAAGCCGCGCCGCTCCAAATCACGCCGGGCATTCAACTTGAATTCCCACATGGGTCCATTGTAGTCGTCGGGGCAGAGAGCGACGGCCTCATACCCCAGAAATCCCGCGCGATGCAAATCGCGGATCGTGTCGCGACGCAACCGCTCGCGACGCCCGCTGACAAACGCGTACTTCAGGCCCGCGCTGGCCATTGCCGCAAAGAGGTGCCGACACTCTGGTATGATGTCGTCGTTCGGCCTCGCGTGGCCTCGGACGTGCGGCACGTTGTCGAGACACGTTTCGTCAATGTCTAATATAACGAGATTGCCGCGCGTCATGGACCGCATGGCCATCGCGATCGCCCGGAACTGATGGTCCAGGACCTGGTTGTACATATATGGCCACATGAAGAATATTTTTCATGCTGCGATCCATGTCGGGACGTCTTTGAATAGGACGCGCGTGCCCTCGAACTCAACGCTCGCATCCCGCATGAAATCTGACGGGATATTATCGCGAAGAATCGTTTCGTACTTGTTCGGGATATTGACGGGAACGGTGCCGTACCACATGACGCGCTGCAGCGGGAAGAGATCTTCGGGCACGTACCTGAAATTGCACCGCACCGCATCGGGCTCGACGAATCGGGGATCGGCATTGACGAGGTGCGTGCCATTGGTTACAAAGGGGAAGATATCAATATGGATATCGCCCGTCGCTCCACGCGTCAGCGCGTCAATCTGGTAATACATCTCGGTGCGATTGAGTTTCAGACGCAGACCGTGCGACGCGAGCTTTTCTCGGAGCGCGAGCAGGACCTCGACATCCGAGCCCAAAATCCCGATATCGACGTCGTCATCCCACGGAATCACGCCACCTGCATTCCTGTGCCACCCCAAGAGACTCCCGCTATCGAGCCAGAATTTCCCTTGCAGATCCGAGGCGTCGAGAATGCTAGCGAGTTTCTGGAAGAGGCACTTGAGCTCCCAGATATGGTTCTTTGGCGTGTGCAGGCCGAGGAGCGGGCGCGGCGGAGGCGCGAGACTTTTCAGGATATCCAGAAACGAGGCCATGTGCGACTCGTTCCCGACGGTGACGCGCACAAAGCCCTCGAAGCCGGGATGGTCGCTCAGATTCCGCACCGTGATGCCCCGCGCCTCGAATGCCGCATGTCCCCCCGGCGCGTACAACGTGACGAAATTGGCGTGCGACGGAACGTAGAACCAGCCGGCCTTCTGGAAATACGCGTGCAATGCGTCCCGTTCGCGACGGACGTTTTGGATACACGCGTCATAATACGCCTTGTTTTTCAAGACTGCCAGACCCGCCCGCATCGCACACTCCGTCACGCGCTTTTCATTATACGCTTTTCGGAGGCGCTCTATAATCGTCGGGTGCGCGACCACGTACCCGAGCCGGAGCCCTGCCAACCCATACGCCTTGGAAAACGTGCGCGTGACGACGACATTTGGCAATGTGCGCGACAAGGGTGCGCACGATGCACACGTCTCGGCAAACTCGATATACGCCTCGTCAATCACGAATGTGGTGTTTGGATACTCGCACGCGACGCGCTCGATCTCTTTGCGCGCGACGATCGTGCCGAGCGGGTTGCTCGGGTTGGCGAGGTACACGACGCTCGGCCCGGCGAGGGATGCGGCGTAAAAGACGAGGCATGTCGATAGGGACGCGGTATCGCGAATACCCGACGCGATTTTCGTGATATGCGAGCTTTTCCGGCCTATAATGCTCGATGCGTAGCCATATGCAGGCGCGAAAATGAAACATGGCGTCTCGTCGCGAACGCTCTCGTCCGTGATATAATCGAGCGCATCGTCAGACCCTGCCGTCAGGAGCGCGGAATCGGCATCGAGATCCATGGCGCGAAAGAGATCCAAGGCCATGGCGGGATCGGGGTACCTCGCGTGCACCGTCCCTGCCGCGGCGCGCAGGACGTCGGCGTGGTGTGCGTGGTCGAATTCGTTGAGGTCCAGCGTGATGTTGTGGCGTCTTGCGGTAGACCATGGAAGAATGTACCCGCTCGTCATGATATTCCGGAACAAATAAAAAACGCAGATAATGGGAATGCTGCACGAGATCATCACGGCCTACGTCATATTCGGCGGGATGTTCACCAACGACCGGACGTTGCTCCAGATCCACTTGGCCAATAACCTCGTCGTTATCGGCCACTGGCTGACGAACAATAACCGATGCTTCTTGTCGAAAGAGTACGAGGACGATGCGGGGTATAGCGGCGAACTCGTCCGGAAAATCACGGGCCTGACCGTCACGAACGATATGGCCAACGCGATCAGTTATACGCTCGCGATCCTTTCGGCATTGCTCACCGCCTGGAAACTCCACAATAAATAAATACTCGCATGTTTCAAGGAGGATGCGATTCGGGATATTTATGATCGCGATCATCGCCCTCATCCTGGTAACGTTGACGTGCGGCAAAAGTATGCGACGCGTATCGTTCGAGAACGCGTTGCGCGACTGCGACTCTGGGGATCTGGTTCTTTTCCGGCACCGAGAATTCAGCGTGACGCGCGCAATCAGTCACTTTACGCATGTGGGCATCGTGCACGTGAAAGATGGCGCCAAATATATTGTCGAGACGCACGCGCGAGGCGATGTCAAGGGCCAGGACGCAGGCGTGCATATCTACGACCTGGCCAAGAGGATCCGGGAGTACCAAGGGACCGTCGCATTGGCGCGTCTCAAGACGCCGCTGTCCGCATCGCAACGCGCGCGCTTTAACGTCCAAAAGTACCTCGACATCCCGTTTTACCAGGGGTATGCCGCGCATTTCGTCACGCATTGCCTCGTCCTTCCCAGCCGCCCGAGCCGCAGCGCCAAGACGTCCCCGGGCATGTTTTGCTCGGAATTTATCGGACGCGTCCAGAAAGATATTGGGATCCGGGCCGGCCACGCACGCGACGATTGCATGACGCCAGACAATCTCG